>Ga0187883_10000744_pt1 | contig 19979 bp, 18 predicted proteins | sample June2016WEW_20_1_2_FD_132966 | JGI IMG/M metagenome (GOLD analysis project Ga0187883, IMG submission 132966) | Peatland microbial communities from SPRUCE experiment site at the Marcell Experimental Forest, Minnesota, USA - June2016WEW_20_10 | ecosystem: Environmental > Terrestrial > Soil >...
GGCTGCTGGTGGCGCTGGCCGGCCGCTCGCTGCGGGTGCCAGGTTCCGCACCTGAGGAGGTCCGGCGGGCGCTCGGCGGCATTGATGCCAGCGTGCAGGAAGCGCCAGCGACCCTGGAGGAACGCTTCTTCCAGCTCACGCTGTCGACTTCGGGAACGGGTGCAGCCCGGTGACTGCCGGCCGCGCCGCGGGCCGCAGGGCCGGTGCCAGCGGGACCAGGGAAACGATCCTGGCGGCCGCCCGCCGCCGGTTCGGTGATCACGGCTACAACGGGGCGACGATCAGGTCCATCGCCGCCGACGCGGGCGTGGACCCGGCGCTTGTGCACCATTTCTTCGGCTCGAAGGAGCAGCTGTTCGTCGCTGCGATGCGGCTGCCGGTGGCACCGGGCGAGATCCTGGCCGCCCTGGAGGCCGGCTCGCGGGACGCCAGCGTCAGCACCGGGGAGCAGCTGATCAGGACCGCGCTGACGGCGTGGGAGGACCCTGCGGTTCGCACCACTTTCCTCGGCTTGCTGCGTTCGGCGCTGACCAGCGAGCAGGCAGCGAGGATGCTGCGGGAGTTCATTTCCGAAGCAATCCTGGGACCGGTGGCCCGCGCGGTCAGCGCCGGCGAGGCCGGAGGCACCCCTGGCCTGGCGGGTGCCGCCGGGGGTGCCCGCGGCGATATCGCGGATGCGGAGTACCGGGCGGGCATGGTCGCGAGCCAGGTACTCGGGCTCGCGGTGGCCAGGTTCGTCCTGGCGCTCGGGCCGGTGGCGTCGGCCAGCCCGGATGACCTTGCCGCGACCATCGGTCCCACTCTGCAGCGGTACCTGACCGGCGAGATCCGGGCGGGCGGCGCGAGCCCTGCCGGGGGAGACGGCAGCGCCCGGCCGGATCCTTGATCGCCGGTTGTCCGCGGCAGCCTGGCTGCTGGCTTTGACGAGCCTGATCCATTCATTGAATGATCGGTAGATGCCGGATGCCGCGCAGACCTACCTCCACGGCCATCATGACAGCGTGCTGCGGTCGCACCGCTGGCGAACGGTTGCGAATTCGGCAGGTTACCTGGTTCCGCGGCTGTCGAGAGGGACGCAGGTGCTCGATATCGGCTGCGGCCCCGGCACGATCACCGCCGACCTGGCGGCCACAGTGGGGGAGGGCCGGGTCATCGGGATCGACGTAGCCGGCGAGGTCCTCGCCGGTGCTCGGGCCGAAGCAGTGCGGCAGGGCCGCCGCAACGTCAGTTTCCAGGCCGGCGACGTGTATCAGCTGGCCTTTGCCGACGGAGCCTTCGACGTGGTGCATGCGCACCAGGTGCTGCAGCACCTGGCCGACCCGGTGGCTGCGCTGGCCGAGATGCGCCGGGTTTGCCGCCAGGGCGGTGTCGTCGCCGCCCGCGACGCCGACTACGGGGGGATGTTCTGGTATCCAGAGGATCCTGGGCTGCGGGGCTGGCAGCTGCTCTACCAGCGGGTGGCCAGGGCACTAAACGGCGAGCCCGACGCGGGCCGGCGCATGCTGGGCTGGGCCCGGGCGGCCGGGTTCGACGAGATCGACGTATCGGCCAGCTCCTGGTGCTATGCCACTCCTGACGACCGCTCGTGGTGGGGCGGGCTGTGGGCTGAGCGGGTGACCCAGTCGAACTTCGCTGACCAGGCCGTCAGGCTAGGTCTGGCGAGCCGGGACGATCTCGACGGGCTGGCCGCGGCATGGCGCCGGTGGGCGTCGAGCGACGATGCCTGGTTCCTTATCCCCCATGGCGAGATCCTCTGCCGGGGATGACCGCCATGAGGCGAGTTCATTCGCGTGTAGCGTGCGAGTGTGATCGAGATAACGTGGCTGGACGCTACCGCGCAGGCTGACCTTGTTCGTCGTGGCGAGGTCAGCGTCACGGAATTGGTGGAAGCGGCGATCGGCCGGATCGAGGCGGTGAACCCTCGGCTCGATGCGGTGATCAGGAACCGGTTCGACCGGGCGCGGGCCGAGGCGGTCGGCGACCTGCCCGACGGGCCGTTTCGGGGGGTGCCGATCCTCTTCAAGGACCTGGGCTGCACTGTCGCGGGCGAGGTGACGGCGTGCGGCATCGGGCCGATGCGTGAGCTGGCCTTTCCGGTGACGTCCTACCTCGCCGAGGCGTTCCGGCTGGCTGGTTTCGTACCGCTCGGCCGCACCAGCGTGCCGGAGATGGGCACCACGGTGACCACCGAGGCGCGGAGCTTCCCCGCGGCCCGCAACCCCTGGGATCCCGGTCGCAGCGCCGGCGGCTCCTCGGGAGGCTCGGCGGCAGCGGTGGCCAGCGGCATGGTGCCCGTCGCGCACGGCAGCGACGGCGGCGGCTCTATTCGCATCCCGGCCAGCGCCTGCGGGATCGTCGGGCTCAAACCGACCCGCGCCAGGGTCAGCCAGGGCCCGCTGATCGGGGAGGGCTGGGGCGGCGGCACGATCGACGGCGTGCTGACCCGGACGGTTCGTGACGCGGCTGGCATCCTTGACGTGATCAGTACCAGGGAGGTCGGCGAGCCCTACTATGCGCCCCCGCTGCATCGCCCGCTGAGTGCGGAGGTCGGCGCCAGCCCGGGGCGCCTGCGGGTCGGGGTGCTGGACCGGCCGCGCGACGAAGGCTTTCTTGACGATCCGCAGTGCCGCGCCGCGGTGGCAGCCACCGCCCGGCTGCTGGAGTCGCTCGGCCACCACGTCGAGGAGTCCGCGCCCGCGGCAATGTCCGATCAGGCGTTTGGCCGGCACTTCGGCACGATCATGGCCGCCAACACCGAGGCGACGTTCCGCTCGTTCGAGATGCTGCTCGGCCGCCCGATCACCGAGGACGAGATCGAGCCGCGCAATGTCCACTACCGGCAGCTCGGCGCGGCCATGCACGCTACGGCATATCTGCGCAGCCGGGCCTGGATCGGGATGTGGGCGCGCCGGATGGCGAACTGGTGGGATGGCCACGACCTGCTGGTGACGCCCACCCTCGGTGCGGTCCCGCCGGAGCTGGGCTGGTTCACCGCGGATGGGCCGAAGGCCGAGGGCCAGCGGGTCGCCAGCTTCATCCCCTATACGGCGCAGTTCAACATGACCGGCCAGCCGGCCGTGAGCCTGCCGCTGCACTGGACGCCCGACGGCATGCCGGTCGGCGTGCAGCTCGTCGCCGCCTACGGCAGGGAGGACCTGCTGGTTCAGGTGGCCAGCCAGCTCGAGCAAGCCGCGCCATGGGACCAGCGGCTTCCGCAGGTGCACGCGTAGGCTGCCGCTGCCGCTGCCGCTGCCGCTGCCGCTGCCGCTGCCGCTGCCGCTGCCGCTGCGCTAGCCAGCCGGGATCGCCGTGCGGATGCGGGGGCCGTCATGTCCTGCTCCACCAAGCGTGGTGTGCGCTGAACGCTGGCACCGTATCTGACGGTCAGAATGGTATGAACGGCAGGCGAACGCCGGACTGCTCGGCGCGGACCGTCGCATCTGGCGGCGCCTCCCGCCTGATCTGCTCGGCGAGTTCCCGAGCGTCGTCCTCGTTGCCGGCGCCGACCAACAGGAACCTCCAGCGCCGCACGACCGTCCGGCCCTCGCTGCGCAGCTTGGTCGCGAGCGCGACAGCCTCGCGATGCGAAGGAAGCTCCACCCTGGCTTCCCACTGGGCAATCCCGGCGGCGCGGGACTCGTTGGCTTCCTCGTCCTCAAGCCGCTGGTGCTCGGCCTGGCGCTCGGCCTCGGTCTGCGGCATCGCGACATCCGGGCTCTCCCACTCCTCTTCGATGGGATGCCAGCGGTGGAGGGCGAACTCCGCCGGAATGTCCTGCCGGGCCAGCAAATCGCGGGCGACCCGGTCAGCCTCCCTGGCGGCGATCTCGGTGCCCGCATAGAGGAAGATCTGCGTATCACCGGCACCGACAGCGATGTTCCCGCCGACCCGGCGGCGGATATCATCTTCCACCTCATGCGCGGAGAACGATTGCTGCGCCCGCTGCACCTGCTCGGGCTCGGGCAGCGAGATCGTCACACGCCAGTCATTGCCGTCCGTCACGGCGTGACTCTAGCGCACCCGCGCGGCTGGCCGCCGGATGGACGGGTGACCGCAGAGGCACCACCCGGGCACGTCGTTACTTGTCCCGCTGCCTGAGCACCGCGGCATCGGCAGCCGTCCGGGCGCTCAGCCGGTGCCGGGCCGGCCCGCTGGTACGTTGAAGTCGGAAACCGAACGCTAGCCGAGGAGAGTGAGATGCCGAGCATGGACGGGACTTTGAGCGTCGGGGACCTGGAACTGCTCCGCAAGGACTTTTCCGCCAGCCCGGCCTACCGGCTCGTGCAGAACGCCGTGACGCGGGTCGCCGTCGATGACGTGGCCATCAACCGGGAGATCATCAATAACACTGACCACTCGCTGTCCACTGCGCTGGACGACTGGAAGGTCACCAATCAGGAGCGCAGCGGCCGGTGCTGGCTATTCGCCGGTCTCAATCTGCTGCGCGTCGGCGCCATGAAGAAGATGGGGCTCAAGAACTTCGAGTTTTCCCAGAACTACGCGATGTTCTGGGACAAGATCGAGCGGGCCAACTACTTCCTCGAAGCCGTTATTGAGACGGCCGGGCGTGCCGTTGACGACCGGACCGTCGCCTTTCTCCTCGACTCGGTGGCCAGTGACGGCGGCCAGTGGAACATGTTCGTGGCAATTGTCAATAAGCATGGTCTGGTGCCCAAGTCGTTCATGCCTGAGACTCACAGCTCTTCCAGCACAGCCCGGATGAACTCGGTGCTGCGCAACCTGCTGCGGCAAGGGGCCAAGTCGGTACGCGAGGCAGCCGCCCGGGGCATCGACGCGGCGCGGGCCGAGAAGGCGGACATCCTCCGAGTCATCTACCGGGTGCTGTGCATCCACCTCGGCACCCCGCCGGACAGCTTCGACTGGCAGTGGACCGACAAGGACCGGGAGTTCCACCGTGACGGCGTGCTCACTCCCAGGGAGTTCGCGGCGAAGTACGTGGAGCTGCCCATCGACGACTATGTGTGCCTGGTCCACGACCCGCGCTCGTCGAGCCCGGTCGGCAAGACCTTCACCGTCGAGTACCTCGGCAATGTGCTCGGTGCTCCGCCGGTCACCTACCTGAACGTGGACATGTCAGTGATCAAGGACATCGCATCGCAGGCCCTGCAGCAAGGCGAGCCGGTGTGGTTCGGCTGCGACGTTGGCAAGATGATGAGTAACGAATACGGCGTATGGGACGCCAGCCTGTACGACCTGTCATCGGTCTATGACACGGCTTTCACCCTCGGCAAGGCTGATCGGCTGCTGTATCACGAGACCGAGATGACCCACGCCATGCTCTTCACCGGCGTAGATGTCCTCGGCGGCGTCCCCCGCAGGTGGCGGGTGGAGAACAGCTGGGGCGCCGACAAGGGCAAGGACGGCTTCTACACCATGAACGACTCGTGGTTCGACCAGTACGTCTTCGAGATAGCGGCACGGCGTAGCGCGCTCCCGGGCGAACTGCAGCAAGCTCTCGACACCGAGCCGATTGTGCTGCCGGCCTGGGACCCGATGGGCGCACTCGCCCGATAGCCCAGGCCCGCGCGCTACTCGAGGCCGTCGCGATCTGCCCACTCCAGCAGGGTGTCCAGCGAGTAGGCGTCGTCGTCGATGCCCCGGTGCAGGTCGCCGAGCCTGGCGAAGCGGCCGGGCATGGTGGCGATGGTGCAGTCGCCGGGCTCGACGTCGTTGATCTCGTCCCAGGAGACCGGCGTGGAGACGGTCGCTTCCGGCACGCCGCGCACCGAGTAGGCGCTGGCGATCGTGTGGTCCCTGGCGTTCTGGTTGTAGTCGACGAACAGCTTGGCGGGGTCACGGTCCTTGCGCCACCAGGTGGTCGTCACATCGTCCGGCGCGCGGCGTTCCACTGCCCTGGCGAAGGCGTAAGCGGCCCGCCGGACTTCGGCGAAACCCCACCTTGGCTCGATCCGGACGTAGATGTGCAGGCCGTTGCCGCCCGAGGTTTTCGGCCACCCGGTCGCACCCAGCTCGTCGAGGATCTCGTGCGCGAGGTGGGCGACCCTGCGCACCGTGTCGAACCCGCAGCGCGGCATGGGGTCCAGGTCGATGCGCCACTCGTCCGGCCGTTCGGTGTCAGCCCGCCGCGAGTTCCAGGGATGAAACTCCACGGTGGACATCTGGACCGCCCACACGACGCTGGCCAGCTCGGTCACGCAGAGTTCGTCGGCGTGCCTGCCATAGCGCGGGAAGTCCACCCGCACCGTCTCCAGCCATGGAGGCGCACCGCTGGGAACCCGTTTCTGATGCACCTTCTCGCCCGAGACCCCAGCCGGGAAGCGGTGCATCATGCACGGCCGCTCGCGCAGGGCGCGCACGATGCCGTCGCCGACCGACAGGTAATAGCGGACGAGGTCGAGCTTGGTCTCGCCGCGCGCCGGGAAGTACACCCGGTCCGGGTTGGAGATGCGCACCATCCGCGTTCCGACCTCGAGTTCTACCTCTGCTGCCGCCATACGGAGAAACTAGCCGCACTCCGTGCCGCGGGGCCCCGCCGAGGTGGAACCGGGGGGAGACCGGCGCCGGGCTGCGCTGCGGGTGGTGCCCGGTGACCGGCTGGCCGCAGTCCAGGCGGCGGACCTGAGCCGGGTTACCATCGCGGGATGGATGCCATGCTCGGAAGCTGCGCGCTGGATCGGCTCAGGAAGCGGAAGAGCTTCAAATGGCGGTCCTACCCGAGTGATGTGCTGCCAGCCTTCGTGGCCGAGATGGATTTCGACCTGGCCGAGCCCGTCTCAGCGGCCGTCACCGCCGCGCTCGCGCTCGGCGACAGCGGCTATCCAGATAAGGGCGAGCTTGGCGAGGCGTTCGCGGCGTTCGCGGCCAAGCGGCTGCGGTGGCAGGTCGATCCCGCAGCGGTATTCGCCATTCCTGACGTCATGACCGGGATAGCTGAGGTGATCCAGGCCGTCACGCCGCCCGGGTCGGGGATCGTGATCAACCCGCCGGTCTACCCGCCGTTCTTTTTCCGGCTCGGATTCGCCGGGCGCCGGGTAATCGAGGCGCCGCTGAGCCGGGGCTATGACGGCCGCCACGACCTGGATCCCGATGCCATCGACCGGGCGCTCGCGGCCGAGGGCGCCAGCGCCTACCTGCTCTGCAGCCCGCATAACCCGACCGGCAGGGTCTGGTCACGACAGCAGCTGATGACGGTGGCCGACATCTGCCAGCGCCGCGGCGCGATCCTGCTGGCCGACGAGATTCACGCGCCGCTGGTACTGCCCGGTGCCGAGCAGGTGCCTTTCCTCTCGCTCGACCACGAGATGACGCAGCGGGCCATCGTGTTCACGTCAGCCTCGAAGGGCTGGAATATCGCGGGCCTCAAGTGCGGTGTCGCGGTCGCCGGGTCACCGGAGTATGCGAAAGTCGTGGCGGACCGCTGGGATGCGCTGCTGGCCTCCCACCTCGGCCTGCTCGCCACAGTCGCCGCGTTCAGCGAGGCGCTGCCGTGGCTTGACGCGGCGCTTGGCCAGCTGGACGAGAACCGCCGGGCGCTGGCCGGGCTGCTGGCCGAGCGGTTGCCCGGGGTCGGCTACGTCCAGCCCGACGCCAGCTTCCTCGCCTGGCTGGATTGCCGGGCGCTCGGGCTCGGCGCCGACCCGGCGGCTGAGTTCCTGGCCCGCGGCCGGGTCGCGCTGAGCCCTGGCCGCAGCTTCGGTGTGCAGGGCGCCGGCTTCGCCCGGCTTAACATGGGCACCTCGCCTGAGCTGATGGCGGAGGCGGTGCACCGGATGGCTGCCGCGCTGCCAGCCGGGACGGCCTGACGGGAGCCGGGAAGGGCTAGCAAAGACCAGGCCAGGCAGGCTAATCCGGTCGCAGGAGGGTGCGCCGGGTTAGCCGCGGGACGGTACGCCGGGTTAGCCGCAGGAGGGTGCGCCGGGTTAACCGTCGGCTTACGATTGGCCGCACGCACCAGATGAGGCGGTCGCAGACGTGGAGTTCCGCATCCTCGGTTCCGTCGAGGTGGCCGACGGCGGGGAGACAAAAGATCTCGGCGGCCTCCGGGAGCGTACGTTGCTGGCCAGGCTCCTCCTTTCAGCCGGCCAGGTCGTCTCCGCCGACCGGCTTGCCGAGGATCTGTGGGCGGGAGAGCCGCCGCCGCACTGCATGGCCACGCTGCGCGTGTATATCTCCAGGCTGCGGCGCGCACTTGGCTCAGGGTCCGCGGCACTGCTGACTCAGCCGCCCGGTTACCGGATGGTTGTCGGTGCGGGCCAGCTGGACGCCGGCCGGTTTGCCAGCCTGGTCGCGGCCGGCCGGGAGGACCTGGCGGCCGGCCAGCCTGCGGCCACGCTGATCCTGGGCAACCTCGGTGTCGTCGCGCTCAACCGGGCCGAATAAGACCTGGCCAGAACCCGCTTCGAGGAGCACCTGGCCAACGCGAGAAGGATCGGGGACCGCAAGCTGATCGGCGGCGCGCTGACCAACCTCGGGACGGTTCTGTACCACACCGGTGACCTGGACACCGCTGCTGAGCTGCACGCCGAGGCGCTCGCCCTGGCCGAACAGCTCGGCGACCGGCGGCTGGCCTCGGTCGCGCTGACCAACCTCGGCCTGGCGGCGCTGGCCCGCAAGGACTACCCGGCGGCCCGCGATCATCTCAGCCGGAGCCTTGATCTCGCCGAGGCGGTCGGCGAGCGCCGCGCGGTCGCCGAGGCCCTGGAGGAACTGGCCGGAGTCGACGCCGCGGCGGGCGAGATGGACCGGGCCGCGGTCCTGTTCGGCGCGTCGCAGGCGCTCCGCGCGGCAATCGGCGCGCCGGTCCCGGAACCGGACCTGGCCAGGATTAATGAAGGGGCCGCCGCGGTCCGGCTGGCGCTGGGCGACCAGCGGTATGAGGCGGCGCAGGCCCGCGGGATGGCCATGTCAGCGGCCGAGGCCATCGCCGTGGCGAAGGCCCCGGATCGCGCGGGCGCCTAGGCTGGATCCGCGAGGGAGGAATCATGTCAGCTATCGATGAACAGGCTCGCGGCGCCAGCCCGGTCGACTTCGCCGCGTTCGGCGACTACGGCGACTTCAGGCCCAACCGGGACCGCGGCGCGGATCGGCCGGACGGCGAGTTCGTCCGGGCCGCCTACCCGTTCCAGGGCCGGATCTCCGCCGACGGCTCCAGCGGGCACCAGGCCGAGCCTGGCCGGTATCACCTCTACATCTCGTGGGCCTGCCCGTGGGCGCACCGGACCGCTATCGTCCGCAAGCTGATGGGCCTCGAAGAGGTCATCTCGCTGTCGGCCGTGGACCCGGTACGGGACGGGCGCGGCTGGGCGTTCCGGGAGGGCCCGGGGCACGGCCTTGATCCGGTCAACTCGTTCGCGCTGCTGCGCGAGGCGTACGAGGCTACCGAGCCGGGCTACGACGGCCATATCTCGGTTCCGGTGCTCTGGGACCGCGCGGCCAAGCGCATTGTCAGCAACAATTTCCCGGACATCACGATCGACCTGGAAACCCAGTTCGGGGCCTGGGCCGACGCCGGGGCCGACCTTTACCCGGCGGCGCTGCGGCCCGCCATCGACAGCATTAACGCGCTGGTCTACCGGAACGTCAACAATGGCGTCTACCGGGCCGGGTTCGCCGGGAACCAGATCGCCTATCACGAGGCCGTCGGGCGGCTCTTCGCCACCCTGGACGAGCTTGAGCAGCACCTGGCCGGACAGCGGTTCCTGATCGGTGCTGCGATCACCGAGGCTGACGTGCGGCTCTGGGTGACCCTGGCGCGATTCGACTCGGTCTACTACTCGCACTTCAAGTGCAGCATCCGCCGGCTGACCGATTACCCGAATCTCTGGGCCTACGCACGTGACCTCTATTCGGTGCCTGCTTTCCGCGAGACCACCGATTTCGATCAGATCAAACGGCATTACTTCACCACCCACCCGCATCTCAACCCGAGCCGGATAGTACCGGAAGGCCCTGTTCTGGGCTGGGACGCGCCGCATGGGCGGGAGCGGCTGGCGGCCAGGCACCAGGCCAGTTAACGGCCCGCCGCGGCCAGCCGGGAATCAGCACCGGTCATCGTCAAGGGTGTATCCAGGCTTTTGTCCCGGATCATGTGGTACCGCTCCAGCCGGGCAACCGGCTTGTAACGCTGTTGCAACCCGGTCAGGAAACCCTCAGGTTCACTGCGTCCTGGCCGAAACCCCTGATGTCGCGCTACCGTGGCCAGCCGCGTCCACTAAGGAGGGCACGACATTGTCACAGCTTCGATCGGCCCCGTGGGCCGCAGCGGCCGCCGCGGCCGCGGCCGGCGCCTGCGTGCTGCTCAGCGCCTGCTCGGGCGGCTCGGTCACCGGGGCCGCCAACTCAGCCAAGACGTCGTCGTCGCCGGCCGCTAGCTCGCCGGCCTCGGGCGGCTCGGGCTCTTCGGCCAGCTCATCGCCGACCAGCACCAGCGGCGCGCCCGCCGCGGTGTCGACGACGGGGCTGACCGGTAACTTCTGCACTGACTTCGTGCACCTGGGCACGACCCTGAGCAAGCTGCCGCAGCCGACCAACCAGGGAAACCTGGCCGCCGACCAGGCCGACGCCCGCCAGATCATCAGCCAGGCCGAAGCGAGCTTCAACGGCCTGGCCACCGAGGCGCCGCCCAACGTCGCGGCCGCGATTCACACCATCACCGCTCAGTACCAGGCTGAGCTGGGGGAGGTGTCCACCTTCAGCTCGCTGGCCCAGATCAAGCAGCAGGAGAGCAAATTCGTGACCACCCCGGCCTACCTGGCCTCGATCCGCGTGCTCGTTCAGTACATGGCCAAGTGCGGCTGAGGCGGTGCGGCTGAGGTAGCGGCCCGGTGCGGCCGGCTGATCGTCACCGGCGCAGGCGACTCGCGGGTGCGCTGGTCACGCGGGGAGTTCCGTGCGAGGGTTGGGCAGTACTGCCGCCCGCCAGCGCACGGAGGTCTGATGGGCAGGGATGTCCCTGCGATCACCGTCAGCCAGGCGGACCGGCGCGCCTATCGCGAGAAGGTGCGCCAGTCCCTGGACGTTTTCGCGCGGATGCTGTCCGACGCGAGGTTTGAGGCCGAGCCGCAGCAAGTCGGCCTGGAGATCGAGCTCAACCTGGTGGACGAGGCCGGCCGCCCGTCGATGAAGAACACGGAGGTCCTCAGCGCACTGGCCGATCCGGCCTGGGCGACCGAACTCGGGCAGTTCAACCTGGAGATCAACCTGCCGCCCCGGCAGCTGACCGGCGGCGCGCTCGGCCAGCTCGAGAGCGAGGTCCGGCAGAGCCTCAACCGGGCCGACGAAGGCGCGAGGCAGGCCGGCAGCTGGCTGGTGATGGTGGGGATCCTGCCCACCATCATCCAGGACGATCTGGGTGAGCAGGCGATGTCGCCCAACCCGCGGTACCGGCTGCTCAATGAGCAGATCTTCGCCGCCCGCGGCGAGGAGATGCGGATCTCGATCGAGGGCCCGGAGCGGCTGCTCACCTACGTCGACTGCATCACCCCCGAGGCGGCCTGCACGAGCGTGCAGTTTCATCTGCAGGTGAGCCCCGAGGGGTTCAGCGATTACTGGAACGCGGCCCAGGCGGTGGCTGGCGCTCAGGTCGCGCTGGCCGCCAACTCCCCGTTCCTGTTCGGCAGGGAACTGTGGCGGGAGACTCGGATCCCGCTGTTCGAGCAGACGACGGATACCCGGCCGGATGAGCTGAAGCTGCAGGGGGTGCGACCGCGGGTCTGGTTCGGGGAGCGCTGGATCACCTCGGTGTTCGACCTGTTCGAGGAGAACCTGAGGTACTTTCCCGCGCTGCTGCCGCTGTGCGAGGACGAGGACCCTGACGCGACGCTCGACGCCGGGGAGGCACCGCAGCTTGCCGAGCTCACCCTGCACAACGGCACCATCTACCGGTGGAACCGTCCGGTATACGCCGTCGTGGACGGCATGCCGCACCTGCGGGTCGAGAACCGGGTGCTGCCGGCCGGGCCGACGGTAGCCGACACCATCGCCAATGCCGCGTTCTACTACGGCATGGTCCGCGCCCTGGCCGAGGCCGACCGGCCGGTCTGGACCCAGATGTCCTTCGCGGTCGCGGCCGACAACCTGGTCGAGGGCGCCAGGCGCGGAATCGACGCGATCCTGTACTGGCCCGGCATGGGCGAGGTGCCGGTGACCGAGCTTGTGCTCCGCCGGCTGCTGCCGCTGGCGGCTGACGGGCTCAGCCGCTGGGGAGTGGATTCGGCCGACGCAAGCCGGCTGCTGGGCGTCATCGAGCAGCGCTGCCTGACCAGCAGGAACGGCGCCACCTGGCAATCCGACACGGTCCATGCTCAGGACCGGGCCGGCACCGGGCGGCCCGCGGCGATGCGAATGATGACGCAGGAATATATCGAGCGCATGCACACCAACGAGCCCGCGCACGCCTGGCCGGTCGGCTGACCCGAGGACTGCGCCAGCCCGCCTAGGTTTGAGCACGGCGGCGTTGCAATGAGACGATCATCAAGATGACCGATAGCGCACCGGCCCCGGCCGGGACGGTCCGGCTTGGCCGCCCCGATGGCCGCTGGGTGCTGACCGCCACGGTCCTCGGATCCAGCATGGCGTTCCTCGACGCGACCGTCGTCAACATCGCCCTGCCGACGATCGGCAAGGACCTGCACGCCTCGCTGGCCGGCCTGCAGTGGACGGTTACCGCGTACACCCTGACGCTGGCCGGGCTGATCCTGCTCGGCGGATCGCTCGGCGACCGGCTTGGCAGGCGCCGGATCTTCACCATCGGCGTCGCCTGGTTCGCCCTGGCCTCAGCGTTGTGCGGGCTGGCGCCGAGCATCGGCGTGCTGGTCGCCGCGCGGGTGCTGCAGGGTATCGGGGGCGCGCTGCTGACCCCGGGGTCGCTGGCGATCATCCAGGCCACGTTCGCTCCGCAGGACCGGCCCAAGGCCGTCGGCGCCTGGTCTGGGCTGGGCGGCGTGGCCGGGGCGGCCGGGCCGCTGCTCGGCGGCTGGATAGTCACCGACGCCGGCTGGCGGTGGGTGTTCCTGCTCAACCTGCCGCTGGCCGTGATCGTCCTCGCGGTGACGATCCGGCATGTCCCGGAGAGCGCCGACCCGGACGCCCGCGGCGGTTTCGACGTCGCCGGGGCCGGCCTGGCCGCCCTCGCGCTGACCGGGATCACCTACGCGCTGATCGAGGCGCCCGCGGGCCGGGGCCCGGCCGGGCCGGTGGCTGCCGCGGTGATCGCCGCCGCCGCCGCCATCACGTTCTTCCGGACCGAGCGCCGCCGTGGCCGTCCGGGCAGCCGGGTGCCGGCGATGCTGCCGCTTAACGTGTTCGGCTCCCGGCAGTTCACCGCCGTCAACGTGGTGACCCTGCTGGTCTACGGCGCGTTCGGCGGAATGCTGTTCCTGCTGGTGCTGCAGCTTCAGCTGGCGGCCGGGTTCTCGCCGCTGGCGGCCGGCCTGGCGCTGCTGCCGGTCACCGTGCTGATGCTGGCGCTGTCACCGCGGGCCGGGGCACTCGCGCAGCGTATCGGGCCGCGCTGGCTGATGACGGCGGGCACGGCCACCTGCGCGGCAGGCCTGCTGCTGATGACCAGGATCGGGGTGCACGCCTCGTACCTGACCGACGTGCTGCCGGCGGTGATCGTGTTCGGGCTCGGGCTCGCCATGACCGTCGCGCCGCTCACGGCCACGGTGCTGGCCAGCGCGGACGTCCGTCATGCGGGGGTAGCGAGCGGGGTGAACAACACGGTGGCCAGGGCCGCCGGGCTGCTCGCGGTGGCCGGCCTGCCCGCCGTGGCCGGGCTCGGCGCCGCCGCCTATCACTCGGCCATCTTGTTCAGTGCCGGGTTCCGGACGGCCATGGTCATCTGCGCCTGCCTGCTGGTCGCGGGCTCGGTGCTGTCCGCGCTGACCATCGACAACGACGTGCTGCGCTCGGCCGCAGGCCATCCGGTACCGGAGCCGGAGTGCGTGCGCAACTGCGCGGTGGGCGCGCCCCCGCTTGAGCCCACCCAGCGGACCTGACACGGGTCTGGCTGCGCCGCCAGGTTTCAAACCGGGGGCCGGTGATCATATGATCATAGAGAGGTGACTCTTAGTATTCGATCTCATACACTGAGTGATGATGGTGCCACATGAGAGGGTGCCGTGACGGATGGCGCGGATTCTCGTCGTCGATGACGAACCCGACCAGCGTTTCCTGCTCCGGAGGAGCTTCACGCGGGCCGGGCACGAAGTGACCGAAGCCGGCGATGGTGCCGCCGCGCTGCGGGTCATCCGGGAGTCGCCGCCCGATCTGGTGGTCACCGACATGATGATGCCGGTCATGGACGGCGCGGAACTCATCAGGTGCCTGCGCAGCGAGCCGGCGACGGCGGGAATCCCGATCCTGGTGACCAGTGGAGACGGTCATCTGGCCAAGAACGTGGACGCGGTGGTGCCCAAGTCGGACCCGTTGCGCCGCCTCGTCGAGGTCGCGGATGACTTGCTGACAGAAGGGCGTGGTCTGCATTGAACCGGAGAGGTACTGGCGTCCCCGGACTGGATCTGGTGCTCAACGGCGGCCTGGAGCCTAGCGCCGTGGTGGTGCTGGCTGGTGCTCCGGGTACCGGCAAGACGATCCTTGCTCAGCAGATCTGCTTCGCCAACGCCACCGCCGAGCACAAGTGTGTCTACTACACGACGGTGTCCGAACCGCATAGCAAGCTCGTCAGGCACCTGGAGCCTTTTGCCTTCTTCGACCCGGAGGCGCTGGGCGCCCGATTCGAGCAGATTCACCTCGGTGATTTCCTCCAGCCGGGACGCACCGATGCCCTGGAGTTGCTGGTGGCGGAGATCGCCAGGAAAACGCTGGCGGACGAGCCGGCGATCGTGGTGCTCGACAGCTCGAAGATGCTGCAGCAGTTCGCCGACGAGGTCGACTTGCGCCGCGCGCTCTTCGACCTGGTCGGCCGGTTTTCCCAGACCGGCACTGTGCTGCTGCTGCTGGGTGAGTACACCCCCGAGGAACTGGGCAGCGGCATCGAGTTCTCCCTGGCTGACGGCATCATCCAGCTGGAATACGAGGCCCGCGAGCCAGTCGACCGGCGGACCCTGCGGGTCACCAAGCTGCGCGGCGGAAGTTACCTGGCTGGCAGCCACACCTTCCATATTGACCCGAGCGGCATCGAGGTCTTCCCCCGCATCGAGACGCTCGTCCCGGCCAGAGTGAACAAGGTGTCCGGCCGGCTCTGCAGCAGCGGGATTCCCGGCCTGGACGAGCTGATGACCGGCGGGACGAGACAAGGTGATGCCACCCTGGCCATGGGACCCTCAGGCGTCGGCAAGACCACCTTCGGGCTCCGCTGGATCGCCCAGGCGCTTGAGCTGAACGAACGCTGCCTCTACGTCACGTTCCAGGACACCCCGGACCATCTCATCAGCACGGCCACCGTCTTCGGCTGGGACCTCGGGGCAGCCTGTGCCTCGGGGCAGTTGACAATCTCGTACGTGCCGATGGGTGACCTCGACCTGGATGTCCTGGCCGCCACCATCCGCGCGCAGGTCGCCGAGCATTCGATCAGTCGCATCGCCATCGACAGCCTGGCCGAACTGGTCTCCGCTGCCCGCGAATGGGAGCGTTTCCCCGCCTACATGCGCAGCCTCTCCGGGCTCATCCGCGCGTCCGGCAGCTCGTTGCTTGTCACCAGCGAAACGGCCGGCCATGAACTGGCCGACCAGTCGCTGGACGGACTGATGTTCCTGTTCGACAACGTCATCGACATGCGCTATATCGAGCAGGGATCCCAGCTCGGCCGCGCGATCAACATCGTCAAGATGCGGACCAGCGCGCACAAGATGACCTTGAACAGCTTCACCATCACCGACCACGGTATCGAAGTCGGGGGCCAGCTCGACGAAGTCACCGGGCGCCTGGGCTGGAGCGCGCTACGGACGCCAGCACCGGCATATGTGGCTGGCGCCGTCCCCCCGGGGCCGTCCTGACACTCAGCTGTCCAGGCCGAGGGTGAAGGTCGGCTTGGGCGAGGTGGCGGGCAGCCGGTGCTCCTCGGACAGGCGGCGGATCGCGGTTCCGGTGGCGAAGAACTCGGTGGCGTGGGCGCCCCAGACGTGGTTGGACACCGCGACGTTGACCCCGACGATCCCGGAGGAGCCGGACTGGGTGGCTTCGGACTGCATGCGGGTCAGGGCCAGTTCGCGGGCCTCGTAGACGCCCTGAGTAAACATGATCATTTCCTGGTTCTGGCCGGTCTGGCGCAGCGTCTGCATCACCGACTGGTGCGCGATGTGGTAGACGCAGGTGCCCAGCACGAAGGCGACCGGCACGGCGCCCGAGGCCAGCAGGCGGAAGAAGTCCTGCGCCGACAGGTCCGAGGTGAACGCCCGGCCATCGGGAGCCCGGTGGGCGCCGGATCCGCCGAGCGCCCGGACCGCCGTGCCGGTGGCGACGAACTCGAGAACGTCCTCGCCCCAGGCGTACATCTGCAACTGGAGCGTGACCCCCACGATCCCGTCTGCGCCGAGATGATCGGCCTCGGCCCGCATCCTGGCCATCGCCAGCTCCCTGGCGTTGTACATCGCCTGGGTGAGCACCTGGAGCTCAACGTTTTGTGACCATCTGCCCACTTGCAGCCCGATGTGGTAGATCGACGATCCGACCACGAAGCCGAGCGGCTCGAACCCGGCCTCGCCGAGCAGCGCGTACTCGGATACCGACAGGTCCGAGGTGAAGACGCCGTTCGGGTCGGCGCCAGCGGTATGCGCGAGCCTGCCGTCCGCGGCCTGGGGCTCCCAGGTGGCTGACTCTGCGGCGGGCTTGTTCGAGAACAGCGGCATGGCATTCTCCTCAGGGCGGGCTCGGCCGACGGAGCCCTGGAATCGGCAGCCTAGCGGCCGGCCGCTCCATCGGGGCGATGCCCATGCCTGGCCCGCTGCCTCATTCGCCGGATCCGTAACGCTCGCCGTGACATCGAGGTCACCCCGGCGGGTTTATCCGGTGCTGCCCGGGCCGTAGGCAAGGACGATCCAGACCTGCCCCGTCGCGAATGTCAACGGCTGCCCGGCCGCCGTCGTGAACGTCGTGCCGCCGTCCGCCTGCGGCCGCGACCAGTGTCCGGAGTATGACCGGCCGTTCCTCAGCACCACTGCCCGGCCGGAGCCGACCGTGCTGGCATAAGGCGGCCGCTTGCCCGCCTCCAGGTATCTGGAGGTGCCCACCTTGGTGTACTGGACCACGACAGTCGGGGCGCCGAGCTGCCCGTCCTCGGTCGAGGCGGCCGGAGCGCCGTCCATCCACACCAGCCAGCTGGCCTGTTTCGCTGACCAGCGGAAGGTGAAGGAGGCCGCCGGATAGCTGACCGAGTAGGAGGCCGCCGGCTGGCCGCCGGCCGGGGCGGGGCCGAACCTGAAGCCGATGCCGTGTGCCTTGCTCGCGTGCGGTGCCTCGGCGAGCAGCCGCCTGGTGCTGGCGTAGAGGTTGTAGGGGGCGATCCGGCTCGGGCTGCGATAGTAGCCGCCGACCCGGCCATCATAGAGATCGACGATCCTGGCGTGCTCGATGACCGGCAGCAGCTGCGGCTGCGCGCCTGAGAAGGCGAAGGCAGGCGTACCGAACTGCCTGAGCAGCTCGAGGTCATCCTCCCTGGCACTGCGCACCGGCCCGATGACCGGCGGGAAATGCGAGGAGAACACCGCGAGGAACCTGCTGAGGCCGCCCTCTACCGGGATCAGGTAGACGATGTCCGCCTTGGTCAGGCCGGTCTGCGGCCGCGCGAGCACGATGTTGTCGATCTTCGCGGCGAGCACCGGGCCGAGCGCCCTGACCGGCTCGCCGGTGAAGGGCGAGACCAGCGGTGTGGCCGGCTGGGTTGCCTGCGGCGGCGGCGCGTGGCCGGGCTTGGCTGGCGACGAGCAGCCGCTAAGAACGAGCCCAGCTCCAGCCACGACGGCCGCAGCGGCAACCGGGCATGACCCGATCACGATGGTGCGGCGGCTCAACCTCATCCGGCACCCTCCGGCCCCGGCCAGTTTACAGCCCGTGATTCCAGGGTAGCCGACGGAACCTGTTACTCAAGCGTAAAAGGTACGTAACGTTAACGGGCGGTTGATCTTGACGACACCGGTCTATTTGGTTCAAGCTGTGGTGAAAGTTCCCGGACGGAACCGCTTCCAAGTGGAAGCGGTTCCAGGCAGGGGAATGCCCATGCGGGCCGCGGGCCGAGTGACCATCGCAGAGGTGGCTGAGACGTCGGGCGTCGGCGTCGGCACGGTCTCGCGGGTCATCAACGGCGCGGCGAATGTCCGGGACGCGACCCGCAGCCGGGTGCTGAAGGTGATCGGGCAGCTCGGCTACCGGCCGAGCCACCTGGCGGTGTCGCTGTCCCGGGGCACGCCGCGCACCGTGGCGGTCGTGCTCCCGCACCTGACCCGGCCGGCGATGTCAGTGCGGCTGGCCGGGGTCCTCGCGGTCCTTGACGAGCAGGGCTACGACACTGTGGTCTGCAATGTCGGCACGCCGCAGCAGCGTGACCAGCACCTGGCCGCGCTGACCGAGCGGCACCGGGCCGATGGAGTGATAGTCATCTCGCTGGCATTGTCGAGGCAGCAGCTGGCCGGTTTCCGGCGGGCAAAGGTCCCGCTGGTCGCTGTGGATGCGCTTGTTCCCGGGGTGCCGCAGACCTTCACCGATGACGTGCTCGGGGGGCGGATCGCGACCGAGCACCTGCTGCGGCTTGGGCACCGGCGGATCGGGTTCATCGGCGACGCATTGCCGGATGGCGCCGACGAGAGCCTCGGCTTCGTCTCGTCCGCGCGCCGCCTGAGCGGATACCGGCAGGCACTGGCCGCCGCGGGCGTCCGCTACAACCCGGACCTGGTGCGCCGCGGCCCGCACGGCACCGCCACGGCCGGCGGCCTCGCCACTGACCTCCTCGGACTGGCCGATCCGCCATCGGCGATCTTCGCGGTGTCGGACACGCAGGCCCTGGGCGTGCTGGCCGCCGCCCAGGCACGTGAGCTGCGGGTGCCTGACGACCTCTCGCTGATCGGCTTCGACGATGTCGAGCCCGCTTCGCTGCTCGGCCTGACCACGGTCCGCCAGCCGCTTGAGCTTAGCGGGGCTGAGGGCGCGCGCCGCCTGTGCGCCCTGCTGCGCGGCGAGCGGGTCAAGCCACTCCGCCAGCAACTGGCCCTGGAGATCGCGCAGCGGGCAAGCTCCGCGCCGTTCGCAGCATCCGGCGTGCCCGCCCCAGAACCGGAGCCGCCGATGCTCGTCACCTGTGCCCGCCCCAGAACCGGAGCCGCCGATGTTCGTCACCGCATGTAAGTCACCGCATGTAAAGAGCCTGGCCGATCGGTCCAGCCGCCGGAACCGCTGCGGTGGGCCGGCGCCGAGCCTGTGCTGGAGGGAAGATGATGACTAACCGCTTTACCTCGGGCCGCGCCCGCGGCCGGGTGCCACGGCGCGCGCTCTCCCGCCGGGGGCGCGGTGCCGCCGGCTTTGCCTGCCTCGCGCTCGGCTCGGCGCTGCTCGCCGGGTGCGGCAGCAGCAGTAGCGGTGCCGCAGGCGCCGGCCCGGTGACGCTGAACTTCTACCAGTTCCCCGACGTATCGGGGGCGACCAACACCGAGATCAATAACTGCAACGCGCAGAGCCACGGCGCGTACAAGATCTCCTACCAGCTGCTGCCCGCCGCATCCGACGCCCAGCGCCTGCAGCTGGTCCGGCGGCTGGCCGCGCACGATTCGTCGATCGACATCATGGCCCTCGACGTCACCTGGGAGGCCGAGTTCGCCAATGCCGGCTGGATCGTGCCGTGGACCGGCGCCGACAAGGCCTCGGTGGTCAACGGGACGATCGCGCCGGCGCTGCAGACCGCGATGTGGAAGGGCCAGCTCGTCGCGGCGCCCGCCAACAGCAACACCCAGCTGCTGTGGTACCGCTCCGACCTCGTGCCGCACCCCCCGACGACCTGGGCCCAGATGCTCGCCGACGCGGAGCAGCTGGCCAAGGAGGGCAAGCCGCAC
>Ga0187883_10000745_pt1 | contig 19979 bp, 18 predicted proteins | sample June2016WEW_20_1_2_FD_132966 | JGI IMG/M metagenome (GOLD analysis project Ga0187883, IMG submission 132966) | Peatland microbial communities from SPRUCE experiment site at the Marcell Experimental Forest, Minnesota, USA - June2016WEW_20_10 | ecosystem: Environmental > Terrestrial > Soil >...
CCGCCAGGCCCGGAACCGCCAGGCCCGGAACCGCCAGGCCCGGAACCGCCAGGCCCGGAACCGCCAGGCCCGGAACCGCCAGGCCCGGAACCGCCAGGCCCGGAACCGCCAGGCCCGGAACCGCCGGGCCCGGAACCGCCGGGCCCGGAACCGCCGGGCCTGGCGTGCCCGGCCTGCGGCTCCGGATCGCCAGGCCGGCCGATCTGCTCGATGAACGCGACGTGCCGCCACGTCGACGCGTTCAGGCTGCCGGTGTTGTCGTATGACATGCCGGTCAGCGTCAGCCCGTCCTCGGGCACCGCATTCCATTCCTTGCAGGCCACCTCGCACGCCTTGCAGCCGATGCAGACTGAGGTGTCGGTGAAGAAGCCCATCCGGGGCGGATGCTCGGGATAGCCGGCCCGGGCCGCCGGGTCCAGCCCGCCGGCCAGGCTCAGGACAGCAGCGGGCTCTGCGGGCTTCCCCGCCTGGTGCGCCGGCTGCGCGGTCATCTCAGGCCTCCGTCCCGGTCTCGCTGGTGATCCCGGCCCGCTCGGCGTACTCGCGGACCAGCGCCCGCAGCGCGGGCCCGCGCGGCCGCCGCCCTGGTCTGATGTCGCAGGCCAGCGCCTTGACCTCCTGGATGTGCACGTTCGGGTCCAGGGACAGGTGCGACAGCTCGTTGGCAGCGTCACCGGTCGTGTAACCGTTCGGCCCCCAGTGCCACGGCAGCCCGATCTGGTGCAGCCGCCTGCCGCCAGCTTCGAGCGGCGTCATCCGCCTGGTGACCATCACTCTCGCCTCGATGGCGCTGCGCGCCGAGATGATGGTCGCCCAGCCCAGGTGCTCAAGTCCGCGTTCGGCCGCCAGCTCGGGTGATACCTCACAGAACATCTCGGGCTGCAGCTCGGCGAGATAGGGCAGATAACGAGACATCCCGCCTGCAGTGTGGTGCTCAGTAAGCCGGTAGGTCGTCACCACATAAGGGAACACGCCGGACCCGGGCTCAGCGCCGCTGGGCTGGTACCGGTTCTCCGGATGCCTGATGATCTCACGGACCGGGTTGTGCTGCTGGCCGTAGAAGAGGTTCGGCAGCGGGGACTCCTGCGGCTCGTAATGCGCCGGCAGCGGGCCGTCCACCAGCCCTGCGGGGGCGAACAGCCACGCCTTCCCGTCCGCCTGCATGATGAACGGGTCGATCCCGGAGATCGCGTCGACCCCGGTGGCGCCCTCAGGCGGCCGGTAGGAGGGCGGCCGGTCGGCGATGAAATCCGGGATGTCGTGCCCGGTCCACTTGCGCGCCTCAGGATCCCACCACACCAGCGCCTTGCGCTCGCTCCATGGCTTGCCGTCCGGGTCGGCCGACGCCCTGTTGTAGAGCACCCGCCGGTTGGCGGGCCACGCCCAGCCCCACTCCGGCGCGACCCAGCTCTGCTGGCTGCCCGGCTTGCGGCGGTCCGCCTGGTTGACCCCGTCGGCCCGGACCCCGCAGTAGATCCAGCAGCCGCACGCGGTGGATCCGTCGTCGGCCAGCTGGGTGTAGGACGACAGCGGCCTGCCCTCGGCGTCCCAGCCGTTGACCTCGGCGAGCACGGCATCGGCGTCCGGCTCCTGCAGCTGGCCCTTCACCGGGTAGTCCCAGGTCAGATCCAGGACTGGCCGGTCCATCTCGGCGTCAACGGCGAGCCCGGCACCCGGGGACGCGGCGGCCGCTGCCAGCTTCGCCCTGATGCGCCGGCCCAGGTGGTAGATGAACCACAGGTCGCTGCGCGCGTCGCCGGCCGGCTCGACGGCCGCGTGGTGCCACTGCAGCATCCGCTGGGTGTTGGTGAAGCTCCCGTCCTTCTCGGTATGCGCCGCCGCGGGCAGGAAGAACACCTCGGTCTTGATGTCCTCGGTGCGCAGCTCCCCGGTCTCGATCTCGGGGCCGTCCTTCCACCAGGTGGCGCTCTCGATCAGCACGAAGTCCCGCACCACCAGCCAGTCCAGGTTCGCCATGCCAAGGCGCTGCATGCGGGCGTTGGCCGAGCCGACCGCAGGGTTCTGCCCGTAGACGAAATATCCCTTGCAGACGCCGTCCAGCTGGGTAATAACCGTTTCATAGGTACTGTGACTGCCCGTCAGCCTGGGCAGGTAGTCGTAGCAGAAGTCGTTGTCGGCCGTCGCCGCCTCGCCCCACCACGCTTTCAGCAAGCTGACCAGGTAATCGCCAGTGTTGGACCAGAAGCCGTTGGCCACGCTCTCGGCCTCGACATAGCTGCCGAGGTCGTCGTTGCTGTGCGCGTGCGGCATCGGCAGGTAGCCGGGCAGCAGGTCGAACAGGGTCGGTATGTCGGTGGAACCCTGGATCGAGGCGTGCCCGCGCAGGGCCAGGATGCCGCCGCCCGGACGGCCCATGTTGCCGAGCAGCGCCTGCAGGATCGCCGCGGTGCGGATGTACTGGACGCCGACGGTGTGCTGCGTCCAGCCCAGGCTGTACACGAACGCGGTGGTCTTCTCCCGGCCCGAGTTCTCCGTGATGAGCTCGCACACCTGGGTGAACAGCTCCTGCGGCACCCCGGCGACCTGCGCGACCATCTCGGGCGTATACCTGGCGAAGTGCCGTCGCAGGACCTGGAACACGCAGCGCGGATGCTGCAACGTCTCGTCGGTGTCCGGGCCCGGGCGGGCGGCGGCGCCGCCCGAGCCGTGCGCCTCGCCGCGCGACGCCTGCCGCAGCTGCTTGCGCCGGGTGCCGCCGACGCCGCGCTGCCCGCTCGCCGGGCGCACCTCGCCGCTCTGGTAGCGCCAGGTCTCCACGTCATACGCCCGCTGCCCGGGGTCGAACCCGGAGAACACGCCGTCGAGGTCCTCGGTGTCGGTGAAATCCTCGGTCAGGATCACCGACGCATTGGTGTACGCGAGCACGTAGTCGCGGAAGTATCTCTCGTTCCGCAGCACGTAGTTGATCAGGCCGCCGACGAACGCGATATCAGCGCCGGCCCGGATCGGCACGTGCAGGTCGGCGAGCGCGCTGGTCCGGCTGAACCTGGGGTCGACGTGGATCACCTTCGCGCCGCGGGCCTTGGCCTCCAGCACCCACTGGAATCCGACCGGGTGGGCCTCGGCCATGTTCGAGCCCTCGATCAGCACGCAGTCGGCGTTCTGCAGATCCTGCTGGAACGTCGTGGCACCGCCACGACCGAAGCTAGTCCCCAGACCGGGGACTGTGGAGGAGTGTCATATCCGGGCCTGGTTCTCGATCTGGATCGCACCGAGCGCTGTGTACAGCTTCTTGATCAGGTAGTTTTCTTCGTTGTCCAGGGTCGCGCCGCCGAGGCTGGCGAAACCCATCGTGCGCCGGGTGCGCTGCCCCTCGTGCTGCCACTGCCAGCCGGCCTTCCGCGCCTCGATGACCCGGTCAGCGATCATGTCCATCGCGGAGTCGAGGTCCAGGTGCTCCCAGTCGGTCCCGCCCTTGCGCCGGTACAGCACCTGGTACTGACGGGCCTGGCCGGTGGTCAGCTGCAGGCTCGCGGAGCCCTTGGGGCAGAGCCTGCCGCGGCTGACCGGCGAATCCGGGTCCCCCTCGATCTGGGTGACCTTGCCGTCGGTGACGAAAACCTGCTGGCCGCAGCCGACCGCGCAGTACGGGCAGATGGATTTGACCATCTTGTCGGCGGTGGCCGTCCGCGCCGTGAGCCGCTCGCTGCGACCGCTCTTGGCGGCCGCGCCGAGTCCGAGCCGGTCCGGCCCGGTCAGCTGCCGGTAGACCGGCCACCTGTCAATCCAGGTTCGCGCGCCCACTCGCGCCTCCCCTCGGTTCCGACGTCAGAGCGCGTCGCGGTCGCGCTCGCCGGTCCGCACCCGCAGCACGCTGTCCACGGGCACTACCCAGATCTTCCCATCCCCGATCGAGCCGGTCTGCGCACTTTTCGCGATCGCGGCGGCGACAGCCGCGGCATCGTCGTCAAGGACGATGACCTCCACTCGGACCTTGGGCAGGAGCACGGCCTGCCGCCCGGCCCGCGCGCTCCCGGTCAGGTGGCCGTACTGCTGGCCGAAGCCACGGACGTCGGTCATCGTAAGCCCGTGCGTGCCCTCCTTAGTCACGGCCTGAATGACCTCGTCGAGCTTGTCCGGCTTGATGATCGCAGTGATCAGTTTCATGCGGATATCGCCTCCTCGCGGATGGCGCCCCCGTCGAGGACCACCGCTCCCGCGGCTGCGAGCGCCTTACTGGATACCCGGTAATGATGCCCGCACAGGAGCAACTCCGTCGGGTGGTCCCGGCCGGGTACCGGTGCCATCACGACGATGACGGCAGGCCTGGCCGAACAGCAGCAAGAGCGGTTGGCGGTCCGGAACGCGCGCCAGTCAACAGCCAGCCCGGCATCTTGTTCGGGAGCAGCGGGCTCGCTCTGGTTGGTGACATGCTCAGGGGTGCGAGAGATCATAACCAGAGCCTGCCTCATGTCCTCGCCGCGCGGCAGGGCCCAAGCTCCCGGTCGCAGCGGGCCAAAGGGCCCGGAGCACCTGATGGCCCGCAGGGCCAGAGCACTCGCATGGCCGGCTAGCGGCCCGCTCGCTGGCTAGCACCGGTTGACGAAAGGAAGGTGACCGCGATGGCCGGCCCGACAGTCGGGCTCGAAGTGGTGACCGTGGCGAAGCCGGACGACCTCAACGTCGTGATAGGCCAGGCCCACTTCATCAAGACCGTGGAGGACCTGCACGAGACGATCGCCGGGGTGAGCCCGCATCTGCGGTTCGGCCTCGCGTTCTGCGAGGCGTCGGCTGCCCGGCTGGTGCGCCGGTCAGGCAACGACGACGAGCTCACCAGCCTGGCTGCGGCGAACGCCGTCGCTATCGGTGCCGGGCACGCGTTCGTGATCTTGCTCAGGGAAGGGTTCCCCATCAACGTGCTCAACCCCATCAAGGCCGTTCCCGAGGTCTGCACGATCTTCTGCGCGACCGCCAACCCGGTAGACGTCCTGGTCGCCGTCACCGACCGCGGCCGCGGAATCGTCGGCGTGATCGACGGCTCGCCGCCGCTCGGCGTCGAGACCGACACCGATGCGGCCTCCCGGCACCGCCTGCTGCGCGACATCGGCTACAAGCTCTGACGAGGGTGGTACGCGGCCGGGCCGCTGCCACCCTGGCCGACCGCTGCCTCCCGGGCGGAACTCCGGGCGCGGCTAGGCGGCCGGGCCTGGTTCAATGATCGGTGCCGGGTAGCCGAGCCGGCGGCAGACCCCGGGACCGAGCTGCCACGGCGCGTGGGCCTGGGCCGCGTCGAGGCCGGCCAGCTCGGGCACGTAGCGCCGGACATAATCACCGGCCGGGTCGAAGCGGCGCGCCTGGCGCTGCATGTTCAGCACCCGGCCACGCCGGGTGTTGTTGCCGGTGCCAGCCACCCACTGCCAGTTGCCCGCGTTGCTCGCCACGTCGCCGTCGGCCAGCAGGGCGAAGAAGTGCCGGTACCCATGCCGCCAGTCGATCCGCAGGTCCCGGGTCAGGAATGAGGCCGTGATCATCCGGGCCCGGTTGTGCATGAACCCCTCGGCAGCGAGCTGGCGCATCCCGGCGTCCACGATCGGTACCCCGGTGCGCCCCTCGCGCCAGGCCGCCAGCGCGTCAGGATCATCCCGCCAGGTCTCGCCGTGCGACCGGTAGTCCGTCCGCGCCATGTCCGGGACGGCGGCCGTGACCTGGTAGAAGAAATCGCGCCAGGCCAGCTGCCTGCAGAACTCTTCGCCGCCTGGCCGCCCGCGCGCGGCGACCGCGAGTTCGAGCGGCGACAGGCAGCCGAACCGCAGGTAAGCGCCGAGCCGCGAGGTCTGGTCACCGGCCAGGTCGTCGTGCCGCTCGCCGTAGCAGGCGAGCGAGTCGCCCAGCCAGCGTTGCGCGCGGGTTCGGCCAGCCTGCTCCCCGCCGGGCAGCAGCCCAGCAGGGGCACTGCCCACGGCCGCCGGGGCCCGCCCGCCCGCCGCGACGGCCGGCAGCCGCACTATCCCGGGCGCCGGTACCGCCGCGCGCCAGGTGCTGGCGGTCCAGGCCCTCCAGTAGGGCGTGAACACCTTGTAGTGGTCGCCGTCGGCCGGGCGCAGCTCGCCGGGCGGCACGACGGTCAGGCCCGGCGTGACCACAAGTTCGATCCGCTGACTGGCGCATCCGGCCGCCAGCGCACCGCGGCGGCGCACCGCGTAGCGGGACACGTCGTCAGCTATGAAGATCGCCTGCGCGCGGCTGCCGGCGGCCAGCCGCAGCACCTCGGCCACCGGTTCCCCGTGGCGGATGACCAGGTCACCGCCGCGTTGACGGAGCCCGTCGCGCAGCTCGGCGAGCGCCTCCGCCAGGAAGCGAGTCCGGCTGGGCGAGGTCATCAGCCGAGGGTCCGCGACGAATACCGGGAGTACCCGCTCGGCCTTGGCGCATGCCGTGGCCAGTGCCGGGTTGTCGTGCATCCGTAGGTCACGGGTGAAGACAGCGATGGCGGTCTGCATCCGTCATCCCTACCCCACGAGCAATCATCCTGCCCGGGGTCGAGCGGGCGATGAGAATGGGCGTAGCCTGACCTATATGACCCCAACCGAGCGACGGGACATTACGCCGCTGCCCGATCTGCTGCACGGACGATCCCGCGCCGGGCCGGTCCGGGAGCAGCGCCCGCTCTACGTTGACCTGCTGCCGCCGTGCAACGCGGGCTGCCCGGCCGGCGAGAACATCCAGGCGTGGCTGGCGCACGCCGAGGTCGGCGAGCATGAACAGGCCTGGCGGCAGCTGACGGCTGACAACCCGATGCCGGCGATTCACGGCCGGGTCTGCTACCACCCGTGCGAGAGCGTCTGTAACCGGGCCAACCTGGACAGCGCCGTGTCGATTCACTCGATCGAGCGGTTCCTCGGCGACCTCGCGCTCGAGCGTGGCTGGTCGTTCGGCAAGCCGCCGGTCCGCACCGGCAAGCGGGTGCTGGTCATCGGCTCCGGGCCGAGCGGGCTGTCGGCCGCCTACCATCTGGCCAGGCTCGGCCATGAGGTCGAGATCAGGGACTCGGGCGACCGGCCGGGCGGGATGATGCGCTACGGAATCCCGTCCTACCGGATGCCGCGTGATGTCCTCGACGGCGAGCTTGACCGGATCGCCGCGATGGGCGTGCGCATCACCTGCGGCCACCGGGTGGAGGACCTGGACGCCGAGCGGCGCGAAGGCGGTTTCGACGCGGCCTTCGTGGCGGTGGGCGCGCACTTGTCCAAGCGGGTGGACATCCCTGCCAAGGACGCGGGCCCGATCGTTGACGCGGTGTCGTTCCTGCGCAGCGTCGCCTCCGGCGACCGCCCGGTGATCGGGCGCCGCGTCGCTGTCTATGGCGGCGGCAACACCGCCATGGACGCCGCCCGGGTGGCCCGCCGCCTGGGCGCCAATGACGCGCTCATCGTCTACCGCCGTACCCGGGCCCAGATGCCGGCCCATGAGGACGAAGCCGAGGAAGCCGAACGCGAGGGCGTGCGGATCAACTGGCTGCGGACCATTACCGCCTTCGACGGCCCTGAGCTGACGATCGAGGCGATGGAACTGGATGAAAGCGGCTTCCCGCAGCCGACCGGGCGGTTCGAGACGCTGGCCGCCGACACCGTTATTCTCGCGCTTGGTCAGGAAACCGACACCGCGTTCCTGCGCCAGGTTCCCGGGGTGGAGTTCGCGCGGGACGGCACGGTCCAGGTGTCGGCGGGCATGATGACCGGCTGCCCTGGCGTCTTCGCAGGCGGCGACATGGTGCCTGCCGAGCGCACCGTGACGGTGGGGGTAGGGCACGGCAAGAAGGCGGCCAAGAACATCGACGCGTGGCTGCGCGACGCCCCGCCCGACAACCTGCCCAAGCATGAGCTTGTCGAATTCAGCCAGCTGAACCTGTGGTACTTCGGCGACGCCGCCCAGCGGCAGCAGCCCGAGGCGCCGCCAGAGGAACGGACCGCTGACTTTAGCGAGATTCACGGCGGCCTGTCCGAGCAGGAGGCCACCTACGAGGCGCGCCGCTGCCTTTCCTGCGGCAACTGCTGCGAGTGTGACGGCTGCCTGGGCGCCTGCCCCGAGGATGCCGTGATCAAGCTAGGCCCGGGCCACAGGTACCAGTTCGACTACGACAAATGCACCGGCTGCGGAGCGTGTTATGAGCAATGCCCGGTGCACTCTATCGAAATGATTCCGGAGGGCGGATGACACGTGCCACGGTCGACGGCAACGAGGCCGCGGTCTCCGTCGCCTACCGGCTCAACGAGGTCTGCTGCATCTACCCCATCACGCCGTCCTCGCCGATGGCCGAGCTTGCCGACGAATGGTCCAGCAAGGGGCGGCCCAACCTGTGGGGCGCCGTTCCCTCGGTATTCGAGATGCAGAGCGAGGGCGGGGCGGCGGGCGCCCTGCACGGCGCGCTGCAGAGCGGGGCGCTGGCCACGACGTTCACCTCGTCGCAGGGCCTGCTGCTGATGATCCCGAACATGTACAAGATCGCTGGCGAGCTGACCCCGGCGGTGCTGCACGTCGCCGCCAGGTCGCTGGCGGCGCAGGGGCTGTCGATCTTCGGCGACCATTCGGACGTGATGGCGGTGCGGGAGACCGGCTTCGCGCTGCTCGGCTCCGCCTCGGTCCAGGAGGCGCACGACCTTGCCCTGGTGGCGCAGGCGGCCACGCTGGCGACCCGGGTGCCGTTCGTGCATTTCTTCGACGGGTTCCGCACCTCGCACGAGCTGAACACGATCGAGATGCTGTCCGACGATGACCTGCGCGCCCTGGTGCCCGCCGAGCTTGTCCGCGCGCACCGCAGCCGGGCGCTGTCGCCGGAGCAGCCGTTCATCAGGGGAACCGCGCAGAACCCGGACGTCTACTTCCAGGCACGGGAAACGGTCAACCCGTTCTACGCCGCGGTGCCCGGCGCGGTGCAGGACGCGATGGACAGCCTGGGCGCGCGCACCGGCCGCAACTACAAGATCATGGAGTACACCGGGCACCCCGAGGCCGAGCGGGTGATCGTCGTGATGGGCTCGGGTGCCGAGACCGTCAGCGAGACCGTCGCCCACCTCTGCGGGCAGGGCGAGCGGGTCGGCGTGCTGCAGGTCCGGCTGTTCCGGCCGTTCCCGACCCGGGCGCTGCTCGACGCGCTGCCCGCGACCGCGGGCCGGATCGCCGTGCTGGACCGGACGAAGGAGCCTGGCTCCAACGGCGAGCCGCTCTTCCTCGACGTGGTCGCCGCTCTTGCGGAGGCCCACACCGACGGGGAGCGCGCAGTCTTCCCGCTGGTGACCGGCGGGCGCTACGGCCTGTCGTCGAAGGAATTCACGCCGGCCATGGTGGCCGGGATCTTCGCTGAGCTGGCCCGCGAGCAGCCCAGGCGCCGGTTCACGATCGGCATCACCGACGACGTGTCACACACCAGCCTGCCGTATGACCCTTCGCTCGACATCGAGCCGCCCGGCACGGTCCGCGCCGTCTTCTTCGGCCTCGGCTCGGACGGGACCGTCGGCGCGAACAAGAACACGATCAAGATTCTCGGCGCCGAGGAGGACCTGAACGCGCAGGGCTACTTCGTCTACGACTCCAAGAAGTCGGGTTCCCAGACGGTGTCGCACCTGCGCTTCGGGCCGCGGCCGATCCGCGCGCCCTACCTGGTGGAGCAGGCCAGCTTCGTCGGCTGCCATCACTTCCGGCTGCTGGACCAGGTCGACGTGCTCGGCCGGGCGGCGCCGGGCGCCACGCTGCTGCTTGACTGTGCGCTGCCGCCCGATGAGGTCTGGGACGCTCTGCCCCGCCCGGTCCAGGAGAAGATCATCGCCAAGCGGGTCCAGGCATACGCGATCGACGCCGGGCATATCGCCCGCGAGGTCGGCCTGCCCGGGCGGACCAACACTATCCTGCAGACCTGCTTCTTCGCCATCTCGGGCGTGCTGCCCAGAGATGCGGCGATCGCCAAGATCAAGGCATCGATCGTCAAGACCTACGGCCGCCGTGGCGCCGAGGTGGTCGAGAAGAACCTGGCCGCGGTCGACCGCACCGTCGAGGCAACGTACCAGATCGAGGTACCCGGGCGGGTCACAGCGACCCGTGAGCTGCCCGCCATGATCCCGGCCGGCGCGCCGGAGTTCGTCCGCACCGTCACCGCGGAGATGATGGCGGGCCGCGGCGACGACATCCCGGTCAGCGCGTTGCCGGTGGACGGCACCTATCCGAGCGGCACCGCGGCCTACGAGAAGCGCAACGTCTCCGAACTGGTCGCACTGTGGGATCCCGAGCTGTGCATCCAGTGCGGCAACTGCAGCTTCGTGTGCCCGCACAGCGTGATCAGGTCCAGCTACTACGAAGAGTCACTGCTGGCCGGAGCGCCGCCGGAGTTCCGGTCGGCCCCGCTGGACGCCCGCGGGCTCCCGGACACCCGGTTCACGCTCCAGGTGTACGTGGAGGACTGCACCGGCTGCGAGCTGTGCGTGCAGGCCTGCCCGGTCAGCGCGCCGGAAGAACCAGAGCGCAAGGCGATCAACCTGGCCGCCCGCGCGCCGCTGGTGGCCGCCGAGCGGGACAACATCGCCTTCTTCGAGACGCTGCCGGTGGCCGACCGGGCCCGGGTGGACTTCGGCACGGTGCGGGGAACCCAGTTCCTGCAGCCGCTGTTCGAGTTCTCCGGCGCCTGCGCGGGCTGCGGGGAGACCCCGTACATCAAGCTGCTCTCGCAGCTGTTCGGCGACCGGCTGATGGTCGCCAACGCGACCGGCTGCTCGTCTATCTACGGCGGGAACCTGCCGACCACGCCGTGGACGACCGGCCCCGACGGCCGCGGGCCCGCCTGGTCGAACTCGCTGTTCGAGGACAACGCCGAGTTCGGCCTAGGGTTCCGGCTGACCGCCGACCGGCATCACGAGCTGGCCCGCACCAGGCTCACCGAGCTCCGCGAGGTGATCGGCGCCGAGCTGGCCGACGACCTCCTCAGCGCGTCACAACTGCATGAGTCGGAGCTGAGCGCCCAGCACGAGCGGGTCACCGAGCTGAAGCGGCGCCTCGATGCCCTGGACCGGGCCGACGGGCCTGCCGCGGACCTCCGCAGCGTGGTGGATCACCTGCTGCGGCGGAGCATCTGGATCGTCGGCGGTGACGGCTGGGCCTACGACATCGGATCAGGCGGCCTCGACCACGTGCTCGCCAGCGGACGCGACGTGAACGTGCTCGTGCTCGACACCGAGGTGTACTCCAACACCGGCGGGCAGTCATCGAAGGCGACCCCGCTCGGCGCCGTCGCCAAGTTCGCCTCCGCGGGCAAGACCATTCCGAAGAAAGATCTAGCCATGCAAGCGGTCTCCTACGGCTACGTGTACGTCGCGCGGGTCGCGATGGGTGCCGACCCGCAGCAGACCCTGCGCGCCTTCCGCGAGGCCGAGGCGTACGACGGGCCGTCGCTGGTGATCGCTTACAGCCACTGCATCGCGCACGGCATCGAGATGCGGGACGGGCTCAGCCAGCAGTACCGCGCCGTGTCCAGCGGGTACTGGCCGCTCATGCGTTACGACCCGCTGCTGCGCACGGCGGGCGGAAACCCGTTCATGCTCGACTCGCCGAGGCCGCGCACCGCGCTGACCGACTACACCCAGCGTGAGCTGCGGTACCGCTCGCTGAGCAACACCGACCCCGCGGAGGCGGAACGGCTGGGGGCGCTGGCCCAGGAGGCCGTGGACCAGCGCTGGGACAGCTACGAGGAGATGGCTACCCGTGGCGCGAACCGGTTCCCTTCAGACGCACGGAAGGATCGCTGATGGACCTTTCGACCGTTTATCTCGGCCGCACCCTGCGCAATCCGCTCGTCGCCTCCGCGTCGCCGCTGTCGAACAATGTCGACGGAATCCGGCGGCTCGCCGACGCCGGTGTCGGCGCCGTCGTGCTCTACTCCCTGTTCGAGGAGCAGGTGCGCCGCGAGGCCGAGGAGAACGCGCGGCTTGCGGAGGCCGGTACCGAGGTCTTCGCCGAGTCGCTGTCCTATTTCCCTGCTGAGGCCGAAGCCGAGGCGGTCGCGGAAAGCGCCGCGGACGAGCCAAGCCCGCGGCGCTATCTGAGCCTGATCGAGCGCGCTGCGGCGGCTGTCGAGATTCCGGTGATCGGCAGCCTCAACGGCGTCACGCCGGGCGGGTGGACCAGCTACGCGCGGTCGATGCAGGACGCGGGCGCCGCGGCGATCGAGCTGAACATTTACTACATCCCCGGGGACCCGCGGATTTCCGGCCGGGACGTCGAGCAGCGGCACATCGACATCCTGCGCCGGGTCAAGGACGCGGTGACCGTGCCGGTGGCGGTCAAGCTGAGCCCGCATTTCAGCTCGACCGGCGAGATGGCGCTGCGCCTGGATGAGGCGGGCGCGGACGGCCTGGTGCTGTTCAACCGGTTCCTGCAGCCTGACATCAATCCGGAGAGCCTCTCGGTGGTACCTGCCGTGGACCTCTCCAACCCGGCGGAGGCCAGGCTGCCGCGTACCTGGATCTCGATCCTGCGCCGCCGGGTCGCTGCCTCGCTGGCCGGCACGACCGGCGTTGACGGCCCCTCCGACGTGGTGAAGTATCTGCTGGCCGGCGCGGATGTCGTGATGACCGCTTCGGCGCTGATCCGGCATGGTCCCGAGCATGCGGTCGTCCTGCTCGATGGCCTGTCCGCCTGGATGGTGCGCAAGGGCTACGCCTCGGTCGGCGAAATACGCGGGCTGCTCGCCGTACCGGCCGATGCTGACCAGGTGGATTATGAGCGCGCCGGGTATGTCGGGGCGATGCGGGTCGCCAACAACGCGCCCGGCCCCTGGTGACGCCCGGGAGCTTCGATTGGCGTGGCATGGATTCGATTGGCGTGGCATGGACCGGGGCCGGCCGGCACGGACCGGTCGGCACGGACCGGCCGCTGGAGGCGGGAGCCGTGCCGGGCAGTGCTGAGCTAGTTACCCGCTGAGCTAGTTGCCGAGTTACCCGCTGAGCTAGTTGCCGAGCCGGTTACCCGATTTCCTTGCGCAGCCTGGCTAGTTCGGCCTCAACGTCCTGCTGCTGCTGCACCGCCGTGGCCCGCACATCAAGCTGTCGCTGCGTAACCGCCGTCCGGGTCTGCTCGGTCTCGACCCGCTTGGCCTTTTCTTCCCGGCCAGCCCGCAGCCGAGCGCGTGCCTTGAGCACGACGGCCACGATAGCGCCGATAGCGACCGCCACGATGATCAGGTAGGCGAGGTGCACGATCACCGACACCATGCTGATGACCACGATGACCGCTATGCCGATAGCAAGCGCCTTGATCCAACCCATCGGACACCTTCCCGCGCACCTGGCCAGCGGATACGGTGCCGCATGCTCGGCCGGCGCGGCGTAGCTGCTGATCTGATGGTAACAAGCCAGCCGCGGTGCGGCGGCACGCGGACCCGGCCCGTGCTGGCCCGCCGGGCCATTGCCCAGGCGCTGCGTACGCCTGGAGCCTAGGCTGAGGGGTGAGATGAGCGACTACCACTACGACGTCCTGGTGATCGGTTCGGGGTTCGGCGGTAGCGTGGCGGCCCTTCGGCTGACCGAGAAAGGCTACCGGGTCGGCGTCCTCGAGGCGGGCCGCCGGTTCGACGATCCCGCCCATCCGGTGTCATCCCAGCGGCACCAGGCGCTGCCGAAGACGTCGTGGCGGATCGGCGGCTTCCTGTGGGCGCCGCCGCTCGGCCTGACCGGGATCCAGCGCATCCACCTGCTGCGCGGCGAGAAGGGCTCGCGCGTGCTGATCCTGGCCGGCGCCGGGGTCGGCGGCGGTTCCCTGAACTACGCCAACACGCTCTACCGGCCCGCGCAGCCGTTCTTCGACGACCCGCAATGGAGCGGCCTCACCGACTGGCGCGCTGAGCTCGCGCCCTATTACGACCAGGCCGAGCGGATGCTCGGCGTGACACCCAACCCGACGACGACGCCGGCGGACGTGGCGATCAAGAGAGTCGCCGAGCGGATGGGGCGCGGCGAGACGTTCCATCCCACTCCGGTCGGGGTGTACTTCGGCGACCCGCCTGGGGCTGAGACGGCGGACCCGTACTTCGGCGGCGCGGGGCCGCGGCGGGCCGCCTGCACCGAGTGCGGGTCGTGCATGACCGGCTGCCGCATCGGCGCCAAGAACATGCTCACCGAGAACTACCTCTACCTGGCCGAGCGGGCCGGTGCCAGGATCTTGCCGATGACGATGGCGACCGCCGTCTGGCCGTGCCCAGGCGGTTACGGCGTCGAGGTCAAGCGGACCGGAACGGCAACCAGGCGGCGGCGCACCATCACCGCCGAGCAGGTCATCTTCGCGGCCGGGACATACGGCACGCAGAAGCTGCTGCACCGGATGAAGGCGACCGGCGCGCTGCCGCGGCTGTCCGACTGCCTGGGCGCGGTGAGCCGGACCAACTCCGAAGCGATCCTCGCCGCGGAACGCACGGCCTACCGCGGCGACGACCACTCCCGCGGCGTCGCGATCACGTCCTCCTTCTACCCGGACGACCGCACGCACATCGAGCCCACCAGGTACGGGCCGGGCTCGAACGCGATGGGGGCGCTGGCCTCGCTGCTGATCGACGGCGGCGGGCCGACCCCGCGCTGGGCAAAGTTCCTCGGCGAGGCCGCGGCCCGGCCCTGGGAACTGCCCCGCGTGTTCAACCTCCGGCACTGGTCGGAGCGGACGATCATCGCGCTGGTGATGCAGAGCCGCGACAACTCAGTCACCGTCCGGGCCACGCGGGGGCCGCTGGGCTGGGCGATGCGCTCACATCCAGGGCACGGCGAGCCGAGCCCGGCCTGGATCCCGGTGGCCCACCGCGCCGTCCGGATGCTGGCGCAGGAGATCGGCGGCTTCGCCTGCGGCACCTGGCTGGACTTGCTCGACATCCCGACCACGGCGCATTTCATCGGGGGCGCCGCCATCGGCGAGTCGCCGTCGACCGGGGTGATCGACGCTTACCACCGGGTGCATGGATATGAACGATTGCACGTGGTCGATGGCGCCGCCGTCTCAGCCAACCTGGGCGTGAACCCGGCCCTCACCATCACCGCCCAGGCAGAGCGGGCCATGGCGCTGTGGCCCAACCATGGCGACGACGACCCCAGGCCCGCCCCCGGCATGCCGTACCAGGGCATAAGGCCGGTCGCTCCGCGCGCCCCGGCCGTCCCCGCCAGCGCCCCCGCCGCCCTCCGCCTCGGCAGCTGAGCGACCGGCAGCGCTGTCTTGGCCAGCCGACGGCTGCGTTACCGGGGCCAGCCGCCGCGCTGCCAGGCCAGCGCGGCGGGCTTGTCACTTCTTGAACGCGTCCTTGACCTTCTCGCCAGCCTGCTTGAGGTTGCTCTTGGCCTGGTCAGCCTGGCCCTCGGCTTCCAGGTCAGCGTCGCCGGTCGCGTGGCCGGCCGTCTCCTTGACCTTGCCCTTGGCCTCGGTGACCTTGTTGGCTGCCTTGTTCTCCGTCGCCATGACAGATCCCTCCGTTCGTCGTTGGGTCCTCAGACCCTGTCCGGATGAGCCACCGCTAAACACGGCCGCGCTGGCCCGGGCCGGCGGGCTGGCCCGGCTGGCCCGAGTGCCCGGGCCCGTCGGGCTGGCGGGCGCCGGGCTGATTGCGCACCGGCGTGGCGGCCAGCTGGTCCAAGACCGCGCGGCCGAGGTGCCCGGACACCACCGGGACGACGGTGGCGTCAGGGCCTAAGGTCCCGGGCATGGGGGTGTTGGCGCCAGGGCAGCTCCGGCGCCCGCGCGCCTAGTGCTGGTAGGCCCGCGCGATGACCGCGTCAAGCGCGCGGTCGGGAAGAACCTTGCGGGCCCGCACTATCGTGCCGGCACCCTTGCCGACGGGGTAGCGGGCGCGGGGGCTCGCGGCGGTCGCGACTCTCACGATCTTCTTGGCGACGACCTCGGGGCCGGACGACGTCCGCGGGCTATCCGCGGTCTCCAGCCGCCGGGCGACGGACCTGGCCTGGCGGGCGTAGGCCGTGTCGGCTGAGTTCTCGAGCATGTTCTGCCTGGCGATCGCGTTCCATTCAGTGAGGATGGGGCCGGGCTCGATGATGACCACGTCGATGCCGAAGGGCCTGAGCTCGATCCGCAGGCTGTCGCTAAGCCCCTCGACGGCAAACTTGGCCGCGTGGTACCAGCCGCCCAGCGGCTCGTAGATCTTGCCGCCTATCGAGGAGACATTGATGATCCGGCCGCTGCCCTGTGCCCGCATGCGCGGGACGACAAGCTGGATGAGACGGGCCAGGCCGAAGACGTTAACCTCAAACTGGCGGCGGGCCTCCTCGATCGGGACATCCTCCACTGCCCCGTAGGAGCCGTAGCCCGCGTTGTTGACCAGCACGTCGATACGGCCCGTCTCGGCGATGATCTGCGTCACCCCGCCGGTCATCGAGGAGTCATCGGTGACATCCATGCTGAGCACGTGAATGCCCTGGTCGGCTAGCGATCGCATGCGTTCGACACGGCGGGCGGCCGCGTACACGTTGAAGCCCGCTGCCTCTAGGAGCAGGGCCGTTTCCGCGCCGATCCCGGACGAGGCGCCGGTGACGAGGGCAACCCTGGATCTCGGCATCGCCACTCCTTAAAGGCCAGTGGTCTGTTAATGGGCAGAGTACCCGGTCAGCCGCGAACGGCCGGCGCGCCTCGTCCAGACGGCAAGTCAGGAAAGGAGACGGGGCGGGATCCCAGCGGGCCTGATCCGGCTCATCCGGACCCCTCAAGTGCGCCGGGCACGGCGACGGCGCAGGATGGAAGAGAACAGCCCTCGGATAGGCGGGACCCAGCATGGCGGGACCCGGTTTGAGGCCGGCTCCAGGATGGAGAAACTACAGGGGGCCGGGGCCTGATCGTCAAGGCGATCAGGCCCCGGCCCGACTGAGGCGCTCGGATGTGCACCCGCAACATCCGCCGCGCGCCCGGATGCGCCCCCGCCACATCCGGGACTCTCTTGACGCCCCTCGCTAGAAACTAACACTAAGTTACACTAAGATATTCACAGGAAACAAACCGGGGGCCTGGATGCAGCTTCGCGAAGCCGCCGACACGCTCGGCGTGCACTACCAGACGGCCTACGCGTGGGTCCGGCAAGGTGTATTGCCTGCCCGGAAGCTCGGGCGCGGGTACGAGGTGAACGACGGCGACGTGCGTGCCCTCGCCGCCCAGCGACGGCTGGGCGGCGAGCCCACCCCCCGGATCCAGGTCCACGACTGGGCCGCGCCCGCGGACCGGCTTTATTCGGCGATCGTCAGCGGCGACGAGACCCAGGCACGCCAGCGGATAGAGCGGATCGCGGCGGGCGTGGCCGTGATGGATCTGTGCCAGCGGGTCATCGCGCCTGCGATGCGGCGTATCGGCGATAACTGGGCCGAAGGCCGGGTATCGATAGCGCAAGAGCACCGGGCGAGCGCCATCTGCGAACGTCTGATCGCGTTGCACACCCGCCAGCCGACCGGCCGGCCCCGCGGCACCGTCGTCGTGACGACCCCGCCCGGTGAGCGGCACAGCCTGCCCGCGCTGATGGCGGCGGCCACCCTCCGCGAGGACCGCTGGATTACCCACCACCTGGCTGCCGACCTGCCTTTCGCCGAGGTCACCCGGTTGGCGCAAGACGTCCGCGCCGACCTGGCCGTGCTGTCGGCGGCCACTCAAGACACCGGCCGTCGCGCCCTGGAGGCCACCAGCGAGATCGCCGCTGCCTGCCCCGGCCTGGACGTGCTCATCGGGCTCCCGGGTGACAGGCTGGACGATCTGCGGCGGTTCGCGCGGGACCTGCGGGAGCCCGGGACCGCCCAGCCTGATCGGCCTGACGCGGGCCGCGGCCCGGGCCGCGGCACCACCGGGAAGGTTCACTTGCCCGAAGCCGCCCGCCTTCCCTGAGCCTGGCGCTGACGCTGCCGTCCAAGTCCTACGAGGAGGAAACCACTCATGGCCCACTACCACGCGACAGTGCCATCGCGACGGTCAGCCCAGGACACTTTCGATTACCTGTCCACCTTCAGCAACGCGGCCCAGTGGGACCCCGGCGTGCTTGCTGGTGAGCAACTGGACGCGGGCCCGGTGCGGGCCGGGACGCGGTTCCGGCTCACCGTGCCCTTCCTCGGCCGCCGCCTAGCCTTGACGTATCAGATCACCAAGCACGTCCCGCATCGCGAGGTTGTCCTGGACGCCGCGAGCCCGCTGCTCAAGGCCACCGACCGGATCGCCGTAACACCCGCCGGCCAGGGCGCCACGGTCAGCTATGACGCCGATGTCCGGCTGCGCGGGCCGCTGGGCCTGCTCGATCCCGTCATGCGCCGCGGGTTCGAGGGCGTCGGCGGACGGGCGGCCGCCGGGCTGGCCAGCGCGCTGTCCGCGGTACCGGCCCCGCCAGGGACGTCATGATGGTGCCTTCAGTCGGGCGATTGGCCGACACCCTGCTGGAGGATACCGTCGTCGGCAGCTTCTCCCGGCTCGGCTGGTCTGTCCGCTCCCGGCTGCTGCCCGAGTTCGCTGCTGATGGCAGCCCTCCGTTCGCCGGACGGGTCGCGGTCATCACCGGCGCCACCTCTGGCATCGGCCGTGCCGCGGCCACCCGCCTGGCGGGCCTGGGCGGCACCGTGCACTTTCTCGCCCGCGACCCAGGCCGGGCGGCACAGGCGCAGCGCCAGATCGCCGCCGCGTCCGGCCACGGCACCGTCAGCTACGGCCTTGCCGACCTGGACGACCTGGACAGCGTCCGCGCCTTCGCACGCGACTTCCTGGCCAGGAATGACCGCCTCGACGTGCTCGTGCACAATGCGGGCGCGATCCACCGGGATTATGACGCGACCGACGACGGTACCGAGCGCACCGTGGCCGGCCAGCTGATCGCCCCGTTCGCCCTGACCAGCCTGCTGCTGCCGGCGCTCTCCGCGGCCGCGCCGTCCCGGGTCATCACCGTGTCCTCAGGAGGCATGTACACGCAGCGGCTCGACCTCGCGACCCTGCAGATGCCGTCATCCGGCTACAACGGCGTCACCGCCTACGCACGGGTCAAGAGAGCCCAGGTAGCGCTCAGCCGGGAGTGGGCCAGGCGTCACCCAGGCACCGGGGTAGCCTTCCACGCTATGCACCCAGGCTGGGTCGATACGCCCGGGCTCGGCACCTCGCTGCCGGGATTTCACCGGCTCACCCGCCCGATCCTGCGCACCGCCGACCAGGGCGCGGACACTGTCGTCTGGCTCGCGACCGCCGATCCTGGGCTGCTGGGCAGCGGCCGGTTCTGGCACGACCGCCGGCCCCGGTCTGAGTACCTGCTGCCGTGGACCCGCGAAGCCGACCCGGCCGCCGCCAGTAAGCTCTGGGACTACGTCGCCGCGCAGATCACACAGCCGGACAGCTAGAGCGGCGGTGCTGGTCAGGCCCAGGCGCCACCCGGGCCATCCCGGGCCGGACCGGCCGGACCGGCCTGGATCGGAGCGATGTGCAGCTGGCAATCCGCCGGGTTCGTCCCGGCGAATATCAGGCAGTCGGGGAACTCGTGCTCGCTGCCTACCGCGCGCTGCCGAACTACCACTCCGAGCCCGATTACGAGGCCGACCTCCTCAATACCGGCCGCCGAGCCGAAGTAGCCGAGGTACTGGTCGCCGTGGACGGCGATGGCCGGGTGCTGGGCGCCGTTACCTATGTAACCAACCGACGTAATGAGTACGCGGAGTGGGCTGACGAGGACGCCGCGGGTTTCCGGATGCTCGCAGTGGCCCCGGACGCCCAGGGCCGTGGCGTCGGCGAGGCGCTGGTGCGGGCCTGTATCGATCAGGGCCGTGCAGACGGGCGCGGCCGCCTCGTCCTGCATTCGACGCCGTGGATGACTACCGCGCATCGCCTGTATGCGCGACTTGGGTTCAGGCGGGCGCCGGACCGGGACTTCTCGCCGGTGCCTGCGGTGCCGCTACTCGGCTTCGAACTTAACCTGGCCTGACACTGCCTGGGTGGCCCATCCGCGCCTTTGCGGGCCCAGCGCGCGTCTGCGGGCCCAGCGCGCCCAG
>Ga0187883_10000748_pt1 | contig 19952 bp, 17 predicted proteins | sample June2016WEW_20_1_2_FD_132966 | JGI IMG/M metagenome (GOLD analysis project Ga0187883, IMG submission 132966) | Peatland microbial communities from SPRUCE experiment site at the Marcell Experimental Forest, Minnesota, USA - June2016WEW_20_10 | ecosystem: Environmental > Terrestrial > Soil >...
GGGCAGGTTGCTCACGTGTTACTCACCCGTTCGCCGCTCGAGTACCCCGAAGGGCCTTTCCGCTCGACTTGCATGTGTTAAGCACGCCGCCAGCGTTCGTCCTGAGCCAGGATCAAACTCTCCATTGAATGTCTATATGCAACCGTAGGCCAGCTCCGAAGGGCTGGCGTACGGGATGCTGACATCGCAGAGATGCCTCTGACGACCGGCCAGGCCGGGCCAGAAGCGATCTTGGCATCCGTCATCTGGGGACTGCACCGGTCTCCGGCCCAGCCCCTGACGGGGTTTTTGTGCATGTGCACTGGCTTTTAGCACGCTGTTGAGTTCTCAAGGAGCGGACGCGCACCATCCGAGTTCTTAGGCTCATCCGGGGCAACCCTACTAATTTACCGGCCGGATCTAAGCTTGTCAACTCAGATCGCGGGACTCGGTGTAGTTCATGACTCGCTGTACATCCAGCATACCCGTGCTGAGGCCTCCCGGTGCCCGGGATGCGATAGCTGGAGTGGGCTGCTGCCCCCTGGAGCCCGGGCCGCCTTCGCGGCGTCCGTACCCTCGGGGCAAGAGAAAACATTAGGCAGCAAAGGAGATCAAGTCAAATCGGCATCGGATGTTCGTCTTAGGTGTGATGCTGACCTGCGCAACCTGCCTCAGGCTGGGTAGCAGGCCGCACCTGACGTCACGTTGGCCGCCGCTGTGGAGCGGTCGGCGGCAGCCGTGCTGTGGCCGACCGGTCCGGCGCTGAGGCCATGCTCGTTCAGCCGCTGCGTACCTCGACGCCACCGACGGTCCGTTTGCCCCGCCGCAGCACCAGGAAGCGCCCGTGCAGCAGCTCGGTCCTATCCGGCACGGCATCCTCGGCAGTCACCTTGATGTTGTTGAGGTACGCACCGCCCTCGGCGATGGCCCGCCTGGCGGCCGACTTGCTCGGCACAATGCCGGACCGCGCCATCAGTTCCGCGACCGTGGGCAGCCCGGCCGGCCCGGCCGCCACGACGACGCTGGGCACCTCGGCGAGCGTGGCGGCCAGCGTGCGTGCCTCCAGCGCCCGCAGGTCCCCCTGGCCGAACAGGGCGTGGCTGGCGGCCACGACGCGCGCGCACTCATCAGCGCCGTGCACGAGCGTAGTCACCTCGTCGGCCAGGGCGCGCTGCGCGATCCTCGCCGCGGGCCGTTGCGCAGTGTCGCGCTCCAGCGCCTCGATCTCGTCCCGGCCCAGGAACGTGAACACCCTCAGCAGGCCGGCTGTCTCCTCGTCGGTCCTGTTGATCCAGAACTGGTAGAACGCGTACGGGCTGGTCATCTCGGGGTTCAGCCAGATCGTGCCGCCTTCGGTCTTCCCGTACTTGGTGCCGTCCGGCTTGGTGATCAGCGGGGTAGCCAGCGCGTGCACGGTGTCCTCCGTCACCCGCCTGATAAGGTCAACGCCCGCAACCAGGTTGCCCCACTGGTCGCTGCCACCGAGTTGCAGCGCGCAGTCGTGTCTGCGGTGCAGCTCTAGGTAGTCGTTGGCCTGCAGGACCTGATAGCTGAATTCGGTGTAGCTGATGCCACCGGCTTCCAGCCTGGCCCGCACCGACTCTCTGGCGAGCATCTGGTTGACCGGGAAGTGCTTGCCGATGTCCCGCAGGAACTCAAGCGCCGACAGGCCCTGTGTCCAGTCCAGGTTGCTGACCAGTAGCGCGCCGGCCGGGCCCGGCTCGAAATCGAGAAACTGCGAAATCTCCGCGCGCAGCCGCTGCACCCAGTCCTCGACCACCTCGTGCGGATTGAGGATCCGCTCGGCCGACTTGCCGCTCGGATCGCCAATCAGTCCTGTGGCGCCGCCGACCAGGCCGATCGGCCGGTGGCCGGCCAGCTGGAGCCGCCGCATTGTCAGCAGCAGCACCAGGCTGCCGATGTGCAGTCCCGGGGCCGTCGGGTCGAACCCGCCGTAGTAGGTGAGCCGCCCGGCGTCCAGCGCCTTGCGCAGGTCGTCGAGATCAGTGGACAGCGCGAGCAGGCCCCGCCAGGTCAGCTCATCGATGATGTCGGTCACCGGGGCATCGTCCCATCTTCTTGAGGGCGGCGGGAAACCGGTTTCGCCCGGGCATGCCGCGGCACGCTGGCCCGGTAGGGCGACACAGCAGGCTCGCCGCTGATCCAGAACCGCCAGGCCACTTCTGCCGCCCGGCTCACCCCGACCCGCGGGCCGCAGCTGATGCCCGGGCCGCCGGAAGACGACAGTCTCGCCGATGGGAACGGCCGCCCGCCGGGTGGCAGGACGCGCAAGACGGAGGCCGGATCACAGACGTCGGCCCCGTCCAGCGAGCGGTCAATGCCGAGCGCCTGGCAGAGCCGGGCCGGGCCGCGCGCCAGATCTATCTCGCGGATGCGCTGACGGGCACTCCGTACCGCGGCGGCACCGGACTCAGGGGCAGTGGTACGCCCGGATCGCCGGGCAGCCGCCAGCGCTGCGCCCTCGATGACCCGCCCCGCCCGGAGCAGGACCGCGGAGGCGTCGCCGTCAGGCTGGCAGACCAGGTTGACGCAAAAGTGCATGCCGTAGGTGAAGTAAACGTACGCATGGCCTGGCGGGCCGAACATCACCGCATTACGGGCGGTCCGGCCCCGATACGCGTGCGAGGCAGGATCGCTCGCCCCCGCATAGGCCTCCACCTCGACGATGGTTACCGCGACAAGCCCGTCGGCTGTCTCGTGCGAGAGCACGCAGCCGAGCAGGTCCGGAGCCACCTCAGGCGCTGGCCTGGCGAAGAACTCCCGGGTCAGCAACTGCCCGGAACCGGGCCCGGCCGGTCTGGCTCCGGCGAGCCCTGAGCCGCGCCCGGCCGGCCCAGAGCCGCGCCCGGCCGATCCGGACCCGGGCAGCCCGGATTCGGTCAGCCCGCGGCCCATGCCGCGTCCTGGTCGACCCGGGAACGCAGCTCGGCCAGCTGCTCGGCCACCCGGGCCGGGGCGGTGCCGCCGAATCCGGAGCGCGCCGCCAGCGCGCCTTGAACGGTGAGCACTTCCCGCACGTCCGGTGTCAGGTGCGCTGACACCTTGGCCAGGTCGGCGTCGCTCACGTCGGCCAGTTCGCAGTCGTTGACCTGGCACCAGACGACGAGGTGGCCCACCACCTCGTGTGCCTCGCGGAACGGGACCCCGCGCCGGACCAGGTACTCAGCAAGGTCGGTAGCGAGCGCGTGGCCGGCGGCAGCACCCTGCGCCATCCGTTCAGCATGGAAACGCAAGGTGCCCACCAGGCCGGCCATGGCCGGCAGCACCAGCAGCAGCGTGTCCACCGCGTCGAAGACCGGTTCCTTATCCTCCTGCAGGTCGCGGTTGTAGGTCAGCGGAAGCCCCTTGAGCGTCGTCAGCAGCCCGGTCAGGCCGCCGATCAGGCGCCCAGCCTTGCCGCGGGCCAGCTCCGCGACGTCGGGGTTCTTCTTCTGCGGCATGATCGAGGATCCGGTCGCGTAGGCGTCGTCGATCTCGGCCCAGCCGAACTCGTGCGAGGACCAGAGCACGATCTCCTCGCCCAGCCTGGACAGGTGCACGCCGAGCAGCGCCGCGGCGAAGCAGAATTCCGCGGCGAAGTCCCGGTCGCTGACCGCGTCCATCGAATTGGGCGCCGCCGAGTCGAAGCCGAGCTCGGCAGCGACCGCCTCCGGGTCAAGCGGCAGCGAGGAACCTGCCAGCGCGCCAGATCCGAGCGGGCAGACCGCCGCCCGCTTGTCCCAGTCCCGCAGCCGCCCGGCGTCCCTGGCGAACGCCTGTACGTGCGCGAGCAGCTGGTGGGCCAACAGCACCGGCTGAGCGTGCTGCAGATGGGTCATTCCTGGCACCGGGGTGTCCAGGTGCCGCTCCGCCTGGCCCATCAGCGCAGCCTGGAGCTCGGCCAGCCTGCTCGCGATCAGCCGGGCGTGATCGCGCAGGTACAGCCGCAGGTCAGTGGCGACCTGGTCGTTCCTGCTGCGGCCGGCCCGCAGCCGTCCGCCGAGGGTTCCGGTCCGCTCAAGCAGCCCCCGCTCCAGCGCGGTATGGACGTCCTCGTCGGTCGCGGAGGGCCGGAACCCGCCGGTCCGGCAGGCTTGCGCGAGGTCGTCGACGGCGGCGAGCAGCCGGGCGAGCTCGGCGTCGTCAAGCAGGCCGGCCTTGTTCAGCACGCGTGCGTGCGCGCCGGAGGCGGCCAGGTCATAGGGAGCCAGCCGCCAGTCGAACTGGACGCTGACCGACAGCCGCGCCAGCGCCTCCGCGGGTCCCGACCCGAACCGGCCGCCCCACAGCCGGACCGGCGCCCCAGCTTCGTCGTCAACCACAACGCTCCTCCATGGTCCTTGATCGTAGCTATCCGGGGGGAGCCATAACCCCGCCGAACAACCACGATCAAGGAAAAAGGCTAGCGCTACGCCGGGGTCCCGCTGGCCGCCTTGCGGTCAGCCTCGCGATCACGGCCCGCCGCGATCTTGCTGGGCAGCCCCCACAGCTCCACGAAGCCCTTGGCCAGCGCCTGGTCGAACTTGTCGCCGGTGTCGTAAGTGGCCAGCCCGTAGTCATAGAGCGCGGCCGCGCTGCGCCGCCCGGTGACCACTGCCCTGCCACCCTGCAGCCTGAGCCTGACTTCGCCGCTGACATGACGCGATGCGTCCGCCATGAACGCGTCAAGGGCCCGCCGCAGCGGCGAGAACCAGAGCCCGTCGTAGACCAGCTCGGTCCAGCGCTGCTCGGCCTGGCGCTTGAACCTGGCCAGATCGCGCTCCATGCACACGCTCTCGAGTTCCTGGTGCGCGGTGATCAGCGCGATCGCACCGGGCGCCTCGTAGATCTCCCTGCTCTTGATCCCGATCAGCCGGTCCTCGACCATGTCGATCCTGCCGACTCCGTGCGCCCCCGCGCGCGCGTTCAGCTCGGTGATGATCTGCAGCGGCGTCAGCGGCCGTGAGTCGATCGAAACCGGCAGCCCGTCGGTGAAGCCGATGATGACATCGTCGGGTTCACGCGGCTGCCCTGGATCTTCGGTGTAGCCGTAAACGTCGTCGTGCGGGGCCTCCCAGATGTCCTCCAGGTGCCCCGTTTCGCAACTGCGGCCCCAGAGGTTCTGATCGATCGAGTACGGCGACCTGGACGTGACGTTGATCGGCAGGCCCTTCTCGGCGGCGAAGGCGATTGCCTTGTCCCTGGTCATGCCGGAGTCACGGACCGGCGCCAGCACGGCCACCTCCGGTGCGAGGCTGGCCAGGCCCACCTCGAACCGCACCTGGTCGTTGCCTTTGCCGGTACAGCCGTGCGCGACAAGCCCGGCACCCCGCTCGCGCGCCACCCGGGCCAGGTGGGTGGCGATCAGCGGCCGCGACAGCGCCGAGACGAGCGGATAGCGGTCCATGTACAGGCCGTTGGCGCGCAGCGCGGGCAGGCAGTAGCCGGCCGCGAATTCGTCCCGCGCGTCGACCACGACTGAGTGGGCGGCGCCGCAGTCCAGGGCCCGCTTGCGGATGACATCCAGGTCCTCGCCGCCCTGGCCGACGTCGATAGCCAGGGCGATGACCTCCGCGCCGGTCCGTTCCGCGATCCAGCCGATGGCCACGGACGTGTCCAGGCCGCCTGAGTAGGCGAGTACAACGCGCTGCGTCATGATTTCCTCCGTTGGGGGCTGCCAGTATGAAGTTCGTGTTCGGGCGCGGCGGCGGCCCGACGGCCGCGCCGCTCCGCCAGGCCGCGCCGTTCCGCCAGGCCGCGCCGCTCCGCCAGGCCGAGCAGATCGCGGGCCAGGTCATCGCCGCCTGCCGGGTCCCGTGAGATGACCAGGACGGTGTCATCGCCTGCCACCGTTCCGAGCACGGCCGGCAGGCTCGCGTGATCGAGCACTGAGGCGAGGAACTGCGCCGCGCCGGCTGGCGTGCGCACCACCACGAGGTTGGCGCTGGCCTCGGCGGCGAGGAGAAGCTCGCCCGCGACCCGCGCCAGGCGGCCCGGCGGCTCAGCGGCCAGGTTCGGGAGGGCTCCCGGCCACGCCCTCGCACCGAAGGCGTCGCCGTGGCCGGCCCCGGCACGGTTACCGGCACCGTCAGCGGCACCATCACCTGGGCGGCCGCCTATCTGGTCACCGATAGTGTCGCCATGACCGGCACCACCACCATGATCGGCACCCACGCCGCCCCCGGCATCGGCGCCGCGGCTGGGATCCATGGCGTGCCTGGCATTGCCCAGGTCCACCCCCTGAGGCAGTCCCCCCGGCCGCGAGCCAGGGCCACCAGGCTCGCCAGGCAGCGCGTACACCAGGACGCCGTCGGGACCGCGGAGCCGCACCGCCCCGAGTTCCTCAAGATCGCGGGAGAGCGTCGCCTGGGTGACCCGTGCCCCGCGCTGCGCCAGCCGCTCTGCGAGTTCGTCCTGGGAGCGCACCGGCTGGTCGGCGTGCGCGAGGATCGCAGCGATCTGCGCATGCCGCGCCGCCTTGGTCACCGGGCTGACCGCCGTCATGACAGCCTCGCCCGTACCGGCCCACCCGGCCGGAGCGCGTGCGCGGGCACGCCGTCGAGAATGGCAGGCAGTTCGCGGATGAACGCCGCCGCCTCGGCAGGGCTGAGGATCAGCGGCGGAGCGAGCCTGATGGCATCGGGCTGGACCGTGTTGACCAGGTACCCGGCGGTGCGGCACGCGGCTTCGACGTCGGCCGCGATGGGCCCGGCCAGCACAATCGCCAGCCATAGCCCGCGGCCGCGCACGCCAGCCACGAGCTGGTGCCCGGCCGCCGTGATTCCCGCGGACAGCTGGCTGCCGACCCGCTCCGCCTGGCCGAGCAGCCCGTCCCTTTCGATCGTGTCCAGCACCGCGAGCGCCGCGGCGCAGGCGACCGGGTTGCCGCCGAACGTGCTGCCGTGGTCGCCCTTGCCCAGCACGCTGCCGCAGTCGCCGAGTCCGATGCAGGCGCCGATCGGCAGCCCGCCGCCAAGCCCCTTGGCCAGCGTGATCACGTCAGGCGTGATCCCTTCCGCCTGATGCGCGAACCAGGCGCCGGTGCGCCCCACGCCACTTTGGATCTCGTCGACCACCAGCAGCGCGCCCGCGCCGTCGCAGGCTTCGCGGGCGGCGCGCAGATAGCCGGGCGGGGCGGGCACCACGCCGCCCTCGCCCAGGCATGGCTCGAGGAAAACGGCGGCGCAGTCAGGCCCGACGGCCGAGCGCAGTGCGTCGGCGTCGCCGAAGGGCACGAACCTAACCTCAAGACCGAACGGGCCAAACGGTTCCCTGATGGAGCTCTTGCCGGTAACCGCGAGCGCTCCCATGGTCCGTCCGTGGAATCCGCCCTCCGCAGCCACGATCACGGGGCGCGAGCTGCCCTGGCGGCGGCGCACCAGCTTGATGGCGGCCTCGTTGGCCTCGGCGCCGGAGTTCGCGAAGAACACGCGCCCCACTGCCGCCGGGCCGCCGCTGCTCCCGCCGACACTCCTGGGGCCGGCCCCGCCGCCGCCGAGCAGCAGCAGCAGCCGCTCCGCCAGGACGATCTCGCCCTCGTGCAGGGCCAGGTTGGAGGTGTGCGCAATGCTCTGTACCTGACGCGTCACCGCACCGACGATCGCCGGATGGGCGTGCCCGAGGGCACTGACGGCGATGCCCGCGAGCAAGTCGGTGTACTCGCGGCCGTCGGCGTCCCAGACCCGGCAGCCCTCGCCCCGGACCAGGGCGACCGGCGGGATGCCGTAGTTCGGCATCAGCGCCCCCGCGAACCTGGCCTGCAGCTGCTCGGTGATGCTCATGCCGTCCTCCAGCCTGGCTGACGGAGCTGATCGTGGCGACTTTCCGGCAGATATCGGGGAACAGTCGTGACGCTGCAGTACGGGCTCATGGCGCCGCCTCATCGGGCAGCACCATCGTGCCGATCCCTGAGTCGGTAAAGATCTCCAGCAAGACCGCGTGCGGGAGCCGCCCGTCCAGCACGTGCGCCTGCGGCACGCCGCCGAGCACGGCTTCGAGGCAGGCTTCCATCTTCGGAATCATGCCCTGGGTGAGCCCCGGCAGCATCGCGGTCAGCGCCGACACGCTGAGCTTGCTGATGACCTGGCCCGGGCTATCCGGGTCGGCGCCGCCGGACGGCGGCCATTGCGCATACAGGCCGGCCACGTCGGTGAGCAGGATCAGCTTCGCCGCGGCCAGCGCGACGGCGATGGCGCCGGCCGCCGTATCCGCGTTGACGTTGTAGATCTCGCCTGCGTCGCCTCGAGCGACGCTCGAGATGACCGGGATCCGGCCATCGGCGATCAGCGCCCGCAGCGCACCAGGATCGACTGACTCGATCCGGCCGACCTGACCGAGGTCGATGGCCTCGCCATCCACCGTGGCCTGTGCCTGCGCAGCCGTGAGCAGGTTGGCGTCCTCACCCGACATCCCCACCGCGAACGGCCCGTGCCGGTTGATCAGGCCCACCAGGTCCCTGTTCACCGACCCGGTGAGCACCATCCTGACCACGTCCATGATCTCCTGCGTGGTGACCCGCAGCCCGGCCCGGAACGTGCTAGGCACGCCCAGCCTGTCGAGATGCACATCAATCTGCGGCCCTCCGCCATGCACCACAACCGGGCGCAGCCCGGCATACCGCAGGAACACAATGTCCTGGGCGAACGCGAAGCACAGCTCGGGATCGGCCATGGCATGCCCGCCGAACTTGATCACTACCGTGCGGCCGTGAAACTGCTCAAGCCAGGGCAGCGCCTCGATCAGGGTCGCGGCCTTGGCCAGCGCGCCCGCCGAGGGATCCATCGCAGCTGACCATCCCGCGCTGCCCCGCTCGCTGCCTGTCATCGCGGTCACGTGGAGTAAGCCGAGTTCTCGTGCACGTACTGCGCCGTCAGGTCGCTGGTGAGGATCGTGGCGGCGTGCGGTCCCGCCGCCAGGTCAACGGTGATGGTCACGTCCCTGGGACGCAGGTCTACCAGAGACCTGTCGGCGGCGGCGGCGCCGTTCCTGCACACCCAGACCCCGTTGATCGCCACGTTCAGCTGATCAGGCTCGAAGACCGCGCTGGTGGTGCCAACGGCGGCGAGCACCCGGCCCCAGTTGGCGTCCTCGCCGCCGATGGCGCACTTGAGGAGGTTGCACCGGGCCACGGCGCGCCCGGCCGTGACCGCGTCGTCGACGCTCGCCGCACCGGTCACCTCGATGGCGATCGCCTTGCTCGCGCCTTCCGCGTCAAGCTGCAGCTGGCGGGCCAGGTCTGCGCAGGCGGCGGTCACCAGCGCGGTGAACTCATCCGGGTCGGGGCGGACCGCTGACGCGCCGCTGGCCAGCAGCAGCACGGTGTCGTTGGTGGACATGCAGCCGTCACCGTCCAGCCGGTCGAAGGTGGTGCGCACCGCTTCCCGCAGCGCGGCGTCGAGGTCCGAAGCATCCAGGTCGGCGTCGGTGGTGAGCACAACGAGCATGGTGGCGAGCGCTGGCGCGAGCATAGCGGCGCCCTTGGCCATGCCGCCTACCGTGTAGCCAGGCCCGGGCACGCGGCACTCCTTCGACACGGTGTCGGTGGTCCTGATCGCGTCCGCGGCCGCGGCGCCGCCGCCGGCCGTTGCCGCCGCCACGACAGCATCGAGACCGGGCAGCAGGCGGTCCATCGGCAGCCGTTCGCCGATCAGGCCCGTCGAGCAGACCGCGACCTCGCCCGCGGCTGCCGACAGCAGGCCGGCCAGCCGCTCGGCGGTGTGATGGGCGTCGGCGAACCCGGCCGGCCCGGTGCACGCGTTCGCGCCGCCGGAGTTGAGCACGACCGCGCGCAGCCGCCCGCCCTTGACCACCTGCTCGCTCCAGAGCACCGGAGCGGCCTTGACCCGGTTGGTGGTAAACACCCCGGCGGCGGCGTCCGACGGGCCGTCATTGATCACCACCGCGAGGTCGGCTCCACCGGCTGGCTTGAGCCCAGCGGAAACGCCGGCCGCACGGAACCCGAGCGGCTCAGTGACGCTCATGGCGCGATCCCCGCTGCGGTCAGGCCGGCCGTCTCTGGCAGGCCAAGCATCAGGTTGGCTACCTGAACGGCCTGGCCGGCTGCGCCCTTGCCGAGGTTGTCGATGGCGGCCAGCACGGTGGCCCGGCCGGTGCGCGCGTCGGCGGCAGCCTGCAGATGCACGCCGTTCGACCCGGCGACGGCGGCCGTGGCGGGCCAGCGGCCATCAGGAAGCACGCAGACGAACGGCTCGCTCGCGTAGGCGCCGACCAGCGTCTCGCGAAGCAGCGCGGTGCCGGCTGCCCCCGGGCTGCCCGCCGACGGAGCGCCGGTTCCCGGCGTCAGCCGGGCCGTGCAGGTCGCCAGGATGCCGCGCGGCATCGGCGCGAGCACGGGCGTGAAGGAAACGGTCACGCTGGCGGCCGATCGCGCGGAACCAAGCTGGCTGACAGCCTCGAGCGCCTGCTCGATCTCCGGCGTGTGCCGGTGCGTGCCACCCGCCTGATAGCCGGCCACCGAGCCCATTACCTCGCTGCCGAGCAGCTCCTGCTTGAGCACGCGCCCGGCGCCCGAGGTACCGGACGCGGCGACGATCACGATGTCGGCTGGCTCGATCAGCCCGGCGGCGAGCAGCGGCGCCAGCGCCAGGATCGAAGCTGTGGCGTAACAGCCAGGAACGGCTACCCGTTCCGCGGCCTGGATCTCGGTGCGCGCCTGAGGCAGCTCGGGCAGGCCACACGGCCAGCGGCCGGGATGCTCGGCGCCATAGTGCCTGGCCCAGGCCGCCGCGTCGGCGAGCCGGTAATCAGGACCCAGGTCAACGATCTTCACGCTGTCGCTGAGGTGATCAGCGAACAACTGGGACTGGCCCGGCGGCAGGGCGAGAAACGCCAGGTCGCAATCGAGCGCACCATCGATCCCTGAGGCCTCGAACCGCCGGCCGGCCAGTGATTGCAGGCCAGCCAGGTTGGGGTGGATCTCGCCGACGAGCCTCCCGGCGTTGCTGTCGGCCGTCACGGCGGCGAGCTCAAAATCTGGATGGCCAGCGATCAGCCGGAGCAACTCGCCCCCCGCATAGCCGCTGGCACCAGCGACCGCTACCCGCGCACCCATCGCCCGACCCTCCCGGACTCGCTGCCCGACGCTCGCACACCCCGCCACCGCGGGCCCGGCTTACCTTCTTGAATGATTATGCGGGCCAATGACTGACTATGCAAGCGATACCGGGTGCCGGGCCTGCTCGACGCAGCGCAGCAGGACGCGGCACCTGCCCGGCGGCACCTGCCCGGCGGCACCTGCCCGGCGGCACCTGCCCGGCGGCACCTGCGCACAAGCAGCTGGCCTCGCCGGATCGGGCAATCTGGTTGGGCGGACCGGGTCACTGACGGCATGATGAAGGGCGCGGAAAGGAGGCGCCTGATGCGCGCTCGCGGCTCGGCCGGCCTGGCCGCTGTGGCCGTGACTGTCGTCGCGCTGGTGACAGGCTGCGCTGGGCACGGCTCGCCGGCCGCATCCCGGACATCAGCAAGCCAGACCCCCGCCGACGGCCGGAGCGAAGCCGTGGCCTGCGGCACCACCAAGACCGCGGCCAACGTGCCTGTTCAGGTTCAGGTCAGTCACGGCACGGTGACCTGCGCTGCCGCGATGGCGATCGAAAAGGACTATGCGAAGGCGATCCGCTCGGGCAGCGCGCCGGGCAACGGCGGCGGCGGCCCGGTGCCGATTGACGGCTGGACCTGCCAGGGCTTCGCCACGCCGGTCGTGCTGCGGACCGGGCAGGCGTCCAAGTGCGTTCACGGTGCCGCCGAGATCCTTGCCGTCCTGCCGTTGCCGGCCTAAGCCGGGCGGCCGGAGATGGGACCGCTCAGCTGCCGCCGCGCTGCACCGCCCCGGTTCGCCGCGACGCCTCGGCGACAGCGGCATCCCTGACCGCGGTGGCCTCCTCGGCCGTCAGCGTGCGATCTGGCGCGCGGAACCGCAGCGTATAGGCGAGCGACTTACGGCCAGGCCCGACCTGCTCGCCGGTGTAGACGTCGAACAGCCGCACATCCTCCAGCAGGTTTCCGGCCCCCGCCGCCGCGGCACCTGAGGCCAGCGCCTCCGCAACGTCAGCGGCGGCCACCGAGTCGGCGACCGTGAGCGCGACGTCCTGAGTCGCGACCGGGTACGGCGAGATCACCGGGGCCTGCACCGGGCCGAGCGAAGCCGCGGCCGCCTCGATCACCGACAGGTCAAGCTCGGCGGCACAGGTCCGCGGCGGGACCCCGAACGCCTGGATGACCCGCGGATGCAGCTCGCCCGCGTGCCCGGCCAGCCGCTGGCCGCCGTCGTCTGAGTGAACATAGCCTGAATGAACATAGATAGCCGCGCACCGGCCAGGGTGCCAGGGCTCATGCTGGCCGCCCCGTACCGAGAACCGCACCCCGCTGACCCTCGCCACCTGCCGGGCCGCCTCGACGGCGTCGTCCCAGCAGCCCTGGCGGCCCTCGCCCCACCAGCCGGAAGCCTCCCGCCGGCCGGTCAGGACCACCGCGAGATGCAGCGGCTGATCGGGCAGCGCCGCCTGCACCGCCGCGACCTCATCGGCCGACGGGCCCCGGTCGACCCGCAGGATCGGCGCGGTCAGCGGGCCATCCGTACGGGCCAGGAAGATCAGTCCCATCTCGAACAGCGAGACATCGGCGAAGCCGCGGCCGAGGTTCCTGCCGAGCACCCGCAGCAGCCCGGGGAGCAGCGACGTCCGCATCAGCGGCTCGTCCTCCCTGATCGGGTTGGCGATCCGGGTCGCGCGGCGCCGCGGATCGTCAGCGGGTAGCTGCATCCAGTCGGCGTCGGCCCCGGAACTGAACGGGCTGCCGATGACCTCGACGTATCCGGAACCGGCCAGCGCCCGGCCGATCGCAGCCCGGGTCCGCTGTACCGGCGTGCGGCCGTGCCCGGCGACCGCACGGGCCATCCGGACGGGGATCCTCTCGTATCCCTCCAGCCTGATGACTTCCTCGGCGAGGTCGCTCGGATCGGTGAGGTCAGTCCGCCATGACGGCGGCGTGACGACCAGCAGCTGACCGTCCCTGGCCGGCCCGACCTGACAGCCGACCTGCTGCAGCCGTCCGGTCACCGTGCCGCGCCCGTAGGCCATCCCGGCGACCCGGTCGGGGTAATCGGCCGCCAGCTCGATCGTCACCGGGGCCACCGGGACCGACGCGTGCGTGCAGCCGGGCACCACCGTGCCGCCGCCGAGGGCCGCCAGCATCGATGCCGCCTTGGCCGACGCCCGCAGCGGCAGCTCGGAGTCGACGCCGCGCTCGAACCGGCTCGACGCCTCGCTGATCAGCTTGTGCCGCCTGCTCATCCGCGCGGTGCCGGTGGCGGAGAAGTGCGCGGCCTCGATGACCAGGTCACGTGAGTCAGCCGAGATCTCGGTCGCGAGGCCGCCCATGGTGCCTGCCATCGAGATCGGCCCGGACGCATCGGTGATGAGGATGTCGTCGGGATCCAGGTCGCGGATCATGTGATCGAGAGTTTCCAGCCGCTCGCCTGGCCGGCCCCGGCGAACCACGATCGGCCCGGACAGCCGTTCCCGGTCGAACGCGTGCAGCGGCTGGCCGAGCTCAAGCATCAGGTAGTTGGTGATGTCGACGGCCAGCGACACGCTGCGCATCCCGGCCCTGGCCAGCCGGACCCGGAGCGGCAGCGGGACCGGCCTAGTGCCGCCGAAGCCGCGGACCTCGCGGAGCACGAACCTGTCGCAGGCGGTCGGGTCCGCGATGCTGGCCGGGTACACCTCGTCCGACACCCGGCTGACGTCGGGCGGCAGCGCGGCATCGGCCGGATCGATGAACCCGGCGCCGTAGGAGATCGCCAGCTCTCGCGCCACGCCGCGGACCGACAGCGCGAAGCCCTTGTCCGGGGTCACGTTGATGTCCAGCACGAAATCGCGCAGCCCCGCATATTCGACGAAGTCAGACCCGAGCGGGGCATCGGCCGGGAGCACCAGGATCCCGGCGTGGTCGTCGCCGATGCCGAGCTCGGCCGCCGAGCAGATCATCCCCTCCGAGATCCGGCCGTAGGTCTTGCGCGCGCCGATCTCGAAGCCGCCCGGCAGCACCGCGCCTGGCCGGGCCAGCGGCACCTTGTCTCCGGCCGCGAAGTTGACCGCACCGCAGATGACGCGCTGCTCGGTGGCGCCTGCCGAGACACGGCAGTACCTGATCGGCTTGGCGAACCCGGTCAGCTCCTCGACCTCGAGCACCCGCGCCACCATGACGCCGGAGATGTCGTGCCCGGCCTGCTCGACCGTCTCGACCTCCAGGCCCGCCGCGGTGAGCCGGCGCGCGACCTCATCGGCGGCGACATCGGCATCCGGCCCGAGCGCTACGTACTCCAGCAGCCAGGAAAGCGGGACCCGCATTACGCCTCCACTCCGAACGCCCTGCTGAACCGCACGTCGCCCTCGACGGTGTCCCTGATGTCGGTCACGCCGTGCCTGATCATCAGGGCCCGCTCGATGCCGAGACCGAAGGCGAATCCGCTGTAGCGGTCCGGGTCGATCCCGCAGGCGACCAGCACCCGGGGGTTGACCATGCCGCAGCCGGCGATCTCGATCCAGCCCTGCGACCGGCACACCCGGCACGGGCCGCCGCCGGGCCTGGCGGAAGCACCGCGGCAGACGTGGCACTCCATCGACACGTCCGCTGACGGCTCGGTGAAGGGGAAGAAGTCGGGACGCAGCCTGGTCCGCAGGCCCTCGCCGAACATCGCCGCGACGAACGCGTTGATGGCGCCCCGCAGATCAGCCATGGTCAGCCCCTCGTCCACGGCCAGGGCCTCCATCTGGTGGAACACCGGGCTGTGCGTCGCGTCGAGGGTGTCGGTGCGGAAGCACTTGCCCGGGCTGACCACGTAGATCGGCAGCGGGCGGCTCAGCATGGCCCGGATCTGCACCGGTGAGGTATGGGTGCGCAGCACCATCCCGGAGTGCTGCCTGCCGTCGGGCCCGGCGACGAAGAAGGTGTCCTGCATGTCGCGAGCCGGGTGATCGGGCGGGAAGTTCAGCGCGTCGAAGTTGAACCACTCGGCCTCGACCTCAGGCCCTTCGGCGATCTCGTAGCCCATCCCGACGAATACGTCGGCGAGCCGCTCGCCGACCGTCGTCACCGGGTGCCGCGCGCCGCCGAGCGTCCGGTCCCACGGCAGGGTGACGTCGACGGCCTCCTCGACCAGGACCCTGCGGTCCCGCTCGGCGGTCAGCTCCGCCTCCCGGCTGGCCACGGCGGCGTTGATCGCGGCGCGCGCGGCGCCGACTCGCCTGCCCGCGTCGGCCCGGGCGGCCGGCGGCAGCGCGCCGATCTCGGCATTGGCTTCGGCGACCGGCGACCGGTCGCCGGCGTGCGCCAGCCGGACCATCTTCAACTCGTCAAGGTCGCCTGCTCCCGCGATGGCGGAGAGCGCCTCGTCGCGCATCCGCGATACCTCGTCCGGAGACAGCATTGCCACCTCCACCGGGTCATAGCTCTTGTTCGGTGCGGACATAACGTGCTGCTCTCCTGCGGTCACCGATGGTCGTCGGGCGGGCTGCTGTCAGAAAACCAATGCTTAACGGCTTGCGGCGGCCCGTCAGCGAGCACGCCCGCAGCCTTCGCGGGGGTGCCGTGCCTGGCTGTGCTGTCTAGCTGGCTAGCTGTGCTGGCTGGGCTGAGCTGTGCCGTACGGGCCTAGCCGGGCAGCCAGTGCGGGGATCTCGTCCCCGGGCCCGCCGGTCAGCCGAAGTCAGGCGTGCCGACGGGCATGGTAAATCGGAACTCAGCCCCGCCGCCCGGAGCCTGCTGCACGTTGATAGCGCCGCCGTGCGCCTCGACCAGGCCCTTCACGATGAACAGGCCAAGGCCGGCGCCACCACGGCGCTTGGCCCGCCAGAACTGGCGGAACACTCGCGGGGCCAGCTCAGGTGCGATGCCCTGACCCTGATCCCGGACGGATACCGCCACGCTTCCCGCGCCAGCAGTCGGCACTGACTCCACCACAGTGGTAACCGTACCAGCACCATGCCGGACCGCGTTCTCGATGAGATTGCCCAGGATCTGATCGACCTTGTCCGCGTCCAGCCAGGTCTCCGGCAGCTCGCCGCGGACCTCGATGCGGAACTTGCTGGCCGGATCGCCCGCCGCGACCCGGCCAGCTATGAGCTTCGCGGCCCGGTCCGGGATATCCACAAGCTCGCGGTGGACCTCGATCCGGCCCGCCTCGATCCGCGACACGTCGAGCAGTTCGGTGATCAGCCGGGTAACCCGGTCCGCGTCCGCGTTGACGGTCTCCAGCATGAGGCGCTTCTGATCATCGGTGAACCGCGGCCACTTGGCCAGCAGCGTAGCGGTGAAGCCCTTCACGCTGGTCAGCGGCGAGCGGAGTTCATGGGCGACGGTCGAGACCAGGTCCGCACGGCTGCGCTCGAGCCGGGCCCGCTGCTCAGCGCCGCGCAGCGAGATCACGACCCGGCGGACCGCCCCGCCGGACCGATGCCAGTCCGGCCGCGGCTGGCCGCTGCGCGGATCCCGCACGTACCCGACGGTGACCAGCAGCTCGGTGCCGTCGGGCAGATAGAGAGACCGCTCCGGATGCCTGGTCCGGGTCGACAGGCCGTCGTACGGCTGCGAATGCGCCCACCAGCAGCGGTCCTGGGAGTCCCGCAGCGGGAGAATCTGCATGATGTCGCGGCCGAGCGCACGGCCGGGCTCGATTCCGGTCAGCCTGGCCGCGGCCCGGTTGAAGACCGTGACGAGGCCGGCCCGGTCGGCGATGACGAGCCCGTCGGGGAGGTCATCGGCGAAGACGAGCCCGCTGCCGATCTCGCCGGCCAGCGCGGGCGAACTGCCCGGCGCCGGGGAGCCCGCCGCAGGGAAACCAGCTGCCGAGCCACCGGCAGCCGCAGCTGCCGCCCGTCCCGACATGATCCGCTCCACTCGCGCGCCGCCTCCACCTGGCAGGGGCCCCCGGGGCTGGCGCGTCCCGCCTGCCCGTGGGTCCGGGGGTATCCCGCGGGCTGGCCGTGCTGCGCCAAGCGGCTTCCCCGGTCAGTACACCCGGCCGGGTTCCAATGACGCAACGTGATCAGACTCTAGCGCGTCGGGAATACTACGCGGCACCCCCAGATTCGCCGAGCAGCGTAGGACAACTCCGGCCAACCAGTCCCATCAGCCAAGAAGCGCCCCGGCGTAACACAAGTTTAACGAGCGGCTCAGGAGCCAGGCAGCGATGATTCCCGGCCTGCCCGGGCGGATGCGTACAGGCACACCGCGGCGGCGGCCGCCAGATTGAGGCTTTCCGCCCGGCCGTAAATGGGCACGGCGACGGCCTCGTCGGCCAGCGCCAGAGCCCCGGCGGGCAGCCCCCAGGCCTCGTTGCCGAACAGCCACGCGGTGGGCTGCCCGAGGCGGCCGGCTGACTCAATGTCATCGAGCCTCAGCGGCGAGCGCCCATCAGCCGCCAGGACCTGGAGCCCGGCGCCGCGTAGTTCCGCGATCGCCGCGCCAAGCGCGACGCCGATCACGACGGGCAGGTGAAAAAGGCTGCCGGCCGACGCGCGAACACACTTGCCGTTGTATGGGTCGACGGACGAGTCGGTGAAGATGACGCCGCCTGCTCCCGCCGCGTCCGCGGTACGCAGCACGGTTCCTGCGTTGCCCGGGTCCCTGACGCCTGCCAGCAGCACCACGAGCCGCGGCGCCGCCGCTATCAGCCGGCCGAGCGGCACGTCCACGAACCGGCACACGGCAAGCAGGCCCTGCGGGGTGACCGTCTGGGCGAGGTCGGCCATCACTTCCCCGCTGACGGCGCGTACCACCGCGCCCTGCGCTGCTGCCTGCTCGGCCAGCTCACCGAACCGCGCCAGGCAGGGGGCGGTGCCAAGCAATTCGGTGACCACCCCTGCGCAGCCCAATGCCTCCGTGACGGCCTGCGGGCCCTCGGCGAGAAACAGCCTGCCCCGCTGCCTGAATGTCCGCTTGGCCAGCTGCCGAGCTGACCGGACCCGCGGTGAGCGGCTGTCGGTGACCTCAGCGCTCCCGGGACCTGCGGCGTCAGGCCGCAGCCGAGCCTGCCGCTGGCTCGGCGCCTAGACCGGCGGGCAGCGCTTTCTTGGCCACCTCGACCAAAGCGGAGAACGCCTTCGGGTCGGCGACCGCAAGCTCAGCGAGCATCCGCCGGTCAACGTCCACGCCAGCGAGCTTCAGACCCTGGATGAACCTGTTGTAGGTCATGCCGTCGGCCCGGGCCGCCGCATTGATGCGCTGGATCCACAGCCGCCGGAACGCTCCCTTGCGATCCTTGCGATCCCGGTAGGCGTAGGTCATTGAGTGGAGCGCCTGCTCCTTGGCCTTGCGGTACAGCCGGGACCGCTGGCCTCGGTAGCCGCTCGCCCGCTCAAGGACGACCCGGCGCTTCTTATGAGCGTTCACCGCCCGCTTCACACGTGCCATTGCTTCGACTCCCTTGCGGCGGGCCGGGTCAGCGCCCCAGCAGTCTCTTCATCTTCTTGACGTCCGCGGGCGCGAGCGTCACCTCGTTGTCAAGCCGGCGCGTTCGCGTGGTCGGCTTGTGCTCGAAATAGTGCTGCCGGTTGGCGCGGCGGCGCATGATCTTGCCGGTGCCGGTCACCCTGAACCGCTTGCTGGCACCGCTGTGCGTCTTCATCTTTGGCATGTCGCCGTCGTCTCCGTTCCGTGACGTGCCTGCGGCACGACCTTCCTCTGCGTGCCTGCGGCACGACGTTCCGTTGCGGTCGTCAAGACCGCTGACCTGCGCGCCGGCCCTGCCGCCGCCAGCAGCGCTGGGCGCGGCGGTCAGCGTGCGCATCCCGCCGCGGTGGCGCTGGGCCTCTCCGGCCACCTTCGGGCCGGGTCGGCCGGCCGGACCGGCCGGCCCGGGCGCGGCCGGGTGGCATCGGTCAGCCGGAACTAGCTAACTCAGGTTCCAGATCAGCTCCCGGCGTCGGCGTCAGCCGCGCCTTGGTCGGCTGGCGCGCCAGCCTCCCCGGCTGCCGCTGCCTGGCCACTTGCCCGGGCTGGCGCCGTCGGCCTTGGCCCGGCAGCGCGCGGTGGCGGCACCGGCTGGGCGGCCGGTGCAGGCCCGCGTGCCGCGGCCGTCCGGGTCGCGACGCGTTCTGCCCGCGACTCGGTCTTCCTCCGGTGCGGCCCGATCACCATGATCATGTTCCGTCCGTCCTGCTTGGGCTGCGCCTCGACAAACCCGAGCTCCTCGACGTCACCGGCCAGCTGCTGCAGCAGCCGGTAGCCGAGTTCCGGACGGGACTGCTCGCGGCCCCTGAACATGATGGTCACCTTTACCTTGTCTCCCTGCCGGAGGAACCGCTCGACATGGCCCTTCTTCGTGCCGTAGTCATGCGGGTCGATCTTCGGCCGGAGCTTGATCTCTTTGATGACCGTCTGAGCCTGGTTCTTGCGTGACTCCCTGGCCTTGAGCGCTGATTCGTACTTGAACTTTCCGTAGTCCATCAGCTTGCAGACCGGCGGCCGCGCGGTCGGAGCGACTTCGACCAGGTCGAGATCGGATTCCTGAGCTAGCCGGAGCGCGTCATTGATCGAGACAATCCCAACCTGCTCGCCAGCTGGCCCCACGAGTCGGACCTCAGGAACACGGATTCGCTCGTTAATACGGGGTTCGGTGCTGATGTGACCTCCTTGTGCCACCTTAAATCCGACCGCGAGACTTTCCCGCGACCGGATACTGCCCGACGCAAAAGCGAAAGGCCCCGCACGGCGTGCATACGGGGCCACCATGGGCGCGACCACACGCAGCCGGAATCCTGCATCCGGCTGGATGCGCCACACCACGCCGACCAGCCTGCGCCCGCAGCGTCTGGCTAGCCTGCGTCCGGCCTGGCAGGTCGGCCTTTCGGGCCGACCGGCTCATACCCGCCAGCAGCTTAGCCGGCAAGGTGGGAGGTGGCCGCGGTGGTCCTCCGCTTGCACGTCCGGTACGCGCCGGACTTGTCGTCCCGCAAGACTAACGCATTCTGACC
>Ga0187883_10000758_pt1 | contig 19896 bp, 16 predicted proteins | sample June2016WEW_20_1_2_FD_132966 | JGI IMG/M metagenome (GOLD analysis project Ga0187883, IMG submission 132966) | Peatland microbial communities from SPRUCE experiment site at the Marcell Experimental Forest, Minnesota, USA - June2016WEW_20_10 | ecosystem: Environmental > Terrestrial > Soil >...
AGGGGCACGAAAGGTGGCCCGCTCGCTCGCCACCGCGATGTCGGAGAGCATCGCCATGAGGAGGCCTCCTCCCTGGCAGATGCCGTTCACGGCGCTTACGACCGGCTTTCGCGAGTTCCGGAGGGCTTCGAACGGCACGGTGTCGAGACCCATCACCCCGACTGTTTCCCCCCAACCGTCTTCGCCGATCCCACCGAGATCACCGCCGGGAATGAAGACATCCCCCGTTCCAGTGAGCACCATGCCAGCAAGCGCGTCGTCTCGGGTCATCGCATCGACGGCGTAACGAACTGCGAAGTACATGGAGGCGGTCATCGCATTGCGGGCCTCAGGCCGATCGACGGTGCACCATGCCAGAGATCCTTGCCTGTCGAACCGGACGTGGGGTGTCCCCAGCCAGTCCCCTTTGGGAGGTCCGCTTGCGTCAGTCATACTGCGTCTCCTTGTTCGATTGCGTCCTTGTTGAGCGTGGTCAGCTCCTCACCCGAATCGACGTGCTGCAGCGCACGAATTGCGCAAATTTCTCCGGGTGGCTGACATGCGCGCTGTGGGCGGCGCCCGCGATGGTAAACAAGTCGGCTCCCTGCGAGTCGGCCAGTCTGGTGGCGGCTTCCTGGGCGAAGGGCCACGTCTGCAGCCCGACACCGAACAGGCTGGGCACCTTGAGGTCCTCCCAGCGAAAGGGTGCAGTGAGGCCGGAGACGACGTCGGACTGAAAGGCCATTCCCTCCGCGCGCCGACGCGCCTTCAGATCCTCAGGGAGGCGCCCCCACGCCCCCTCACCCACCATCGATGCGTACACCCGCTCCGCGAGGGCATCCGTGTCGGGCTCAGCCGCCATTGCCTCAAGACCCCGCCTGACCGGGCCTGGCCAGAATTCCATCCATGGCACCTGCGGCTCCCACAGGCCAAGTCCCCGGAATCGCTCGGGGTGCGAGATTGCTGCCGAGACCACGACCACGCACCCAAAGCTGTGGGCGACGACGGTCGTGGGTCGATCGCCCATGACGTCCAGCAGATCGTCCACGTGCTGGGCCAGGGACGCCGGCGGCACCGCCGGGACCGACTCACCATAGCCACGGCGGTCATACTCGATGATCCTGAGATCGGGTAGGTGATCCACCACGCGCCGAAAGCTCTTGGCGCGATCCATGGCGCCGTGGACGAGCACAACCTCGGTCACGGTTGGATCGTGCGGTCCGTGTGCCGTGACAGCGATGGCCGTGGCAGTTGCTTCGCCGTTCATCGGCCGATCATAGGCACGGACCACGGGAGCGATATGGCCGTCCCTGGGTCATAACACCCGAAAACCATGCACTCAGCGGACCGCGTTATTCAGGAGCGGGCGACACGGGTGGCCTGTCACCCGCCACCGACTCCGCACGACGTCGGGTTCCCGAGGATGGATTGGACGATCGCATCGAGAGTGAACCGGAAGATCCGGTCGAGATCGACCTGCTGTTGGAGGCTGGTGCTCATGGTCTCGTCGATCTCGGTGTCCCGTTGGGCCCAGACCTCTGCCCCCCGCACTCGGTAGTCGGGTGACAGTGCATCTTCCAGCACGATGAATCCGCCAAGATGAAACAGAACCGTTGCGACAGCAAAGGCTGCCTCTTCACCGTGCAGGCCGCTGGCGGTCAGCTCGTGGGCCAGCACCGCCTGGGCCTTCGTGAAGATGGCCTCGCCGCGACCCTGTGTCTTCGAAAGCGCGATGAACTGAGGGCGGGCCCGCACCTCACGCAGGAGAGCGTTCGAAATCGATGCGATGCGCTCGGCCGGCGTACGGCCACGGGGCGAGATCCTGCCGAACTGATCGGTGATCTCCTCGATCAACCTGTTGAAGAGTTCATCCCGGTTACCGACGTGCCAATACACCGTCGGTGTCCCCACGCCGAGCTCGGCAGCGAGCTTGCGCATGCTGAATGCCTCGACTCCGTCGTTCTCTATCATCTTCATCGCTGTCGCCAATACCCTGTCGACCGTGATGGGTGTACCGGTACCGACTGTTCCGCCTGGGGACATCTTTCCTTTCTGTGACACGACTTCTTGCCTCGCTTCTAGAGCAACCTCGTCCGATTGCCTGCACTCGATGATCGCATCAGGTCGCTTTGCAGGTCGAAACATGGCCGGCTCTCTCCCGCGCCACCTTCCACAACGTCATCCGTAGTCCCTCGGGTCCGGAACGCCGGCGGGTGTGCCCTCGTGGTACTCCACGAACTCCACCAGATAGCCGTCGAAGTCCTTGATGTAGGCCATCGTGACAGGCCAGCGCTCAAGACGGCTCGGCGGCGACACCGACTCGCATCCCGCAGCGATCGCCTTGTCGTAGAGCGCGACGCAGTCGTCTGTGTTGACGTACAGCTTCCACATCGCGGTCCCCATGTCGATCGACCCCTCCTGGTCGAGGTGTTGCGCGAGCTGCATCCGACTCCCCCCGGCAGGTGACTGCAGCACGGCTTCCTTGACGTTTGGAATGTCCGTGCGGCTCTGTACCGGGATGCCAACGACTCCCTCCCAAAACTCAATGGCCCGATCGAGATCCCGGACGTTGATGCAATACTGAGAAAGGATCGATACCATCGCTCTCCAATCGGTTATCGGACTCTGTCCACGCGAGTTCGAATCGGAGTCCTGAGGTGTGCTCGCTGGAGTGTGCAGTGTCCGATTCGCCTTTGCCGGGAAGCGGTTGACCGAGTGGACATCGCTACTCGGAGACGGTCACGGGAACGACCTCAACACCCGACAACCATGGCCGACCGGCCGCTTCGACACCTTTCCACTTGTCGAGTTCCACATCGCCGGACTGCCCGAGCTCGGCTGGGGTAGGCCCGAAACGATCCGCCAGACGTTGCAACTTCTGGAGGTCGAAGTTGTACACGGATGCAGCGTTCAGCCCCAGGATCCGCCGCGCATCGTCAACTGGACAATCCCAGAAGGTGTCGCGGAGCCACTGGCGAGTGTGAGGCCACGTGCCCTCCGGGTGGGGGAAGTCGTTACCCCACATGATGTTCCCGACGCCGATCTCGAAGCGACGCGCGATCTCGCGTCGCCGGGTGTTGGACGATCCGATGAAGACATTGCGGTCGAAGTACTCGCTCGGGAGCATCTTCAACTTTGGAGCGATGTCTCCCATCTTCTTGGTGGCGTGCTCGTTCATGTACGCGATATCGGACCTCCACAAGAGGTCGGCAGCCCACCACGACCCTCCCTCGGTGACGGCGAACTTGAGGCCAGGGTGGCGTTCGAAGGCACCCGACCAGAGCAGGAACCACATCGGCCGCATCGTCCAGAAGATGGTCTCGTTGGCATAGATGCCGAGGTCCGTGCCGATCTCCTCGCGCGGTGCGGGTCCCGTGTGCGTGTGGACGACCATGTCGAGCTCCTCGCAGACGGCCCAGACGGGCTCGTATCGGAGGTCGTTGTAGGGAGGGTACGGGCGCCACATCGCAGGGATCAGGATGCCACCCAGGCCCGAGGACTTGGCCCTCCGGATTTCGGCGACGGCGGCGTCGATGTCGTGAAGGATGGGCACGACGGCGAGGCCGCACCGTCGATCCGGACTGTCGCTGCACAGTTCGGCCAGCCAACGATTGTGGGCCTGGGCGCCGGCCATCAGCAACGTCGGGTCGTACTCCCCACTTGCACCGAGGCCGGCGCCGAACGGGGCCGATGCTCCTCCCAACACTGCGTCGGCGTCCGGGAAGATGACCTCACCGACCACGCCGTCTGCGTCGAGCTCAGCATCGCGGCGAGCCGCATCCCATCCCCCCCGGAGTCCCTCCTCGTTCTCGTCATACCAGTCCTTGACGAACTCGAGCTTCTCCACCTGGGCGTTCATTGGGGCGCGGAGTGCGGCGCGCTGTATCAGGTCTTCGTCGAAGGCCTCTCGGTATCGTGGTTCGAGGTACTCCTTGTACTGAGCGTCGGGAAGTCCGGCATGGGTGTCGGACGAGATGATCAGGTAGTTATCGGTCACCACGGTTTGAGGTCTCCTCCGGCGAATGCCAGCGAATGGGAGTCAGCAGGGACGTGTTCGAGCGGCACGTTGACCTCAGCGACCTGAGGGCCGACGCGAGCGGCGACAGCGGAAAGCTTCTCGAGATCGAAGCCGTAGACGCTGGCGGCGTTGCCTCCCAGCATGGGCCCCACCTCTGCGGGGTCGATACCGGCAAAGGTGTAGCGCAAGGCCTCGGTGGTGTAGGGGTACGTCCCCTCAATGTGCGGGTAGTCCTGGCCCCACATGATCTTGTCGAGACCAATGTCGTAGCGGAGCGGTGCCTCGTTCGGGCGGAGGAAGCTGGCGCCGACGAAGCAGTTGTTTCTCCAGTAGAAGCTCGGCGGCTCGGGAATCTCCTTGACGAGCTCCGCGCCGAAGTGCGCCTCGGCGTTGCCGTCGTCGGTGAAGCGGCTGTACTGGTAGTCGAGCATGCTGAGTGTGCCGGGCACCCACCCCGATGACTGCTCGGTGAGCACCAGCTTCAGGCCGGGATGGCGGGCAAAGGCACCCCCAAAGGCCATGTGCCAGAAGACGCGATGGGAGAACCAGCCCAGCTCCACCATGAAGATCGCCATGGAGGCCAGGTGTTCGCCCATCTCGGGGCCGGCAGCCCCGGAATGGTTGTTCACCGGCATGTCGAGATCTTGGCAAGCGGCCCAGATCGGGTCGTAGTCGGGGGCGCAGAGCGGAGGGAGCCCCGAGTCAGGTGGCACGCCCGGCAGCAGGACCCCGCCGAAGAGGTCATGCTCTCGCGCCCAGGTGATCTCCGCGACAGCGTCGTCAACGTCGTTGAGGAAGATCTGGGCCAGGCCGGCACGCCGGCCCGGAGTCTCCGCACAGAACTCGGCCATCCACCGATTGTGCGCCCGAAGGCCGGCCCAGCGGAGCTCGTAGGTGTCCGGGGTCGGGGGCCGCGCCAGGAGGTTGCCGGAGGGGAAGAAGGGCGGAATTGTGTTCGGGAACAAGACTTCTGCTACCACGCCGTCATCCTCGAGCTCTCGCAGTCGGGCGGCGGAGTCCCAATTGCGATAGGCCGTCTCGCCCTGGAGGTCGGTGTAGGGGTTCACGTAGGTCTTGGCCCAGCCATCGAACTCGTCGAGGTAGCGGCGCTCGAGGTAGTCCCGGTAGTCGAGCATCTCCGCGCCGGCATGCCCGTCGGAGGAGATCACGATGTAGCGATCGTCGGCGAGTGCGTGCATCCCATACCCCCTGGGTCTATGACAGCGTTATAGTGCAATCACAAATGATATGCAATCGTCGGTTTCCGTCGCTGCCCGTGGGGGGAGGCGTCAGCACCGACGTTGGCGTGCCAGACCCGCAAGCCCGCACATCTGACAAGGGAGGTCGTCGTGAAGGACGTCGTCGGCAAGGTGGCGGTCGTCACCGGTGGTGGACAGGGCATCGGACGGGCATTGGTGGAGCGCTTCGCTGCCGAGGGGATGAAGGTCGTCGTGGCAGACGTCGTTCCCGCGTTGGTCGAAACGGCAACGGGCGAGTTGATCGACAGGGGTCTCGAGGTGACCGGCGTAGTCACTGACGTCACGTCATTGGACTCGGTCGAGGCATTGCGCGACGCCACACTCGAGCGATACGGGGCGGTTCATATCGTCTGCAACAACGCGGGGATCGGCTCGGGATCCGAGGGTCACCTCTGGGAGCACGATGTCAACGACTGGCGCTGGTCGCTCGACGTCAATGTGATGGGCGTCGTCAACGGCATCTACGCCTTCGTGCCAACCTTGCTCGCACAGGGTGAGGAGGGACATGTCGTGAACACCACTTCCAGCAACGGCGGGTTCACCCCACTGATAAACAGCGCTGTCTACGCGACCACCAAAGCTGCAGTCACCACCATCACCGAGTGCCTCTGGGGCCAGCTGCGGGAAATCGGCGCACCGGTCAGCGCGTCGTTGCTGTACCCCTCCACGTTCTCACCGGGGATGCTCAATACGGGCATCTGGCGACCCGGAGCCAATCGTCCGGAACGCTATGACCGGCCGGGCGCGCCACCGAAGGAAGGACGCGACGCACTCGGGGCCTACCTGAAGCGCATGGAGGCTGCCGGCATGGAAGTGCAGTTCGCACCCTTGTCGGAGGTGGCCGACATCTGCTTCGACGGGATCCTCAACGACACCTTCTGGATCACCGTCCCACACTCCGAGCAGCAGCAAAAGATCCGGGATCGCGCCGCGTCACAGATCGACGGCAGCCCTCCAGAGTATCTCCTCGAGGCCAACATGATGACGTCCAGACCAACCGACACAAAGAGCTAGTCGGCACGCAGACCAAAATCGGGAACTCCCGATCAATGGAGAGCAGGATTCGATGATACGTCTCGGCGTCCTGTACCCGACACCTGAGGGTGAAGCGGTTTTCGTTCACGACTACTACCGGCAGTCCGTCCCGCTTACTCACCGGACCTGGGGACTCGAACACGCCGAGATCGACGGGGGGATCGATGGACCCTATGTCGCGGCCGTGCACTTTCGGTTCGATTCGATAGAGGGAATGACTGCGGCTCTGTCGAGCGTAGGCTCAACGCGCGTGACGGCAGACGTCGCGAATTACACCACCATCACGCCGGTCTTGCAGATCAGTGAGATGGTCTGACGTACGTGGAACCCAGTGCTGATGGCGACCTCGGTAGATGACACGAATCGTCTTGGTGCACGGTGCGTGGCGTGGCGCCTGGTGTCGGGAGGGTGTGCTGGCCGAACTGCACGACCGAGGGATCTGAGCCCTGGAAACCCGACGAGATCCTCCGGTCGCCCCCTCCCACCGGGAGGGCCCGACGCCGCCGATCCTCGCGAGTCCCGGCTTCCACGGAAGCTACAACGAAATTCTATTGTGGGCGGCTGCCTGAAGTCAGTGCGCACCAACCCGCTCCATCCAGCGTGCCGGGGAGGCGTCGGCCACCCCCTGGACACAAGTGAAATGCCATTCTAGTATCTTGACCTCTCATCGCAGCGCCCGTTCGGCAGCAGCGAAACCTCACACGTAGGAGGCACGTCTCCGATGGCCATGCCCCAGGACATAGGTGCGATCGACACCATGTTGGGATTCCCTCATCGAGACATGAAGGAGGTCTATCGGTTCATCACCCGACAGACCAAGGACAGCCAGTCCAAGGAAGAGTTCGAATTCCCGGTGGAGTACATGTTCAAGGACGTTCCCGAGAAGTCACTCAAGGACGTCGACGACCCGATCGCCATGACGGTGCGGGAGATGGACCTGTGGGGAGTCGAGAAGGGGTTGATCGGCGTAGGTGACCCGGCGGGCACGGGTGCCGAGGCGATGAGGCGGTTCCCCGATCGGTTCATCCCGTCGTCGGGTGCCGACCCCAATGAGGGTATGGCGGGAATTACTCGCCTCGTCCGTGAACATGAGACCTTCGGCACCCGGGCCGTCGGCGTGTTCCCCGCGGGAACGTTCCCGCAGGTCCCGATCAACGACAAGAAGATGTACCCGATCTATGCCAAGTGCGTCGAGCTTGGCATCCCTATCTTCTGCTGTGCCGGCATTCCCGGTCCCCGTCTGAAAGCGGCCTGCCAACACGTGGAGCTCATCGACGAGGTGATGTACGACTTTCCGGACTTGGTCTTCGTCACCCGGCATGGTTGCGAGCCGTGGACCGCGCTTGCCGTGAAATTGATGCTGAAATGGCCCGGGCTGCACTACTCAACGAGTGCTTTCGCACCCAAGTACTACCCGAAGGACATCATCGACTACGCCAACAGTCGCGGTGCCGAAAAGATCATCTATGCCGGGTACTTCCCCATGGGACTCTCCCTGGAGCGCATCATGACCGAAATGACACATGTCGGATTCAAGGACGAAGTGTGGCCCAAATTCCTCCGCACCAATGCTCTCAGGGTTCTCGGTCTGGAGTAGGTCCTCTGCCACCGAGATGAGTACGCGACGACCGCAACCGACCAGAGGAGCGAAATGACCACCACCACCAGCGACACAGCCGCCGGTTCGAGTGCCACCATCGATTATGCGACGTTCGACGCCGACAACCACTACTACGAGGCCCCTGACGCCTATACACGCCACATAGAGAAATCAATGGTCAAGCGCGCCATGCAGTGGGCCGAGATCAATGGCAGGCAGCGTCTCCTCGTCGGCGGCAAGGTGAACAAGTTCATCCCCAATCCCTTGTTCGACCCCGTGGCAAAGCCCGGCAGCCTCGACGAGTACTTCCGAGGGAAGAACCCGGAAGCGAAGGACATTCGGTCTCTCTTCGGGGACCTCGAGCCCATTCGTGCCGAATACCGTGATCGCGACGCTCGCCTGTCCGTCATGGACCGCCAGGGCCTTTCGGGTTGTTTCCTGTTCCCCACGCTTGGCGTCGGGATGGAAGAGGCGCTTGCTGATGATCCGGCCGCACTGGTGGCGGCCTTCGAAGCGTTCAACCGGTGGCTCGAGGACGACTGGGGTTATGCCTACAAGGGGCGGATCTTCGCGGCGCCGATGATCACCCTGATCGACGTTGATGCCGCGGTGGCCGAGCTCGGTCGTGTCCTCGATGCCGATGCGCGGATCGTGTGCATCAAGGGCGGGCCGGCGCACATGCCAGGTGGTTTCATCTCTCCAGCCGACACCCGCTTCGACCCCTTCTGGGGCCTGGTCAACGAGTCGGGAGTGACCGTCGGGATCCACTCAGGTGACGCCGGCTACGGAAGGTACCTGAATGACTGGGAGCCCGTTGGTGACTTCGAGGCCTTTCGCTATTCCCCCCTCCGCACGGTCCTCAGTTCGGACCGTCCGCCCTTTGAGACGATGGCAGCGTTGCTGTGCCAGGGACTCTTCGACCGCTTCCCGAGGGTGCGGGTCGCAAGCATCGAGGCCGGCGCAAGTTGGGTGCCGGTGCTGATCAAGAAACTGAAGAGGGCCTACAGTCAGATGCCGGGCTCATTCCAGTCTGACCCGGTCGAGAAGCTACGCCAGCACGTGTGGGTCGCGCCGTTTTACGAGGACAATCTGGCTCAGCTGAAGGAATTCATCGGCACGGAGCACATCCTGTTCGGTTCGGATTGGCCACACGCCGAAGGCCTGGCCCAGCCACGCGACTTCGCGTTGGACCTCCGACGACATGGTTTCAGCGAGGACGAGATCCACACCGTGATGGCCGAGAACGGCTGGCCGCTAACCCGACCGACCACCTGAGGTCGGCCGATCGGGTGCGCCGTTGCCTGTCGGATCGGCAGACGCGGCGTCGTGCTTTGTAGCCGTCTTGTATATGATATGCGGGACATGGAGACGGGTCACTCTCGTCCCCGTCCAATCCGATCGTATTCCCGACCGCTGCGAGGCCACGGACGCATGAGCGAAATGCTTGAAGGAAAGGTTGCCGTCGTCACGGGGGCGGGCCACGGCATCGGTCGCGGTCATGCACTGGAGTTGGCGCGGCACGGCGCACGGGTCGTGGTCAACGATTTGGGGAGTTCGGTGACGGGTGAGGGTTCCAGCAAGGACGCGGACCTGACCGTCGAACTGATCGCTGCACGCGGGGGAACCGCAATTCCGGACTACGGCGATGTTGCCGACGAAGCCGATGCTGAGGCAATGGTCGAGCGGGCCATCGGCGAATGGGGGCGCCTCGACATCCTCGTCAACAACGCCGGAATCGTTCGCGACGGAGCCATTTGGAATCTCACCACAGAGGCCTGGGACGCAGTCATGGGAGTCCACGTCAGAGGGCCGTGGCTGACCAGCCGTGCCGCAGCTCGTCATTGGCGTTCACTCGACAAAGCGGGCCTGGACAGCCGGGGCCGGATCATCAATACGACGTCGGGAGCCGGGCTCGTTGGAAATTTCGGTCAGACGAACTACGCGACCGCCAAGGCGGCCGTCGTGGGGCTCACGCTGACCCTGGCTCTGGAGTTGCACCGTCTGGGAGTCACGGTGAACGCCATCGGACCTGCCGGAGCCACCCGCATCACGGGCACCATGCCCAATGCCCCCGCCGTCGTGGAGCCGGACGAAATAGCCGAAGACTCCTTCCATCCGTTGGATCCCGCCGGCAGCTCTCCGGTGGTCGCCTGGTTGGCCTCAGACGAGGCGCAGTACGTCACCGGCCAGGTCATCCGGGTGATCGGGGACCATATCCACCTGATGCGCGGCTGGCAGGAGGGCGCATCGGCTTCGAACGCGGGAAAGCGTTGGGACGCTACCAAGGTGGGTGACGTCATCGCGAGCCAGATCTTCGGCACGCAGGGCCGCGGACTGCAGACCTGGTCGAGGTAGCCACGCGGAGGATCTCGGTTTTGCCGATCGCGGCACTGCCTGGGTGGAGGAGCTCGCCGGGATGTTCGATCTGGCCGGTGAGCCTCCGGCCAACCCCGACGGAGTGGTAGAGGCCACGAATGTTGACTCCCGACAGCACCGCGACGTTGCGCATCGTTGCTTCTTCCGGGCCAACCTCCAGTACCGCGTCCGCGATGGCGGCCGCGTCGATACGTGGAGGTCGGCCGATGCGCCGCTCCGCGTCGTCGATGTCTCGAGGTCGCCCGGCATGGCCACGCCCTAGGGCAGGATGCCGTAGCTCGGTGCTGGCAGGAAAGGACCGCTCGAGCGGGCGTTGCTCAGTGCCAGTCCACCGATGATCACGTTCCGCAGCTGTCGGGGATCGATGACGTCGTCGTAGCCCATCGTGTTGGCCGCTCGGAAGGACCCGGCCGCCTGCTCAGCAATGGCCCGCTCTCGTGCTTCGTCGTCGAGCTTGGCCGACTCCGCCACGCTCGCCGCGGGCGATGCGCCGAGCGTGACGGCCGGGAAGGCAAGAGTCAACGTCTGTCCGTCGAAGGGGTTCATCGCCATGATCGTCGATCCGAAGCCGAAAGCCTTGCGAAGTGTGACGTGGAACTTGGGTGCGCTGATGCGGTGCTGGGCGACGAACATCCTGGCCACGTGCCGCAAGGCACCGGAACGTTCTGCGACGGAGCCGCCCATGACGCCCGGGTTGTCCGCCAGGAACACGACGGGGAGGTGGAACGCGTCAGCGACGCCGAGGAAGTGGGTGGCTTTGTCGGCAGCGTCGGCATCGATCGTGCCGGCGAGGACAGAAGGATCATTGGCCACGATCGCCAGACTGTGCCCGCCGATTCGCGCCAGCGCGGTCACGACTGCAGAACCAAACGCGGGCTGCACCTCGAGCAGGGTTCCTCGGTCGACGACCATGTCGAGAACCACACGCATTTTATAAGGGCGGCGCGGGTTGGGTGGGATGACGTCGAGAATCTCGCCCAGGTCGCGGCAAGCTATGTCGCCAGTCTCCATAACCGGTGGTGCCGTCCAGGCATTGGACGGGAAGTACGAAAGATACGACCGGGCGAGGTCGATTGCTTCCGGATCGTCGGCCGCGAGGTTGTGCGCCACGCCCGACTGTTCGACATGGACGTTCGGGCCACCCAACGCCTCCTTCGTCACATCCTCGCCCAGAGCAGCCTTGACCAACGGAGGTCCAGCGGTGAACAACGACGCCGACGGTGTCATCACAACAAAGTCGGACAAAGGCGCCGTCAGCGCTCCGTGTCCGGCCGATGCTCCGAGAACCAGGCAGACCATCGGCACATGCCCAGACAGATCCGCCAGCGCCAGGAGATCGTTGGGTCGACGGCCGGCCGGTGCGTTGGTGACGCGATGCCCGGCTCCCTCGAGCATGAAGACGATCGGTACCCGCTCCTGAGCGGCGAGCTGCACCAGGCGATACCGCTTGTCCGACGCTCCGGTCCCTATGGAGCCACCCAACACAGTGAAGTCCTCTGCTGCCGCAATGGCCGGGCGCCCATCGATCACTCCGATCCCGCCGACGAGCGCGTCAGCCGGGGCATGCGGCGCACCGGCTTCGGGTTCGTTTCCGACCAGCGCGCCGAGCTCGACGAACGTCCCCGGATCGAAGAGCCGCTCCATGCGCTCCCGAGCGTCGAGCTTGCCAGCTGCTCGATGTCGGGCCACCCGCTCCTCGCCGCCCATGGCGGTCGCCTCGGCACGCTTTTTGGCCAGCTGGTCGAGCAGCGGGGCCCACTCGTCCCTGTTGGCCGGTATTTCCATCAGGTGGCGGGGATCAGGGAAGGGTCGCCGGCGCTGCGGTCGGCGGCCGTGCTCCAAGACTCATGAAGTAGTCGCGGTCACTCTGATCAGGTGCTCTCCCCACTCTGGTCACGGTATCGACGTCAGTGGCCTCCGCTCTGAGAGCGCGAACCGTCGCCCGCTCTTTTGGCCTGATTGCAAACGGGTCGAACGAGAAATGCCGCATCGCGTTCTCGTGGGTGATCTTGTTGATCTGCTCGTCTGAGAGCGTGGCGAACTGCCGTTCGTTCACCTCGGGCCCCTGGGGCCATGAGCTGTCAGAGTGAGGAAAGTCCGACTCCCAACAGACGTTGTCGATATTGAACTGGTCGATGAGGCTCACGCCTACGGGATCGTTGATGAAGCAGCAGAGAATCCTCTGCTTGAACACATCGGCAGGTCCCATGCCGTCGGGGAATCTCTGCCCTGTCCAGCCCGAATGACGTTGTTGGATGTGCTCAGCCCTCTGGAGGAAATATGGGATCCACCCGATGTCACCCTCGGTGAGGGAGAACATCAGGTCAGGAAAGCGCCACCAGAAATCCGCCCACAGCAGATCGCCCAGCGAGTAGACGGACATCACCGACGAGAGCCCCATCGCCACCGAGGCGGGTGCGTCAGGTGAGGTCGACGCTGCCTTGGACGACGACCCGACGTGCAAGCAGAGGACCGTGCCAACGTCGGAGCACGTCGCGAAGAGGGGATCCCAGTGGCCTGAGTGGATCGACGGCATGTGGAGTGCCGCCGGGTTCTCCGAGAACGTGACGGCATGGCACCCCTTGCCGGCAAGCCGACGAACTTCGTCCGCCGCTTTGTGCACGTCGAAGAATGGCAGGATCCCGCAGGGAATGAACCGATCGGGATAGCTGGCGCACCATTCATCGATGTGCCAGTCGTTGTAGGCCCTGATCATGACCTCGTTCACGGCCGGCTCCGGTCCTTCGTTCAGCACCTGACCCGAGAAGCCGGTCCAATTGGGGAAGTTGAGGCCCGCGAGCGTGCCCCCCGCTGACATGTCACGTACTCGCTCGTGCACGTCGTAACAACCCGGGCGCATTTCGCTGTAACTGGTCGGGTTGACGTTGAACATCTCTGGCGGTTTGCCGGCAACGGCGTTCAGCCCGAGGTTCCGACCCTTCTTGTCGCCGTACCACCACTGCTGGAAACCGCGCTCGTCTGTTTCGACTCGGGGTGCCTGGTGCCGGTACTTTGCGGGAACGTGACCCTCGAACATGTCCGCTGGCTCCGCGATGTGATCATCCACGCTGATGAGGATCATGTCATCCGCCTTCATCGGCGCCCCCTTGGATCCGGGCACGCCGACACGCGTGCCCGTTGGCAATCTCCATATTATATTCAGTCTCTCATGCGCCTTCCGCTGTCAGGGAACCCCTGCTCGACAGCGACACGACGGGCTGCCTCCTGATGCTCACCGGCGTCCGGGTGGTCGACTGCACCACCGAAATTGCCGGCCCCTACTGCTCCAAACTGTTGGCTGATGCCGGTGCGGACGTGGTCAAGGTGGAGCCACCCGAAGGTGACCCTCTGAGGCGTTGGGGCTCGGGCGCTCTCTTCGAGTACCTCAACACGTCGAAGCGCTCGGTTCGGGGTGGCACCGGGGACCTGCTGGCCGCGGCAGATCTCTTCGTCAGCAACGAGCCCGTCGACGCCGGCGCGCTCTGGGCCGAGAACCCATCCTTGGTCGTCGTCACCATCACACCGTTCGGTGCCGAGGGACCGTGGGCTGGTCATGCGAGCACAGAGTTCACCCTGCAGGCTGCGTGCGGGTCCATCGGGCAGCGTGGCCTGCCGGAACAGCCGCCTCTGGCCGCCGGCGGACGTCTGGGCGAGTGGACGTCGGGCACCTACGCCGCGCTGGGGGCGATCGCTGCGCTCCGCGAGGCCTTTCGCTCTGGCCGTGGGGAGCTGGTCGATGTGGCGATGCTCGACTGTATGGCTGTCACCATGGTCACATACCCCTCGGTGTTCGCCTCGTTTGCCGGGTGGCCCACGGTCGCCGGGACGGGCCGGACGATCGAGGTTCCCTCCATCGAACCCACGCGGGACGGATACTTCGTCGTCACCACGAACAGCGCTCAACAGTTCCGGGACTTCCTGCTGATGATCGAGCGGCCCGACCTCGTGGATGATCCCGACTTGCCACAGGTCGCCAAGCGATTCCGCCGCCGCCAGGAGTTCCTGTCCGCCGTCCACCAGTTCACGACACACCACACCACAGATGAGATCCTGGAGGCGGCCGCCTTGTTCCGGATCCCGGCGGGCCCCCTCCTCAACGGGTCGACCATGACCGAATTCGAGCAGTTCGTGAACCGCGGTGTCTTCGTGCCGAATCCCTCCGGTCGATTCGTCCAACCCCGTGTTCCCTACCGCATCTCAGGGGCGTCGCCGCGCCCGTTCGTGCCTGCTCCGAGTCTTGGTCAGCACGACGGCTCGATCGACTGGTCCCCTCGGACGAATGGCTCCGGTCCGGCTGGACGCGGTACGGCCTCGGAGGGCGACGACGCCGCCGATGGCTGGCGGCTCCCTCTTGCCGACATTCGTGTCGTCGACTGCACCGCATGGTGGGCCGGTCCCGTGGCCACGGCCGCCCTGGCCGGTCTGGGAGCCGACGTCATCAAGGTTGAATCGGTCACGAGACCCGACAACATGCGCTTCGCCAGCACCCGGCCACCGACCCATGACCGCTGGTGGGAGTGGAGCCCGATCTTCCACGCCGCGAACGCAGGCAAACGTGGGGTGACATTCGATCTGTCTCGTCCAGAGGGAGCCGAGATGTTCGCGCACCTCCTGCAGACTGCCGATGTCCTGGTGGAGAACTTCACGCCCCGGGTCATGGAGCAGTTTGGCTTCGACTGGGAACGCGTCCACGCGCTGAACGACCAGCTGATCATGGTGCGGATGCCGGCCTTCGGCCTCGATGGACCTTGGCGGGATCGGACGGGGTTCGCCCAGACCATGGAGTGCCTGACCGGCATGTCCTGGTTGACGGGGTTCCCCGATGGACCCCCAGTGTTGGTGCGAGGGGCCTGCGATCCCTTAGCGGGGATGCACGCGGTCATTGCCACCATGCTTGCGCTGATGGAGCGCGATCAGGGCAGCGGCGGCACGCTGGTCGAGGCAGCCATGGTCGAGTCCGTGCTCAATGCCGCAGCGGAACAGGTGGTCGAGTACGGCTCGAGTGGGACGTTGCTCTGCCGTGACGGGAACCGGGGTCCGCAGGCCGCTCCTCAGGGAGTCTACCCCTGTGCCGGAGAAGACCAGTGGGTCGCCATTGCCATCGCACATGACGACCATTGGCGGTCTCTGCGGTCGTTGCTGGACGACCCGCCGTGGGCAGGAAATGAAGCCTTGACGCACTCGGTCGGCCGGCGCGCCGCGCACGACCACATCGACCGTGAGCTGTCTTCGTGGACCAGCCGGCGCTCGGCCGAGGAGTCCGCTCGGATGCTCCTCGACGTGGGCATCCCGTCGGCGGTGGTGGTTCCTCCCCGCGACATCGCGGCCAACCCGCAACTCCGCTATCGGGGCCTCTTCGAAGTGGAGGAACACGCGGTCACGGGAGCCCATGAGATCCCGACGCTGCCCTTTCGCTTTTCGCGGGTGGGTCGCTGGCTCAGATTGCCGGCGCCGACCCTCGGCCGCGACAACGACGAGGTCCTCGAGGACCTCGGCTACTCGCCCGCAAGGATCGAGGGCTTGCGGCAATCCGGCCTGATTGGCGAGCTCCCGACGGGTCTGTGACGCAGCGCGCCGAGGTCGTGCTGCGCGACAGGGAGAGCTCTGTTCGGGTTCAGGCTGAGGCCGCCACCTCGGCTGCCCACCGGTAGTCGGCCTTGCCACTCGGGGACCGGACAACCTCGTCCACGAAGACCACCTGTTTCGGCACCTTGTAGCCGGCCAGCGAGGCCCGCACCAGAGTCATCAGCTCGCCCTTGGTGGGCTCCGTCCCGGGCGCCAGCTGAACGATGGCGACCACACGCTCACCCCAGCGCTCGTCGGGCACGCCGACGACCACCACGTCGTAGACAGCGCGCGACTGGCGCAGCACGCCTTCCACCTCCTCGGGGTACACCTTCTCGCCTCCCGTGTTGATGCACAGGGAGCCCCGCCCGAGCAACGTGATGGTGCCATCCGCCGCGACCGTGGCCATGTCCCCGGTGAGCGACCATCGGCGCCCGTCCCACTCGACGAACGTCGTGGCGGATCTCGCCGGGTCCTTGTGGTACCCGAGGGGAATGCGCCCGGTGCGAGCCACGCGACCGACGATGCCCGAACCCGGTATCACCGGTCGGCGGGTCGCCTCATCCATCACGACCGCCTGCTGGGCGGTGAACTGCGGCTCCGGCTTGTCCACCGTCGGTCCCACGAAGATACGTCCGGCCTGAATTCCGGTCTCGGACGATCCGTAGCCGTCGGAGAGCGGGATGGAAGGGAAGGTGGCGAGGAACCGGTCGCGCAAGGCCGTCGACAGCGGCGCTCCGCCCGAGCTGACCACGGCCAGCGATTCGATGTCGGGTTTTGGATCGAAGTCGTCCCATGCGTCGAGCAAGGGCCGCATGACGGCGTCCCCAACCGTGCTGGTCGCCGTGACCTTCTCTCGCTCGATCGTGCGCCACACCTGGCGCGGGTCGAGCGAGCCCGACCACAATACGACCTTGTTCCCGCTGAAGAGATGGAGCAGCACCACCCATCCTCCTGCCGCGTGCATCAACGGAGCGAGGAGCAGGAAGGTGCTCTGATCGGGCGCTATGCGCTGGACCAGCTCCGCGACCGACGTGACCTCGGGAAGGGCGGGATTGCCACCCCCCATACAGGCGAAGAAGGCGTCTTCCTGTCGCCACACCACGCCCTTGGGCAAACCTGTGGTGCCGCCGGTGTACAGGATGTAGTGATCCTCCCCCGACCGAGGGCCAAAGTCCCGAGCCGGTGACGACGAGGCCAGCGCGTCGTCGTACGTCGAACCGGTGGCGAGTTTCCATTGCAACGTGGGGACATGGGGTTCCACCTCGGTCACCCGGTTCGTGAAGCCCCACTGGTGGACCACGCCTACGAGGTCGGCATCGTTGAACAGGTGCTCCAGCTCCCCGGCCGTGTACCGATAATTGATGTTGATCGGCACGGCTCGGACCTTGTAAGCGGCCAACGTGGCCTCCACGTATTCAACACAGTTCTGCAGATACAGGCCAATGTGGTCTCCGGGCTGTATGCCCTGCTCCAGGTACCAGTGGGCCAATCGGTTGGACTGTTCCTCCAGTTGCGCGTAGGTCCGCCGCTGTTCACCACAGTGAAGGGCCACCCGATCCGGCACGCTGTCGGCGACCGCCTCCCAGAGGTCGGCCAGATTGAAACCGCTCATAGGGGTGTCGGGATCCCTACCGAGCCGGAGCGGGATCGAAGGCCGGCAGGCATATCGAGACTCTGCCCTCTGGACCGCGGGCCCACGTGCCGGGTTTCCGGTCGACGCGCAACTTCACCGGGCGACCCAGCCCCGTCGGGCGCTGCCCACGGCCCGTCGTTCTGCGACTCCCCCCGAAAACATTCGTTCGTATACTATATTCGATGTTGACGGGCCGTGGATGGTCCGCCGCTGAGATGCGGGTCGTACGCAATCGTGCCGCCCGCATGGGTCGTCCGAGGGTCTCGATCCTCGGTTCAGGGAGGGAAAATGGTCGCAGGTGGCACAAGCTGCCAAGGGTGTGCTGTGGGTGCACGGCTCTCGGCTCGCGTCACCTCTGCGGCCCGATCCCCGCTCCGGTCGGAGTGCTGATTGAATAACTCGATCGCAAGCTACTTGGGGGAGGGTGTAAGGATGCTCCGCAAAGGACCAGGCACATTTCGAAAGTCGGCGCTGCCGCTGGCAATGGCGACCCTGATGGTCGCCGGCACGTGCGTCGCACTCTGGTCGTCGACCGCTACCGCGGCGACGTCGGCGAGCACTTCGGCCAGCGGTGTCTGGCCCGGGGTCGGAAAAGTCTGCGAACCGGGGCCCGGCGGCGCCTCCTCGGTGCGCGGTGTCGGCGCCAAGACCATCAACATCGCCGTGTTCAACGACGCCGCCAACACCGTTGAGCCGGGACTCGAGGCCGAGTTCCCCCAGCAGGCCACGGCGTTCGCCGACTGGTGCAACGCCGCCGGTGGCATCGACGGCCGCCACATCGTGATCGACAACCGTGACGCCGCGCTGTTCAACGCGGCGCAGCAAGCAACAGCGGCCTGCCAGAGCGACTTCATGGCAGTCGGCGGCGGCATGGCCCTCGACCAGCCATCGGTCCCTATCCGTGAGCAGTGCGGACTGGGGCAGATCAGCGGCTACGTCGTATCGAACGCGTCCGATTTGGCCTCCGACCAAGTCGACCCGAGCGGCATCAACACGGACTCGGTGACCGCGGGATGGTTCGGGGCGCTGGCCAAGGCCTACCCACAGGCGGTCAAGGCGGCCGGCATGGGTGGGGCCGACACTCCCTCCGTCCTCGAGCCCGAGACGAAGTACGAGTTCGGCGCCGAGGCTGAGGGCTGGAAGGTCGTCGACTTCCTCGAGCCCCCGGTCACTGTGGAGAACTGGGCGCCCTACGTCGAGGACTACCAGAGCAAGGGAGCCCAGGCCCTGTGGCCCGCCGACACCGCAAACTTCACTCCTTTCGCACAGGCGATGACCACCGCCGGCTACCACCCCGCCTTCATCTTGCTGGGGACCCAGTTCGCCAACACCATGACGCAGCAAGCCGTCGCCGCGAACCCCAGTCTGCCGCCGGTCTTCGTCGAGACGTCGTGGTGGCCACTCGCATTGGCCTCGCAGAACCCCTCGACCGAGCAGCTCGTCAACACGATGCACACCTACGCCAAGGGCGACACCATCGACTTCGACGACGAGGAGGGGGCCGAGGCGTGGCTCCTGTGGGCGAAGGCGGCCTCGGCCTGTGGCGCCAACCTCACGGTGACGTGCGTGCTGAACAACGCAGCGGCCGTGAAGAACTGGGACGCCGGAGGCATTGAGGCGCCGATTCCCACCTTGACGCTCTCCAACAAGAACCCCCAGCCCTCACCGTGCTTCGCCATCCTGAAGCTCGACTCCAAGGGGATCGTCTACGACAAGACGATCACCGACCCCACGCAGTCCATCTGGAACTGCAACCCCAAGAACGTCGTCCACCTGACGGCGCAACAGCAGCAACAACTGAATTCCTTGTGAGGATGGGTTCGGGCCGCGGAGGTGGGTGCAAACTGCATAGTCTTGCCCGGGCAGGCGACTGATCATCCTGTCGGGGGACGGCCGTGCATGACTTCATCATCTTCACCATCGGCGGTCTGGCTGCAGCGGGCATCTACGCGATAACGGCGAGCGGCCTCACCCTCACCTACACGACGACCGGGATCTTCAATTGGGCGCACGGCGCCATCGGGATGATCTGCGCCTTCGCCTACTGGCAGATGAGCATCGGCTGGGGCTGGCCGACGCTCGTCTCAATGCTCGTCTGCCTCTTCGTGCTGGCGCCCGTGATCGGCATCGTGATCGAAGTGGCGGTGATGCGCCGGCTCGAAGGTGTCACGGAAGCATCCAAACTGGTCGTCACGCTGGCCATCGCGCTCATGTTCCTTGGTCTCGCGCAATGGATCTGGGATCCCACGACCTATCGGGCACTGCCCCCCCTCTTCAACAACGACACCTTGGTGCTCGGGTCGATCAGGATCTCCTACAACGACGTGACTGTCCTGATCCTGGCCCTGGTCGTCGCCATCGGGCTGCGGCTGTTCCTCTACCGCACCCGGATGGGCGTCACCATGCGGGCCAGCGTCGACGACCGGAC
>Ga0187883_10000769_pt1 | contig 19726 bp, 20 predicted proteins | sample June2016WEW_20_1_2_FD_132966 | JGI IMG/M metagenome (GOLD analysis project Ga0187883, IMG submission 132966) | Peatland microbial communities from SPRUCE experiment site at the Marcell Experimental Forest, Minnesota, USA - June2016WEW_20_10 | ecosystem: Environmental > Terrestrial > Soil >...
ATGACTGCTACTTGCTGGGAAGTGTCCATCTCCGCTCCAAGTGGACACCTATCCCAAGTGTCCACTTTGCGAGAATGGCTCTCACTTACACACCTGTCCAGACGGCCATCGGCGTACGCTTACGTTCGATCCGAGCATTTGCCCGGACCGCAAGGACGACGTGTGGGTTTGCAGACTAGCGTCCCGTGATCCCTCCCAAAGTTGCAGCTGTGCCAACGCGGCATCCACCAGATGCGTGAGAGCAGCCTCCACGGCAGGAGATAAAGACGTGCCCCAATCCGTGTTGGCGGGCTGCACGCCGAGCACAACAATATCTTGAGACCTGGTCGACGCCAAAGCCAGAGCGGCAATCAGATCGGCAACGCCCAATTGATGAACACTCCATCCGCTCGACGTGTCGAGCAAATCTCTCGCCGTCATCCGAGTGAGTGTTCCGGGAGCTTCACCTGAGTTCACCGCATCGAGGAGCAGCAGGCGAGATGCGTCCGAAGCATACGGAAGTAGCTCGAGGCCGATCGTGCCACCGTCGAGAATTGTCACACTCGCGGGCACTCTCGGGTCACCCTGCAGCAGTCGTGCAGCATGCACACCGACGCCGTCATCCGAAAGGATGGCGTTGCCAACTCCTATTACCATCGTGTCTGAAGAAAGTAGATCGCGCATTTCAAGTCCTTTGTTGCGAATCTTTCACATTGACATGGACAGGGTGTCAGCCTCTTCCATTTCTTTGGTGTCCACGCTGCCTTCCAGCTGCCGCCCTGCGCTCAGGCCTCTACACGAGCGTGGGTCCGCCCGTGAAGGTCAACCACGTGGACGGCGCAAGCCAAACACGGGTCGAAGGAGTGGATCGTACGCAGAACTTCAAGTGGGCGCTCTGGATCCGCGACCGGCGTCTTGATGAGCGCGGCTTCGTACGCGCCGCGCTGACCTTGGGCGTCTCGCGGGCCTGCATTCCACGTGGAGGGCACCACCGCTTGGTAATTCTTGATCGCCTGGTTTTCGATCTCCACCCAGTGCCCCAGCGAGCCGCGCGGGGCCTCAAAGAAACCAAATCCTCGGGCCGTTTGGGGCCAAGACTTCGGGTCCCAGTATTGCCCGTTGTGAATCTGCAGGTTTCCGGTCGCCAGATTGTTTCCCAGCTCTTCGATCCATCCAACCAGACGATTGGCGAGAAGCTGCGTTTCGAGTGCGCGCGCCGCGAGACGGCCAAGGGTCGAAAACAGAGCACTCGGCGGAGCCTTGAGCTTTGCCAGCGCGAAATCGACCAGTGTCTTAACTTCTGGCTGGCCCGAGGCGTAGGCCACCAGGAGCCGGGCCAGCGGGCCTACCTCCATAGCTTTGTCTAGATAGCGGGGCGCCTTCAACCAGGAATACTTTTGGTCGATCTCGAGATATTCATATGGCGGTTTGGGACCGGTGTATTTCGGGTTCGTTTCGCCCTCGTAAGGGTGTTTCGCAATCTGGTCTCCCTCCACATACTCGTACCACGAATGAGCAACATACTCGGTGATGTTCCCTGTATCCACCGGGTGGACTTGGGTAAGATCGCGATTCAGGATGATGCCTCGAGGAAGGAAGAAATCCGCAGGGTCTTTAATGCTACCCTGCGGATAGGCACCGTAGGACATGAAATTTCCGAGTCCCTCGCCGCGTTCGAACCAATCGCGGTAGAAGCCCGCAATCGCCAGCACGTCCGGGATTAACACTTGACTTACAAATGGCTGCGCGGACTTCGCCACCTCCAACAAGAAATCTATTCGCTCCGGGTTCACGGTTGCGTTCGGTTCGTTCGGGTCGAGCGATGTGGCCATGCCGCCGACTAGAAACGTCTGCAAATGAGGGTTCTTGCCGCCGAGCACCGCGTGAATTCGGATAAACTCTTTCTGAAAGTGGAGCGCTTCTAAGTAATGCGCAACGGCCATGAGGTTGGCTTCAGGTGGAAGATGGTAGGCGGGGTGTCCCCAATAACCTGCGCCAAAAAGACTCAGTTGCTTGCTCGCAACCAAGGCACTGACGCGGTCTTGAACGCCTTTGAAATACTTCGCGCTCGACTTGGTCCAGTCGGAGATCGATTGCGCCAACTGTGCCGTCTTCGCCGGGTCCGCCTTCAAGGACGAGACTATGTCCACCCAATCCAATGCGTGCAGATGATAGAAGTGAATCACGTGATCCTGAATGGTCTGCGTTGCAGCAATAATGTTTCGGATCAGGCGCGCATTGTCGGGAACTTCGATGCCCAGTGCGTCCTCCACCGCACTGACCGAGGCTAGAGCGTGGACCATCGTGCACACCCCACAGATCCGCTGCGCCCAGATCCAGGCCTCTCGCGGATCTCGGCCCCGAAGGATCAACTCAATTCCCCGGAACATCGTCCCCGAACTCCAGGCATCCGTTATGAAGCCGCCGTCCACCTGGGCCTCAATGCGGAGGTGCCCTTCAATACGCGTCACTGGATCGACCACAATCCGCGCCATGCTGTCCTCCCTACGCCTCGCTGCTGTCCAGCGACTTGCTTGTCTCGATCGGCATCGTTTTTGGCCCGATCTTGTCGCGCACGATGCTTCCGGCCGCTTGAGCAACCACCATGCCGCACCGCTTCCACCGCTGCCCATACGATCTCGCCCGCCGTGACACCCACCCCCGAACCGCGGCACGAATGGCCGCCGCCGGCAAGAGGGTGGCTTCGTATCCCCGGAGCGATGCTAATTCTCTTTGTCATCACCTTCACCAGCGGTCGAATCCGGCGGTGCAGGCGGTTCACTTTTGATCACAAAGTTGTCAATTAGCACAAGAATTCCGAAGATGACGAATCCCCATGCCGGGTGGCTGAGGATACCGACGCCGACCGAGATCGACATGAAAGCAATAACCCTCAACGCTCGATTTCCACTCATAATGAACCCCCTAAGCTGCTCTGTTCCTAAAGTCTGTGTTCGGTGCCGCCATCACTGACATAAGCCACGGGTCCGATGCGCGGTTCGCTCCGCAAGGGCGCGCTGCGCAGGCCGATCCGTCATCCGGCAAAACAAGATCTCCGACGCGTACAGCGCAATAGCTTGATGCGAATGGGATGCGCGGAGCCTGTGGATTCCGCAGGATGAATTCATCACAGCGATCCTCCCGTGTGGCAGGAGCTGCACGGCTGTTCCGCCCAGGCACCGCCGATGTCGACGGGGTGTTTAAAAGGTAGCCCTTTCGGCCCCGTAGCAAATTGCACGCTCCCAGCCTTGCCCTGTCCCAGAATCGTGTGGCAGGTGCCACAATCGGAGGGAATGACGCTTCCGTCCACACTCTTATGCCGGCCGTCGTGGCAGCGGAAGCACCCTAAAGAATAGAAGTGGGTGTCGTTGGTGAAATATGTGTCCCACCGCACTTTCATCGACGGGAAGAAGTAGTGGTCGTAGGTGCTTTGCAGGCTTGTGATAGCGGCCTTGATCGCTTGCTGCTTTCCCGAGTAAATCTGAGGAAAGGATTTCCGATAATAGCCAAGCAGCGTGTTTTCGATGCCCCGCATTGCTTGCTCTCGGTTTGCGTAAGTTGCCGTAAGCGCGGCTACTCCCTCCTGCTTGATAAACGGAAGAGAGGGATCAATAGCGCCATCGGCGAGGGTCACGTCCATACTCCGGTCCGGCGCCCGAAAAATATGGCTCGGCCGGTTATGACAATCCACGCAATCCATGGTTCGGATCTCGCCGGCGGGTGATGTGGTGAATGCTTGTGGCTGGGTGGTATACACCTTCGCTATGCCCGTCTTCGGATCGACATCCCGCACCCATGTAATGTTCTGGCGCCCAGCATCGCTTGCGACATACTCCACTTCGCTTGCAACATGCCAGTGGATTCCCGGTCGCGACCTGTCCGCGAGCGCTCCACCGCCCCCGACCTGGACCAACATGTCGATCTCCCAGCGCGTGTTATGCTCGTCGGCAAGAAAGTACACGCGATGTACTTCGCGCGTGCCGATGAAATGAGTCGGCCAATGACACTTTTCGCAATTGCCCCGTATCGGACGCAGCGCCTCCACGGGGACTGGAATCGGCCTCGGGTAGTCATTTTGGACGGTCTCCACGAGTTCTATCATGCCGCGCATCTTTGAAACCACATATCCTGTATTGCCCGGTCCGACGTGGCATTGCGCACAAGCGACGCGCGCATGCGGCGACCGCTGATAGGTCATGAACTCTGGAGTCATGGAGTGGCAAGACGCGCCGCAGAATGACACTGCGTCGGTGTAGACATACGCCTGTTGCCCCCCATAAATCGCGGGAATCGAGAGGATTGCCGCTCCGATCGCAACTCCCAAAAGTGCCTTTCTTTCGGCGGCCAGGTTCAGGTCCCATTTGGGGTAGCGCGCGAACGACAGCGGCTTGTGCATTCGCCACCGGATCCACTGAACGTACATGCCAATCAGCACGATTACGACGCCGACAATCACGAACATCGGCGGGACGAAAAAGATGACGAGGTCTCCATAAGGCTCGGCAAGCGCCCCGCCTCCGATCGTGTGATATGCAGTGAGGATCGCAAACACGAGGACCCCGACAGCGGCAACACCGGTTCCGGCATAACTGATCCAGTTACGATAGAGCGCCACTGGGCCGGGACCGGGCCGGGACTTCGGTATCTTTCCCGCACGCTCCTCCTCCAGCGTGCCGCTGGGCAGCAACTCGTGGCGCTTGGCGAAGCTCCGGGCCTCCGGGATGTTCGTAATCTCGTGGCGCAACGCGCCAGCGGGCATGAATTTCCATCCGGAAAAAATGCTGTCCAGCAGTCCGTTCTCTTCCTCTAGCGAAACAAGAACTGAAGCATAGACGTGAAAGATGACGAAGGCGAAGAACACGAACATCAGTGAGTAATGAACCAGGCGAAGGTACGGAAGCTCGATAAGCAGTGGCAGCCAACCGATGAACTGGTGTAGGACAGGATTATGCAAAACTTGGTCAAACAGAGCGAGGCCAGTCAGAATCTCGACCAGGATCAGCAGGTAGATGATGAAGTACGACAGTGCGGCCAGAGGATTGTGGCCCACGCGGCGGCCGGGATCGAATCGCATGAAGGAGTAAAACTCGAGCATTTCTCCCATGCCCCGCCATTGCTCGCGATGGATAGGAACGTACGCAGACCATCTTGACCAGAAATTCCCCTTGAAAAACCAATAGACCCGTAACGCGAACGCTGCGATCAGCAGGAATCCTGAGACCACGTGAACGAATCGCATGGTGGCCATCAGGAAAGCTGCCCGACCCGAAGGGATTAGAAACGGGCGGTGGATATACAGGCCAGTGAACGAAAGCGACACGAACGCAAAGAAAATCAGCCAGTGAGCGATGCGAACCGGCTTCTCCCAGACGTAGGTACGGACCAGCTCCGTTTTCGGAAGCCGTGCCAAGGCCGATGCTGGTGGCTTAGTTCTCCGCACTGCGGTTTCCTATCTCGTCCCAGCGCGTTCACCAAACGCGGGAGCAAGCTCCGTCATGATTTTTCCGGCGGGCCTTCGCGCTCCACCAGGCCGTCTTTCCGGCCGATCTCGGTTGGGCCACCACGCGGCTCCTCTCCGTGTGGGCGAATCTGCGCTCGGCCTATGCTGGCGATCCCGTGCAAGCCCACAGCTGTCGCCATGCCGGCCGTCAAGTAAAGGCCAAGCTTCCCCGCATCGACGTCCACGCCGAATCCCGGCACCGATGGCAGCCGCTTGTAAAAGGGTGACTTCGTATCCCAGAAACGATGCGAAGCGCAGGCGATGCATCCGTGGCCCGATTTTACGGGCCAACTGGTCCCATCGTTCCAGCGAACGGTTGGGCAGTTGTATGTTGCTTCGGGGCCCTTGCAGCCCATCTTGTAAAGGCAATAACCTTTGCGGTGACCTTCATCGCCCCACTCTTCAACAAAACGACCCGCATCATAGTGAGCACGCCGCTCGCATTGGTCGTGAATGATATTGCCGTAAGCGAACAGCGGGCGGTTGTACTGGTCGAGGGCGGGAAATTCGTGGAACGTCAAATAGTGGACAAGGACTGCCGCAGTATTGGCCGGATTGTGCGGGCAGCCACCCAGATTGACAACCTTCACGCCGGGCACCGCCTCCTGCAACCCCAAGGCGCCAGTCGGATTTGGGTTCGCTCGAACCAAGCCTCCATCCCACGCGCAAGCACCGACCGCAATGTTAGCTGCCGAATTGGTGCAAACATGCCTCGCAATGTCGAGAGCGGTCTTACCGCCAATCGTGCAGTACACACCATCATCCGCCGTTGGGATCGCACCTTCCACGACAGCGATGTATGCGCCCTTGTGCTCCCGAACCACTCGTTCGAGAGCTGCTTCGGCTTGTTTGCCCGCGCCCGCCATGATCAGTTCGTGGTATTCCCAGGAGAGAAGATCAAGCACGAATTCAGTAACGGTTGGGTTGCTGGTGCGCAGCATCGATTCCGAATTGCCAGCGCAATCTTGAAATTCGAGCCAAACCAGGACCGGACGCGTCGTCTGACTGAGAGCTTTTTCGACGGCGGATAGATACCGCGGTGGGAGCGCCAGCGTGGCGACCATCAAGTTGCAAAACTTCACAAATTCGCGGCGCGAGACGCCGCGAGACCGCAGAGCTTGAGGCAGTGAGTTGCGCAGTGTTCCCATATTCGCACCTCTCCAGGGACTGAGATCACGCCCCGCCATCTCTGGCCCAGTTTTCCACGACAATGTAGAAGTCTGTCTGTGTCCTGTCTGTGACTGTGATCACAAGACCCTGTGGCCGCGCTCGGCTAGTGACGTCGGCGGCCTCATTCACCTGCTACTGCTTGTTGCCTCGCTCAAAGGCCACCGCTCGCTGACCGACCCGCCCGTCGCGAGAGTCTCAATCATTGGATCACTGCGGCGGATTAGGCTGTCGGCGTAAAAATGCGGCTTGTTCTTGCACGAACATTCAGAGGTCATCTATGTGACTGTCCGGTTTTTGTTCAACCACTTTCTGCCCTTCGATTAAACCGTCTTGATTATTCAGTTCTCATGTCGTTGGGATCGATGGTGATTTCTTTCGCTATGAGCACTCACTAATCCGGAACGTCTCATTACCGATGAAGCCCAAATCAAGAACCGATGTGCATACTGTTCACAATTGACCAGATTCCGTGTCGCATTTCACCGATAGTCAGTTTGAACATCAGTATTGCCCGATTTAGCTGGCGCCCCCGCCGCAGTCCTTAAATCAAACAACGCGGCTACGTTGTTTGGGTGGCGTCCCGGACGGAAAGCAGCCAAATCTAAACCGTCAGCCGGTTTGCTTTGTGAAGGAGAGGAGATCCTGAATGGCAAACGAAAAGAAGTGTGGCTACGCGCAATGCCATTGCGCGGTTCCGGAACATGAGCAGTACTGTAGCGATTACTGCAAGGATGCACCGGGAGAGGATGAACGCGCAATCCAGTGCGACTGTAAGCATGAGTTCTGTGCGCTCAACTACGAACTGGCACAAGGATCTATGCCGACTTAGGTCAGGGCTCCGGCTACGTGGAAGGCACCGGGCGACCGTACGCCCACAATCGCCCTGCAGCTTCGGGAGAGACCAAGACAATGAAAGCTGCCATCTTTTCCTCAGCGCACACGGCGCCCGAGCATTCCTTCATGTCGAAAATGTTCCACGTCCACAACTGAAAGCAGGGCACATCTTGCTTCGGGTCGTCGCTTGCGGAGTGTGTAGCACAGACCTGCACATCGGTGAAGAGGAGCTGCCGCCGATTCGACCGCAACTCATTCCTGGCCATAAAATCGTGGGGGAAGTGGTCGAAGGCGCAGCAGCAGAGTTGCCACTGGGAATACGTGTCGGTGTTTCCTGGATAGGCAGTGTAGATACGGAAGGTGGGCATGGAATCGACTGGAAGTGGTCAGCCCGACGCGGCGCAACAGCAACTTATGATCGAGCGGCAATTAGCGCTCGATTTCTTCGATCCCTCCCTTGAGTGGCGACGCCTCTTCGCGGAGACCTGGGGCACTTTCCTGCTGGTGCTGGTCGCTGCCGGCGGCGGCGTGGTCGCGGCGATGAGCGGCGGCAGGGTCACTCTGGGCATGATGGTGGTGGCGCCTGGAATCATGGTGATGGCGATCATCTACTTTATGGGTGCGGTGAGCGGGGCGCATTTGAATCCGGCCGTCACGCTGGCATTCGCACTGCGCCGCGACTTCCCTTGGAAGAGAGTCCCGGGCTACATGCTGGCACAAGTGATCGGAGGCATCAGTGCGGCTGTGTTTCTTCGGGCCATGTTTGGGACGGTTGGCGCACTTGGCGCGACGCTGCCAGGCGGTGGTGTGACCGACGGGAAAGCGCTGGCGATGGAAATGGTTCTGACGGCCGGGCTGGTGAATACTATCCTGGGCACGGCGTTTGGTGCGCGGAACACCGGCACGAACGGCGCCATCGCCGTGGGCGGGTACATTGCTCTGGCAGGTCTTTGGGCAGCACCGGTGAGCGGAGCCTCTATGAATCCGGTGCGTTCGCTGGCACCGGATGTGGTGCGTGGCAACTTCCACACGACTTGGATCTACCTCGTCGGGCCCTTGGTGGGCGCCCTGATCGGTGTGGCGTTCGAGTGGATTCTCAAAGGGAAGGCCTCGGCCGCCGGCAAGATCGCGGCGCAGGGCAGGATCCGTGTCGACGATCCATCCGGGTCGGATACTTGAGTGCGACGAAGCCGCTACTCTACGGCAGCCACTCTGTGACCCAAATGAAATGTGTTCGTTATTGAACAGAAATGCCTTTTCTTAGTGTCTTAGGATGCCATTGTGGATGACTAGCCATTGAGCCGAAGCGAGAAGAAAAGAAATGGCGGGTGCGAAAGCCGAGAAGATTGTGACATCCCGCTTGTTCGTGCGCGCAGCTCCGGCGGGGGAGATTAAGTTGGTGGAGGCCAATATGGCAAGCACGGCGGCTGGTCTGTTTGAGAATCCAGCTTCGACCGATGATCTCGTTCGTGATCTCGAAGACAGCGGTTACCCCGTGGATGGCTCAAGAGAGCAATTTATCCGGCAACCAGACGGTCTATCGGCGGCGACAGGCGGACTTGCAGCCGCTCCGGTGGAACTCGACAAGCGCAGCGCGCAGAGAACTTGCGCCACCGCAGGCGACGACAGAGGGACGACCGGTGGCGACGTATCGAAACAAGGCAATGCTGCAGAGGTTGCCGAAGCTAGTTAACGAATTCGGTGCTGCAAATGAAATCGGTGGAGGCCAATATGGCAAGAACGGCAGTTGGTTTGTTTGAGAATCCAGGCTCGGTCGAGGAGGTTGTTCGCGAGCTCAAAGCCAGCGGTATCCCTCAGAAGGACGTCCGTGTTTTACGCGAGCCGCGGGAGATGGCGGGTGGCGGAGTCATGAGTACCCCACACACGGATTTTGAAGTGGATTTGATTCGGGACCTTAGGGCGATTGGGGCCGCCGAAGCGGACGCGGAAGCTTACGTTCGAGGACTACGGCGTGGAGGAGTCATGGTTTTCGCAACCGGTTCGGCCGAGAAGGCGGACGCGGCTGCTGAGATCATGAACCACAATTCCGCTGTGGAGATCGAAGAACTCAGCGCCTCGGTACCGCACCTCCCCAGCACGGTCGGCGATGACGTGGCTCCCGCTCGCGATAGCTCTGTCCAAGCTGGTAGGGTCCGCTCACCCGGCGGCGGCGCTCGCCTGTTCGTATGGTAGCGCTTTCACGAAAGACAAACGTGCTGGGAGTCGCGGCTAGACTTGCAATGCCCTGCGCGGGGTACGAGTCATGATCGCCTCCTTCCCGAGAAAGTGGTCGATGCGGAAGATCGAGTCTTCCCGGAACACCGAGTGCGCGACGCGGTTGAGCTCCTGCGCGGAGGCCAGGTCACGTCCGAACGGTTTTTCGACAATGACGCGCGCATGCTCGGCCAGGTTCGCGGCTCCGAGTCCCATGTCGTCATCTTCGACGCCCTGATGAGCGGAGAAAACTTATGGATGAGCCGGGCACGCACACCCCCAACTTTGTTCGCCGCGATGGACGCACCCACGCCGCTGCCACATAGCGCCACTCCGCGTTCAACCTCCCCCGCGGCCACGGCCCTGGCCATAGGGATGATGAAGTCGGGGTAGTCATCTGCGGGGTTCAATTGGTGTGCGCCGAAGTCCACGACCTCGTACCCAGAGCCACGGAGCAACTCCACTAACTGCCCTTTTAATGCGAACCCTCCATGGTCCGCGGCAATTCCCACGCGCATCATGGTTTCTCCTTGACCTGGCGAAGCAAGTTATGCGCCTGCTTGCAGATATCTTCTACGGTCAAACCGAGCGAGGAACCCGCTTGTGACTCCCAAAGTTAGCTGGTCTTGAAATAATGGGCGACCTTGCGGTCTGCCTCTTCCGAGTAGTACACGATTGCGTGGGCGGACTTTTTCGCTGCGTCCTCTGTTTCTTTCCCGGCATCTTCGGTTGCATGCTCGGTTAACCGGTAGGTCTCCTCGGTTCCATCGGCAATTTTGATCGTCATCGTCCGGGCGGCGCGGTCAAACTTGGTAATGGTGCCCTCGCTCGTCTTCAGCCCATCCTTGCCGATCTGATCGATCTCCTCAGCGGTCTCGTCTGCGCCCTGTTTTGTATAGTGCACCACGACCTTGGACCCTTCCTGAAGATTGCGTGCGGCCTCCTCAGCTCCCTTGTGGGTCTCCTTCCCGCCATGCACCACGGTTCGTCCCACGAGATGCATTGTGTGTTCGGTTCCGTCATAGGCCTTTACCATCACGGTTTTCGTGGCACGATCAACTTTTGTGACAAGGCCTTCGACCGAGGCGGTCTTTTCTGTTGCACTGAGGATGCCAGCAAAACAAAAAAGTGAAATGCCAACAACAGCAACTGTTAAGACGCGACGGGATGTTCCTGAATTCATGATTGGCGCTCCTTCATTTTGTCGCTTAAGCCGGAATTTCCGATTTAGATCCAATATGGCATTGTCAGCACGATTCCGGCAAAATACACATCAAATGGTCCCAACCGAATATGACAGCGCTCTAATAGAAAAACTGTTCCCTATTGCACAGGTGTCGCTGGGGAATCCACGCTCGCTCCTGAGGGCTCACCTGAAAAAGTGCCTGTCTGGCTCGCAGAGAGCCTCTCCGGGCGTGGCGTCGTCTTGGGCATGGCCGCGCCGCCGATTGCCGCCGCGAGTCCTTTCAGCCACAGCTCGACGCTATGAATCGCCATCGGGCACTCCTCAGAAATTCGAGTGTAGGTGTTCAAAATGGTACAGACTCCTCTTTCTTGCCGTTACATGATGAACACGGAACTGCCTTCTGGCCGCTCATCGATCTCTCTTTGACGGCGCCGGTGATTTCCCGTAGGGCCTCCATGTCAAATCTGACTCAGAACGAACTACAGCCTAATCATAGGGGCTGAAAAGCTGACATGTGAACGCCGCGTGGGAGGAGCGATACAGTTTGAACGTTTGAACGGCGACACGGGTAATGACGGATCATAAGAATGGCGGTCCCATGGCAGGCACCTGACCGGGCGGAGACGCAACTCTGATGACAACTGATTTGAATAAGACCCCTGCAGAAGGGAAACCATCCTGGTTCGGAATTGGAAAGTTCCTGTTTATAGTCGTCTTAGCAGTGATCTTTATTCTGCTTGCCCAAAGCATGGTGCATCATCGCTTCTTTAGAGGCGGCTGGGTCAACCGGAACGGCTCTCTCCGACCATAGCAAACCCCTGAAAAAGGCTTGGTTGCGGCTCCGAATCCCTCCAGGGTTATGACGTCCGCACCGGGGTTTTGAGTCGTAGTTTCCACATCCATGTGGGACCCCTTTCCCGAGCTAGCCTCGTGTATCTACGATTGAACTGTGGGAGGCCAGGAACGCTCAACGTTCTCGTTGAGTTCAGGCTTTTGTACAACACTGGCTCCTCGCTTAACATAGCATTCAAACAATCCCCGGAGAACGATCCGCTCCTTTTGAGCGCTCTCTGGCTCGCAAAGTGGTGCTTTCTATGATCCACCCTGTACCTGTTGTAAGAGTTGTTCATCGATCTGCTGCAGCGACGCCGGAATCTTTGCATAATGCAACTGCTCCGCAGGGTCCTGCCCGCCCGTGATGATGTACTGGACGAAGCCCTTAACCTCCCCTGCCTTGTTGAGGTCTTTTGCTTGTTTTGGCACAAGCAAGAAGGTGAGGCCACTGATGGGATAAGCATCCTGCGCTGACGCCGGAGCATTCACGATTGGTGTGCGCACGTCTTTCGATAGCTCGCCGGAAAACGCATCGATAGCAGCGCTCGTTCCCGCAGCCGTCGGGCTCACGTATTTGCCCGCCAAGTTCTGGACCAGCGCGACGGGAAGCTTGTTCTCTTGGGCATAGGTCAGCTCCACATACCCGATTGCGCCGGGGCTCTGCTTAACCACTCCGGTCACGCCCTCGCTCCCCTTACCCCCTATTCCGATTGGCCAGCTTACGGAGAGGCCTTGGCCGACCTGGCCTTTCCATTTGGGGCTGACGACGGCAAGATAAGTAGTGAAGATGTTCGTAGTGCCGCTGCCGTCGGTACGATACACCACGACGATGTTCTGCTTGGGAAGATTTGCTCCGGGATTGTCCTTCTTGATGGCGGCATCCTGCCAATTCTTAATGGTGCCTAGATAAATACCCGAGAGTGTCTTTGCGCTCAGCTTCAGGGGCTCTTTGATCTGTTCCAGGTTGTAGGTTATGCATACCGGCCCTGCGCTCTCCGGGATCTGCACGAGAGCAGGCATCTCCTTCAGCTTTTCGTCATCGAGCGCGGCGTCGGACGCGCCAAAATCCACCATCCCGTTCTTGAGCTGCTCAATGCCTCCGCCGCTGCCAATCGATTGATAATTGATCTGTAATCCCTGATGATCCTTTCCATAGGCTTGGACCCATTGCATCATGACGGGATAAACGAACGAACTGCCAGCGGCGGTAAGCTGAGCGCTATTGCGTGCGGCTACAGTCGTCGGCGTCCCGGAGTTACAGCCAGTTAGAATGATCGTGGCGAAGAACGGAACGGAGAGAAGATTAAGCTTCATAATGCGCCTCTGTCAGTGCGGGAGCGGGTCGCGACCGAGCCGGTCGAGTTCCTTGGATTAAGAGCTCCAGCGCATCACTCTCTCATCCTCAATTCCGTCGGTCTGAGCAATAGTGGACAGTTGCGCACGAACTGAAAGAGAATTAATCCCCCTTTAACAATCGTGCTTTATATTTGCGCTCGACATCGCTGCCAGGCCGCTCTGGTGTGACAGGCCGTCTGTTTCATCTCAGGCTCAACGGGTGGGCTTAATCGGTATACTCTAACGATTCCGATGTCCGCCGAGCACACTCCCGCCACCAAGACCAAGCACCGGGTTTCGCGACCGGCCGGCAAACCACGGCAAGAAGAATCCGACCGAACGGGCTCTCGCGGCGGTTCTTCTCTGGACGATTCAAAACTCTACGTTAACCGGGAACTCAGCCTGCTCGCGTTCCAGAGACGAGTACTCGAGGAGGCCCAAGACCAGCACAATCCTTTGCTTGAGCGAGTGAAATTTCTCTCCATTGTGGGATCAAACCTGGATGAGTTCTTTATGGTGCGGGTAGCCGGTCTTAAGCGGCAAGTGGAGAGCGGTGTACTCGAATGCGATCCAGATGGTATGACGCCCAAACAACAGTTGGGCGCGATCCGTGAAAAGGCTTCGGATCTGTTCAAAGCCGCACACGAGTGTTTGCGCCGGCAACTCTTCCCGGCCCTTAAGAAGGCTGGTTTGTGCGTCGTGGATTATTCTCAGCTGACATCGGTACAGCGGACGAACGTTAACAAGTATTTTTCCGAAACAGTCTTTCCTACGCTAACTCCCTTGGCATTCGATCCTGGCAGACCTTTTCCGCACATCTCAAACCTCAGCTTGAACCTGGCCGTGCTGATCCGCGATCAGCAGGACGTTGAACATTTCGCCCGGGTCAAAGTGCCCGATATCCTGCCGCAGCTCGTACCGATAACTCCGGTAGCCAAAGAAGGCGTGACTAAGAAAAAGAAAGCGCCTGCGCCACAGAACCTGGTGTGGTTGGAGCAGGTCATCGTGGCCAATCTGCAAAACCTGTTTCCAGGAATGCAAATCATTGAAGCCCATCCTTTCCACGTAACTCGGGATGCGGACAGCGCCATCCAGGAACTTGAGGCCGGCGATCTTCTGGAGTCGGTTGAAGAGGGTGTCTGGCAGCGGCGTTTTGCGGACGTGATCCGGCTGGAAGTGAACGATGACATGCCACCGGCCGTTCTGGAAATTCTGCAGAAGAACCTCGAAGTCGATCCCGATGATGTTTACCAAGTGGGGCGGCCTATTGCCTTGTCGCGCCTGAGACATCTTTCGGCGGTCGAGCGTCCTGAGTTGAGGGATAAGCCTTTCCTCCCGGCGGTCCCGGCTGCACTGCAGCCTGAGGAAGACGGCGAAGACATGTTTGCCGCCATCCGGCGCCAAGACGTTCTTCTGCACCACCCGTTCGATTCCTTTCAACCGGTGGTGACGTTTCTCCAGCAAGCGGCCCGTGACCCGGCGGTTTTGGCCATCAAAGTTACCCTCTACCGCGTGGGCCGTAACTCTCCGGTGGTAGAGGCACTGCTGGATGCCGTCGGCGAGGGGAAGCAGGTTGCCGCGTTGGTGGAACTCAAGGCTCGTTTTGACGAAGAGAGCAATATTGAGTGGGCCCGCGCTCTGGAGCGCGACGGAGTGCATGTTGTCTACGGTCTGCCGGGCCTGAAAGTGCACTGTAAAACCGCTTTGGTAGTGCGGCGCGAGGGCGATGCCATCCGCCGCTATGTGCATCTTTCCACCGGCAACTACAACAGCGTTACCGCTCAGCTCTATACCGATATTGGAATGTTCACCTGTGATGAAGCGATCGGTGCCGACTGTACCGATTTGTTTAATTACTTAACGGGTTATTCCGCCAAGGTCGACTATCGGAAGTTGCTGGTAGCCCCGGTGGACATGAGGCAAAACTTTGAGCGGCTCATCCGCCGCGAGATCGAGCATCAGCGCAACGGCGAGCGAGGCCGGCTTATCTTCAAGATGAACGCCCTGGTAGATAAGCCGATGATTCGACTCTTTTACGAGGCCTCACAAGCCGGCGTCCAGGTGGATCTTCTGGTGCGCGGGATCTGTTGTTTGCGTCCCGGGATAGCTGGTATCAGCGAAAACATCAGGGTCACAAGTATCGTGGGACGATTCCTTGAGCACAGCCGCATTTTCTATTTCCGCAACGCTGGACAAGAGGAGATTTACCTGGGCAGCGCCGACATGATGCCGCGCAACCTTAATCGCAGGGTGGAAGTTGACTTTCCGGTGCGCGACCCCAAGCTGGTGCGGTTCCTCCATGATGAGGTGCTCGCCATCTACCTTGCCGGCGTGGTCAAAGCCCGCCATATGAAACCCGACGGAACCTATGATCGGCCTTCCAATCGCGACAATGCCCGCAGCGTGAACAGTCAGGAATGGTTCATCAAGAAAGTCGCAGTCAGTTCTGGCAGCAACGGAAAAGCGGTCGGGTAATTCCATGGCTTGAAAGATCCCCCGTAAGCCGATTCAGGAAACGATGACAACACCGAATGCGGATAATGCGACAGGAGCTTTGGTCGCCGCTGGAACGGCAGATTCTAAGCTTGCACCGCCCTCTGCCAGCCCGAACGAGCGCCCGATCCTAACGAAGACGAAGAGCCAGAATATTCGTGTTTCGCCCGCTGTCCTCGATGCCGCCCGTAAGGACGGCGAAGAGTTGCTCCGGGACTTGCGAACGTCTCTCAATGGTCTGACGCAAGCTGAGGCCGAGGAACGGGCACGCACGACGGGTCCAAATGAGATCGCACAAGAGCGGAAGCAAGGCTGGCCCATCCGCGTTCTGAAAATCATCCGCAACCCACTGGTAATCCTGCTTTCGACTCTGTCGGCAATTTCGTTTCTTACGGGCGACGCACGCGCCGGCTCTGTGATGTTGGGTATGGTAGCGCTGAGTGTGGGACTCCGTTTCTGGCAGGAAGCCCGGGCGGACTCCGCCGCAGAGAAACTGAAGGCCATGATCCATGTGACCGCGACGGTGGTTCGGGACGGCGTGGCGAGGGAGATACCACTCCGGGACCTGGTGCCGGGTGACATCGTCAGACTGGCAGCCGGCGATATGATTCCCGGCGACGTGCGGCTGCTGTCCTCGAAAGACGTCTTTGTGAGCCAAGGCAGCCTCACAGGTGAGTCGCTGCCGGTCGAGAAGTTCCACGATCCCGAAACCGAAAAAGGAACCTCACCCACTGAACTCAAGAACACATGCTTTATGGGGACGAGCGTGGAGAGCGGCACGGCAACAGCAGTCGTGGTGACGACGGGCGTACAAACCTACCTGGGCAGTATGGCCAGTTCGATCACCGGGGAACGAGCGCTGACGAGCTTCGATCAGGGTCTCAACCGCTTCACATGGCTCATGATGCAATTCATGGCTGTGATGGTGCCTCTGGTTTTCTTCATCAACGGTTTCACCAAGCACGATTGGAAGGGAGCCTTCTTCTTCGCACTGGCCGTAGCCGTAGGGCTCACTCCCGAGATGCTGCCGATGATCGTTTCCGTCTGCCTCTCCAATGGCGCGCTCGCCATGAGCCGCAAGAAGGTAATCGTCAAGCGGCTTAACTCCATCCAGAACTTCGGGGCGATGGACGTGTTGTGCACCGATAAGACGGGTACGCTCACCGAGGACCGCGTCGTCCTCATGCGGCATTGCAACGTCGCTGGGCGCGAAACCGAGGACGTGCTCCTGGCCGGATACCTGATCAGCTACTTCCAGACAGGCCTCAGGAACCTGCTCGACCGGGCGATTCTGGATAGCGCCGACTTCCACGGGAAAGCGGTGGTCGAGAAGTATAAGAAGCTGGATGAGCTCCCGTTCGACTTCACGCGACGCATGATGTCGGTCCTAGTGGCGGACGCCGAAGGCAAGGCGATCCTGCTCACCAAGGGGGCTCCAGAGGACGTCTTTCACCGCTGCTCGCAGTTTGAACTCGATGGCAAGTTGTCCGCAATGGAACCCGATCTGATGGTCGGGCTGAAAGCAGAGTACGACAGCCTCAGCAACGACGGCTTCCGCGTGCTGGCAGTTGCCTCAAAGGAACTCCCCGGGAAGCAAATCTGCGCGAAGGCAGACGAGAGCGAACTCGTACTGAGAGGCTACGTCGCGTTCCTGGACCCACCCAAGGACACCGCCGCCCGCGCCCTCGCGGCCCTGGCCAAGCATGGTGTGGCCGTAAAAATCCTCACCGGCGACAACCACCTTATCAGCCGCAAGGTGTGCAAGGACGTTGGCCTCTTAGCCGACCCCATGCTGCTCGGCGACGACGTGGAGAAAATGTCCGACGCCGAACTGGCCGAGGCCGCGGCGAAGGCGACGCTGTTCGCCCGCCTTTCTCCCGCGGATAAAGAGCGGGTCATCCGTGTCCTCCGGGGCAAGGGTCACGTTGTCGGATTCTTGGGCGACGGAATCAACGACGCCCCCGCCTTGCGAGCGGCCGACGTCGGCATCTCGGTTGACACCGCGACGGACATCGCCAAGGAGTCCGCTGATTTGATCTTGCTTGAGAAGGACCTCATCGTGCTGGAAGGAGGCGTGATTGAAGGCCGCAAGGTCTTCGCGAACATCGTTAAGTACATTCGGATGGGAGCGAGTTCCAACTTCGGGAACATGTTCAGCGTGCTGGGAGCGAGCGCCTTCCTTCCTTTCCTGCCGATGGCACCGATTCAGGTGTTGACGAACAACTTACTCTATGACTTCTCGCAGGTGCCGATTCCAGCGGACGCCGTGGACGAAGAGCAAGTAGCTAGTCCGCGGCCCTGGAACATCGGGGAAATCAAACGGTTCATTCTCTTTATCGGCCCTATCAGCTCGATTTTCGACTATACGACCTTCTTCGTCATGCTCTACCTCTTCAACTGCTGGGATCCATCCCGAGCGTCGCTCTTTCAGACCGGTTGGTTCGTCGAGTCCTTGATGACGCAGACGCTCATCATCCACGTCATTCGCACAAATAAGATTCCGTTCCTGCAGAGCCGAGCGAGTTGGGCGCTAATAGCTACAACACTATCAATCATGGCTTTTGGCGTGTGGCTGCCGTATTCCCCTTTGGCCTCTGCCCTGGGCTTCACGCACCTGCCGCGGCTGTACTGGCCAATCCTTATGCTCACGCTGCTCAGCTACATGGGCCTTACACAGATCATCAAAGTGTGGCTGCTGCGAAAGCAATGGATCTAAACCGGCATGTCCGGCGAACCGTCTGCGCGGTGTTAACTTTAAGCTGGTTTGAGAGACTTGGCACATTCTAGGATTCTAGGCAAGATGTCTGTGTAGCGTGACGTGGGTCGGGGAGCCGTGACGGCATAGTCTGGCACCGCAAGCACTCCTCTCGCGGACGTGTCAGCTTGCGGGTCGCCCCAATCAAAAAGCAAAGGAGATTCATCATGTTTGGCCGCATCGTTGAATTTACTCCGAAGCCAGAAATGAAAGACGACATCGTGAACGTTCTCCGCAGGGAGGTTCTGCCGATCCTGAAGAAGCAGCAGGGATTTATGGAGTTCCTACTCTTTGCGCCGGAGGCCCAGACGGAAAAGTGGATCGCCGTCACTCTCTGGGCCAAGAAGCGGGATGTAGAGCGCTGGGAGCGCGAAGGGTATCCCAAGGTGGAAGGAATTCTCAAACTCTATCTGGTCGCCTCGGCCCTCTGCAATCACTACCAGGTGGAAACCTCCCTTTGCCAGCACTTCGTAGAATCCCTGACGACGGGCCAATGAGTGCAATTACGCTGTAGCCCGTGGCGACCTCCGCGCATCGAAATTTCAAATGAAACGACGCCCGCATCGTGTGGCATAATGCTTCTCGCCTCTTTGAAGAGCAGTTCCCGCCACTTGAGGCTGCTGCCGCACGCTTTGAGGCGATTGACCCGAATTCTGAGGTGGGTCGTGAACCAGCTAGGTTGGAAGTGCTACCTGTTGTCCCTCGTGAAACTCCACAGCCCAGACTGCGAATGTAGTAATGCTCGTGAAACGTCTGGGGTGGAGATGCGAAAGCGGCTGGAAGAGTTGAACTGGCGGACGCAGCCATCCTCGCCTAACAATGGGAGCTTCGATTCCAAGCCCGGAGAAGTTGTAGCAAGTGCGCCTGTTTCGCTGGCGCAGCAGAAGAAGATTGCCTGAAGCCATCGGGGACTGCTGCGCTTTTCTCGGCGCACCCTGCGGGGCGACTAAAAAATGGCTCTCACTCAGAGCCGACCCCCGCTCAGATTGCCCTTGCAATTGGCCAATAAAGCCCGCAACTCCTACAAACCATCGGGCTCGATGAACGCCCCAGCCGACCCTGAACCCGCTCTGGGCAGACAAATGGTCGCATATCTCCCTGACGGTTCACCCAAGGCACAGCCGTCCGTGGGAAAAAATGACGTCCGCCAAAATCACGCCTTCTGCGCTCTGTGGAACACGAAAAAGAACACCATTACGCTGAATGCGCCAAACGCATAAATGAGCGACGAGAACAGCGAGACCGCAGGAACCAAGTCCCGCAGGACGTTCAGAAAGGTGAAGACGAAATTCCACACCAAAAAAACCGTCATCAATATCGTCCCGACCAAAGCCAGCAGCGCCGCATTTTTGAGTGTCATGGTCGGAGTATGAACGCTAGCGGGTGTCAGCCGCAACCGGAGCGCTTTTCCACCGCGATGACAGCG
>Ga0187883_10000770_pt1 | contig 19725 bp, 15 predicted proteins | sample June2016WEW_20_1_2_FD_132966 | JGI IMG/M metagenome (GOLD analysis project Ga0187883, IMG submission 132966) | Peatland microbial communities from SPRUCE experiment site at the Marcell Experimental Forest, Minnesota, USA - June2016WEW_20_10 | ecosystem: Environmental > Terrestrial > Soil >...
GCTTTGCTCTCGGTGGCCTTAGTCTCAGCTGCCTTGTTTTCAGCCGCTTTGCTCTCGGTGGCCTTAGTCTCAGCTGCCTTGTTTTCAGCCGCTTTGCTCTCGCTGGTTTTCGTCTCAGCTGCCTTGTTCTCGGCTGCCTTGCTCTCGGTGGCCTTAGTCTCGGCTGCCGCGCCCTTCGCTGCTACCACATCCTTGCCGGTAAACTCCCCGGGTTTGGAGGTTGCAGCGATTGGCGGCTTGCCATGATTCACGGACGCCAATAGTTCATGGTTCTTGCTGGCGGCCTGTTGATGCCCTGTTTGTGCGGCCGTTGCCGGAGTATGACGCTCGTGCGCCGCAGTTTCTTCCGCAGCGGTCGGCCGAGCGGTTGTTCCACCGGTCCCGCCGTTGTAGCTAACACTGTTCCCCGCCCGCTCGTTGGTTACGGTCTTTTCGTAGGTGTTGTGGAAGCTGCTCCTGTCCACGTTATTCACCGAGGTGTTGTAGCTGAAGGCGCCATTTTGCCAATATCCGCCCTGATAGCCGACACCGCCATAGCCGAAGCCATAGTTGACGCCGCCGTAAAAGCCGATCGTGGAACCCCAATAGCCTTCATTCCAGGCAAAGGCATTGCCGCCCCAGCCCCAATAGCCGGGCGTCCATAACAGGCCGACAGCGGGCGGCTCGGCCCATGTGCCAGGCACCCAGAAATAGCCTTCGTCGCCATAGGCCCAGTAACCGGGCGTCCACAAATAGCCGCTCTGCGGACACATAGGTTGCGAGTACGCTACCAGTTCGGGCGGGGCGACCGTGATAGACACGCCGAACTGCGCGAACGCGATGGCCGACATGGCCAGTACCAGAAGTGCTAACGACAGTAAACGGATTGTGCGCATTGTGAACCACCTTGCCAGATCATCCTTCGGGTTGCCCGGTTGTACCTTGCTGCTGCGGGCTGCGCGGATGGAACGGCGACGCGTCTATACGAGGCTTTCACGAAGGTAACTATGGAGTCTGTGCACTACTGCTCACTTTTTGTGGAGGTCGAAACGAGCTCTGTCGGCCGTATTTTCACGAAATGACGTTGCGGGCGTCGGGACAAAAATGGCGCGGGCCCATGAAATGGACCCGCGCCGATCACAGTTAAGCTGGTTGCGTCCGCAGGCGACCGCCGGACGAAACCTGGCTACAGTGTGAAACTCAGCTCGAGATTGACGCCAGGAAACGATGCGTTACACAGGTAGTACACACCGTCAATCTCGATCACATAAACGTTTTGCGTGTACAGCCAGTTGCTGGGCCACGGCTGCTCGAATCCAAACGAATAGCCGCCGTACTGGAAGCGGTGATTGTTGTAGTCGGATTGGCTGACACGAAACGTGTGGCTCTGTCCAAAATGGGCCTTGAACTTGTCTGCGGGAATTTGGCCGCCACGGTTACCGGCAGTCTGCTGTCCCTGCTTTTCTTTCTTCTCTGCCGGCTTGGCGTTATTGTTTTCTTGCTTGGCGTTCTTCTCTGCCGGTTTCGCGTTATTGTTCTCTTGCTTCGCGTTCTTTTCTTCTGGCTTGCTCTTCTCTTCTTGTTTTGCGTTGTCTTCCGCTGGCTTCGCGTTCTTCTCCTGCTGTGCTGCAGGCTTCTCTTCTTGTTTTGCGGATTTTTCCGGTTGCGCTTGTTTCTCTTCCTGGGCAGGCTTGGCTTTCTGTTCCTCCTGCTCGTGTTGCTCCTGGGCGAACGCCGGAGCCGCGGCTACCAGCGTCAAAGACAGAACTGCTGCGGTCATTAGTCCTACTAGTTTCATGGGTGTTGCCTCCATTGTTGATCGTGATTTTTAGGTCGCGTATTCTAGCGTAAGCTTCCGGTCGTCGCATTGACTGGACTGCCGATGGCTTCGCCAGAAACGAGAAGTTCGACTCTTCGGTTCTGCTGTCGGCCGGCTGAGTTATCGTTTGAAGCAACCGGCAATGTGTTGCCGAAACCTTGGGACGAAACCGAATTGGTCGCGACGCCCTCTTGCACCAGGTAATCGCGCACCGAACTGGCGCGGTTCTCTGACAGCGTCTGATTCATCGCGTCGCCGCCCACATTGTCTGTGTAGCCGCCGACTGCGATGTCGAGTCCGGGATAAGCAAGAAGAATACCGGCAACTTTCGCCAGTTTTTCTCGCGCGCCCGGCTTCAATGAGTACCTTCCGGTGTCAAACAAAACATCGGACATGCTGACGATCAGGCCGCGGGCGCTGTCGCGAGTCTGAAGAATGGAATTCAACTGCTCGGACAACTTCGCGCGCATCGCCGTCTTATCGGTCTCCGCCTGCTGTGCGCTCGCCAGGGCTGTTTGTGCGGCTAAACGTGACTGTTCTGCATCGTCTTGGGCCGCCGAGAGTGCAGTCGCGGACGCGGCCTGGCTGTTGGCCATATCGGATTGAGCTTGCGCGGTTGCCGCTCGTGCGCTGGCAGCGTCGGAGCGTGCTTGCGCCGCATCCGATTCCGCCTGAGTCTTTGCTGCTTGATCTCTCGCCGCGTCAAACTGAGCTTGGTCCTTCTGTTGCAGCGCATTGGCGGCTTGCGCCTGCGATTGCGCCTGTGCATCGCTCGATGCCTGGCGTTCATTGGCCAGGCGAATCTCGTCCAGTTTCTTCACTGCGATTTCGCGCGCATCTTCGGCAGTCTGGACTGCATCGCGTGAAACGGCGATCAGCGGCTTGGTGTCGATGTGTTTACTGGTGGCATATTCGTCCGCATTGTTCATCAACTGGACCGCACGTTGATAGCTGTCGTTGGCATACTGCTCGGCGCCTTCGGACTGTGCGATGCGCAACGCATTGCGGGCTTCGAAAAACTCCAAAGGTAGCCTGGCATTCAAAATCACCGGGTCGAATCTGTACCCTGTAGGGATGTAGCCGCCGCGTTCTGTCAATTCATACTTTGCATTCACGGCCTCGCTGGTTCCCTTGGTGTTCTTGAGCACCACATTCTCAAGCACCACCACATTGCTCGGCTGCCGCACTGCATAATAAGGTTCCGCCGTAACAATCAGAGCGAAGGCCTGGAGGTCCGTGGTCACGCGCAGTTTGCTGCGATCATCTCCGCCCACTATTACTTCGCCCAGGTTTACGGCCCGGCCTTCGGGGGAAATCGCCCACAACACATAGGTCAGATATTCGTTGCCGAAGGTCTTAGGCGTTTGCAGATTGCCAAATTCCGCTTCGATCTCGATGGATCCCTTCTTGCTGTTCACCTTAGCTTCCCCATTCGCGGATGGCATCAGGTCCGTCCCCGAGAAGTCCAGCTTCGAACTCCCGCTGCGGTACCGATAGTTCACCGCTTGAACGGTTCGGCTGACTACGACGACTCGAAACGTCGGCGTTGAACTCATCGGCTCAACTGCAACCGAGGTTTGGGAATCGGTTTGAGCTACTACTGGAAGACTCAAGGCGACTACAGCTGCCAACAACAGTTTTACCTTCACACTATCTCCTTTATGTGCGTGTAGCTGTACGTGTAGCGATCTTTGCTGAGCTCAGCCCAGACTCGGCGTTGCTTTTTCTGTCTCTTTAGCTGCCCACGTGGATGTGGGACAGCGAATGAAAGAGTCCAAAAATATTCAGCAGCCACAGGACCACGGCAATGACCACGACGCCGTTCAAAATGGACTTGATTTGTCCTTGCATGGGGATGAAGCGATTCACCAGCCACAAGAGAACACCCACAACGATAAGAACTTCCAGCAGTTGAATTAGAGGCATGATCTTAACCTTTCGCCGTGACAAGGCAGGAGTCAACGGCAGCGACCTGGGAATCGGAGTTGCGAATCAGCGTTCGCGGCTCCGTCAACACACTCAACCTGGAACAAGAATGACAGGTGTGGACTTCTGTGTCTGAGCAAGATAGCTCACATTGAGAACTTGAGATTTGGCCGCCAGCGCCGCTTGTTACCGCAGCGACGCTTCGCTGGATGCGGCGGCGTTCAGCGAGGCACTTGCGGAGCAGCAGCAGCACTCGATCGTATGGCCTGCATCAATGCCCAGGAATACTCAAACTCCTGCCCGCACTTCAAGCAGACCTGATACGTCCGTTTCTTGATCGTGAATACACTGCTGAGCCGGCGGTGATGGCAGCCGATCGCGAACTGAAATATTGAGAGTATCGAATTCATGAATCGCCATCCTCAATCGTCAATCTTCAATCCGCTGCCGACGCTCGCAACTTCCATTGGCATCCAGCCACTCCAACAGGGAGCGCACACTGGCCCGAGCCAAAGCAATCGCACAATCCGCGGCGCCGTAATAGACGTTGATCGTGTCGCCATCGGGGTCCATCGTGTATCCGCACGGAAACACGACATCGTCAACGTCGCCGTGGCACTCGTAATCCGCTTCCGGTCCGAAGATCCACGAATCCCCTCGCAGCAAACACTTGGCCGGATTTTCGATATCGAACAATGCCAAACCCAATCGATACAGACAGCCCGAAGGGGTATGCCGCACGCCGTGGTAGAACACGAGCCATCCTCGGGCGGTCTCTATCGGCGGCGGCGACAAACCGATTTTGTTGGCATCCCACCATGCGCCGCGCCGCGCTTCCAGCATGAGCTTGTGTCTGCCCCAGTAACGCAGGTCGGGAGAATAAGAAATCCACATGTGCGCTCCGAGGTTCGTCATCGGACGATGGATCAGCGCCCAGTATCCGTCAATTCTACGGGGCAGGAGCGCCGAGTCTTTGTCGTCCGGGGGCATGATGACTCCGTAACGCTCGAAGGTGCGGAAGTCTTTGGTCAAGGCCAGAGACACTCCTGGACCGCCGCGCGAATAAGAGGTGTATGTCACGACATATTGTTGCAATTCGGGCACGAAAGTGATGCGCGGATCCTCAATGCCCCAGATTTCCTCTGGATAATTGTGCGGGTCGGGCATCAAGGTCGGCTCGCGATCGATTTGCCATCCATCGACGCCGTTCATGGATCGGGCCGCGCAAAGATGCGACAAGCCGCGCCGGTCCTCCACGCGGCATAGCAATAGCGTGGTCCCATCCGGCAACGTTGTTGCGCCGGCATTGAACACACTGTTGATGGAGTAGGGCCAATCCTTGCGCGTCAGGATGGGGTTGCCGGGATGACGCAAGAGCAACGACGGGTAGTGCACGCCTTCGACGTTCACAAGGGTTGTTTCGGGAGTCGTCATGAGAGATCTTTCAGCCTTTCAGGTGGATGCTTTTTCAGATGGACAGTCGGAATCGCCGGCCGAGCGCATTTCCCGGAGCGCCATCAGAAACGATAGCGTCGACTCCGCTCCCTGATTCTCATTGGCGCGGTCGGGATGCAAGCCATCGCGGCAACCGCCCGTGACGGAGTCATAAAGAGGAAGCTGAAGATCGTTGTCGCCAAGAAACCAGTTGAACGCCGACCATGCTTGGTTGTGCCAGCGGCTGTCGCCCGTTACGCGGAACGCTTCCAGACACGCGGACACCGCGCCGGCAGCCTCAATGGGCTGCTGATCGAAGCGCGCCTTTTCCCCGTCCTGGCGATAAAACCCCTGTGACCCGATGGGCACAAAGTGGCCATTGGTTTCGCAATGCTGCACCTGCATCAGCCAACCCAGAGCTTCGAGGCCGTCGGAAATCATGCGATCGTCCGAGCACGCCTCACCTATCACCAGCAGGGCTTGCGGCAACCTCGCGTTGGCGTATGCAGCGACATTTTCAAACCACTTCCAATCCGGTCTGCGGATCGACTCATACATTTCGAGCAACCGCCGGCTGAGTACAGCTCTAATTTTTTGCGCTGCGCGGTCTCCCGGATACGAATTGAGATATTCCTGAATTCCGAGAAGTGTATAAGCCGCGGCTCGCGGACTATAGATTTCCACCGCCGCAGGAAGCGCAAACTCGAATAGACGGCCCGCAGCGCTCTTCAATCCTTGATTGGTGGATCGGCCCAGAACGGTTCCAAGACTCCACAATGCACGGCCATGGCAGTCTTCCGAGCCTACCGGCTCGTTCCACCGGCGATCATAGCCGAGAAAGTTTCGAAACCTGCCGGTCGCTGGATCGAATGCGTGCTCGAGGAACGACAAATAACGGGCAGAGAAATCCGCAACCCGTGAATCTGTTTTCCCGTGCTCATCTTTATCGCCAGCTCTCGCCGGATTCTCCAGCAGCACCGTGAAGATAAGCGCGCGCGCGTTGTCGTCGGTGGTATGACCCTCACCTCGATTGGGGATGGTGAAAATCGCATGTTGCAGCATTCCGGTGTCGTCGGTCAGCGCGTTGACATGATCCAGTTTCAACTCTGGCAACCGATCGAGCGCTTTGGGAGTAGCGCGCGCCGAAAACTGAACGCGCGGGTATTCCATGCGGTCGCTGCGAACTCGGACGAAAGTCTCCATGTAGCCCTGCGCGACTCGTTTCCAGACCATGTCTCGGGCAAAAGTATAGGCGCGTTTCCGCATGGCATGGCGGATGGCAGGAGTATCCAACAGTTCGATGGTCTTATTTGCGATCGCTTCAGGATTTTGGAAGGGCACCAGCGCGCCCCGGCGGTCGTCCAATAGTTCAATCGCGTGCCAATACGGAGTCGAAATGATCGCCTTCCCCGCACCCAGCGCATAGGCCAGCGTTCCCGAAACCACTTGCGCTTCGTAACGATACGGAGTGATGTAGATGTCGGCGGCGCCAATGAACTCGGCCATTTCTTCATGACTCACGAACCGGTCGAAGAAGATCACTTGCGATTCGACGCCGACTTGCTTCGCCAATGCCTGCAAGCTTTCCCGATACTTGTCCCCCTCGCGACGCAGGATATGAGGGTGAGTCGCGCCCGCGACAATGTACATCACGTTCTTGTGCCGCGCCAAAATCTGCGGCAGCGCTTGAATGACGTTTTCGATGCCTTTGTTCGGCGAGAGCAGGCCGAACGTCAGGAGCACCGCTTTTCCCTCCACGCCGAAGCGATCTTTGTGGAAATTGGGATCGAGAAAGGGAAAGTCCGGAACGCCGTGCGGCACCATGTCGATCTTGCTGCCCGGCACCTTGAATATCTCCTGCAGGAACTGCGATGAAAGCTGGCTCATCACGATCAGACGATCGGAAAGGTCGGCGATTTCTTCCATCACCCTCAACTGATCGGGGTTCGGCTCGCGTAAAACTGTGTGCAGCGTGGTGACCACAGGCATTTGCAAGCCGCGTAGCAGATGCAGAATGTGGCTTCCGGCCGGTCCGCCAAAGATTCCATACTCGTGCTGCAGGCACACCATGTCGATGTTATTGAAGTTCAGAAACTTGGCCGCGTCCTCGTACGATTTCACGTCGTCTTGGGCCAGCGACCATCGCACTCGCTCCGGATAGTCGTATTCTTGTCCCGTATCGTTTACGGGCAGAGCCATCAGCTGAACCGCGGCATACTCCGCGGATAGCGCCGCGCACAGATCTGTGGTGAACGTCGCAATTCCACACTGTCGCGGAAGATGATTCCCGATCACCGCGATTCGACTGGGCATCGATATCTTCGATTGCAATCCTGGGCGATCCGCCGGCATCTTCTGTACCGCAGAAATAGCGGAGACGACTTCCAACGGTTCATTCGGAAGCACAATGATCGGCAGCGCCACTCCGTCCCTCACTTTCCTGGGTAAACGCATCGACTGAGGCTATTTTTACGGACAGACCCACCCAGATCCAGTCTGAGTGTCCCGTCCGACGTTGGAGATTTTCTCGCAGTCAGTGTCGAAGTCAGTATCGAACGAAAGTCAACTTGAGTACTGGTCAAAATTGATCAAGTGTGGGAACCCCAAGCTCATGCCCGCCGGGCACTGAGCAATTGTGAACAGACCTGTGGGAAGCCCGCTTATATACAAGATCCATGGCTAGGAATACCACTTTACTGTGCATCCACCGGGATCCCGCTCAACTGAGTTTATTGGCGGAACACGGCTATGAACTCGCGACCGCCACCACCGGCTCCGAGGGTTTGCGTCTTTTCGTGTCGCTGCCCGTGGATGCCGTTGTCATCGAATTCCACCTCGGCCTTCTCGATGGCGGGGCCATCGCCGATGAGATCAAACGAGTCCGGCCTGAGTTGCCCATCGTCATGCTGGCGGACCATGTCGAGTTACCCGTCGATGCTCTAAAGTCCGTGGATGCGCTGGTGGTCAAGTCTGACGGACCTCATTTTCTGTTGGCAACGATCCACTTCGTGCTCAAGGTGAAGCCGCTCCAACGCCGGGAAAGCAAGCTCAGGTCCGAGACGCCCGCACATCTGCGGCGTACGGGAAGATCACGCGAAGCAGCAGGCCATGGTCAGGCCAATGCTCCTCAATCGCCAATTGCCGGCAAGGAAACGCCCTTCTCACCAAAAGTTTGGAAAAGCATTCGCGATCGCGTCATTCGATTCTGACCAGACATGAACAATCGCCGGCCCTCAGGGCTATCCAGGTAGCAGCTCTACTGCGAAATCGGGAATCGTCGCGACTTGAGCTTCTTGCGGCTTCAAAAGAGTTGCTCTTGCCTTCCCCCACGGTGCTCTGAAGCGCATCCGTTTCCCTGCGGAATACTGAGCAGAATCGCTCCTTTTCACAAAACCACCATAACGGAGTTGTGGCGGCGACTTGACAATTCTCTAGGTACATGGGAGCCCAATTAGGACTAAAATGGGAAGTAGGGTTGGAAAACAATGGCTGCCTTTCCCCTGGTAAACAGGAAGAACCGCGAATTCGATCCCAACACGTTCCTCGCAACCATTGGCGAGGGCAGGAAAATACTGACTTTCGCCAAGCAACAGGGCATATTCGCGCAGGGCGACCCAGCGGACGCGGTCTTTTATATCCAGAAAGGCAAAGTGAAGCTCACCGTCGTCTCCAAGACCGGGAGAGAAGCGACCATCGGCATATTAACGGACGGAAAATTCTTTGGCGAAGGCGCGCTGGCCGGTCAGCCTCTGCGCATGGGATCCGCGGCGACCATGACGGATTGTGAGATTCTTCGCATCGACAAAAAAGCGATGGTGGCTGCCCTGCACCGCGAACACGCCTTTTCCGATCTCTTCGTGACGTACTTGCTGGCGCGCAACATCCGTTATGAGGAAGATCTCGTCGACCAGTTGTTCAACTCCAGCGAAAAGCGCCTGGCGCGAGTTCTCCTTCTGCTGGCCCATTTTGGCAAAGAAGGCGTGCCGGAAACCGTGGTTCCTAAGATCAGTCAGGAGAGCTTAGCCGAGATGGTCGGAACCACGCGATCGCGGGTAAGCTTCTTCATGAACCGCTTCCGGAAGCTCGGCTTTGTCGATTACTCCGGCGGCCCCGAAGGCGGATTGCGGGTGCACAGCTCACTGCTGAGTATTGTCTTGCATGACTAGCCGTTCCGCCGCAAATTCTATTGCGAAGGTTGGAGATATGAAAGTCTGCTCTATGCAGGGCTACTTCTGATTGCACTCGGTATCGCATTCCTGGTCGTGACATTCCCCACACCGAGACCAGGGCATCAAGGTCGGGAAAACGGACTTCGGCATTCAGTCCAATCACAGTGAGCGAGCCTCGCCCGGCACCAGTGTCGTGCTGATCGCAGGCGGGATCACCTTGAGCATCGCCGGCGCTCGTTCGCCAAGCTGACGCCCGCGAAGCTGACGCCAACCAGCAACCCGCTGCCCACTACAGCCCCTGTCTGGTTCTTCGAAAGCTCGAGCGCCCAGCCTAGACTACCGCGCCGCGGCCGCTGAACAGGTTAATGACCAGCACCACCAGCGCCACAACCAGCAACAGGTGAATCAAGCCGCCCGCTATGTGGAGGCTAAACCCAAGCAGCCACAGAATCAGCAGCACAACAAAAATAGTCCAAAGCATATCGATCTCCTTTGCTCAGTTGAGCGTTTCCTGAAATGCGCTCCCCGACAACTCATTTAACTTCTCGCTGGAGCAAGCGACTTCCCACACTCCAGGCAAGACGCCTGCACCCGCGGCGTAATCAGCCCGCAAAACGGGCAGATTCTCTGCGATGCAAAACCGTGAACCGGTCGCTGAACCGACGCAACCCGCTTCGACAGGGATTCACGAACTCTGGCCAACCTTCTGCGCAGATGATCCCGCAATCGATCTAGAGTGGTTCGCATCAGCTCTTCACCCGCGTTCCTTGCTCCTTGAAATACGGTTCGCTCCACGATTCCACGATTTAGGAGCAAGTGAACAGTGACACATTAGAGTGGGTCATTCTGTGCAAGATTGCTCACTCCAGCGAAGGTCTCAAGAGAATCATTCGCTGTTCCGGGGCCTGACTTGGAGCGCTTTCTTCGCGAAAGTGAGCAATTCAGACCAGCCATTCGCCTGTCCGTTGCGCGAATATTGTCGTGGAGAGAGTACTTCTTCTCTCTCTTTCAGGTTCTCTGAACTAAGTCAGCCATCTGAACAAATCTTCTCTTAGTTCCGCAGATCCAAAAGGAGCGACTTATGAAAAAGGTAATGTCTCTGTTGTTGATGAGTTTGATCGGCCTGGTTGGAACTTTCGCGTGGGCAGGTTCGTCCCGCGAAGACACGCTCGACCGCCTGCAATCGTCTGTCGATGTTCTGCACAGCATCATGGCGACTCCAGACAAAGGCATCCCGGAGCAAGTGTTGAACGATGCGAAGTGCGTCGTCGTCGTGCCCAATCTGGTCAAAGGCGGCTTCATCTTTGGCGCCAAGCACGGACGTGGCGTCGCCACCTGCCGCACGGCTGCTGGCTGGAGCGCTCCCGCATTCATCACGATTGGCGGCGGAAGCTGGGGATTGCAGATCGGCGTCGAAGACGTGGATCTCGTCATGCTCGTCATGAACGATCGCGGCTTGCAGCATCTGCTCTCCAGCAAGTTCGAGCTTAGCGGTGAAGGATCGGTTTCAGCCGGACCGGTCGGCCGTTCAGCGGTCGCTGGAACCGACTGGAAGTTGAACACGGAAGTCCTGAGCTACTCACGCTCCAAGGGAGTATTCGGCGGATTGACGTTAGAAGGTGCCGTAGTGGAGCAGGATAACGACTCGACACGCGCGATTTACGGCGACCATATGAAGTTCCGCAACATTCTTTCGGGCAGGGTGCCAACTCCCGCAAGCGCAGACGCGTTCTTGCAGGCGGTAGCCGACGCAGGCCACCAAGCCCATATCGCAGAAGCCCAATAAGAACAGCTCATCGTCTATGCAAACTCGTGCTTTGCGCTGACCGAAACCGCCTAGCGGTTTCGGTCAGCCTTTTTCTAGCTCTACCAGTGCTTGCGCTTACAACTGACCGTGGATTCGGCTCCCGCCTGAGGAGCCATTTTTTGTCCCCAACTCCCCAACCTCTTACCGAGGGCCACGCCCCCTTTCTTCCGCGCACGCAAAACGCTTGGGCCAACTGCAAAGTGCAGTGGCCCGATGACCCTTCCGGCCTGATCCCATTCCTGCAAGTCCATGCCCTGCAACCAATCGCCTCCCCAATCGAATTTGCCCTTAACGTGCCCTAGTAAAGACGCAAGCTGGCACGAAACGTCGCCGATCGCCAGTCGACGGAATCGAACCCGCAAAAGGAGGGTGTATGACAATCCTGTTCGTTCTGCTGACGTTCCTGGTAGTCATCAGCGTCAGATATTTCATCGAACCCCAATCACAACCTGCGCTGGAAACTGAAGTCGTGGTCAAGCCGCAGCGGCCGCGAGTGAAGCGCGAGTATGGATTTGAAATCCCGCAGGACTATTGCTTTCATCCTGGACATACATGGGCAACCAAGGAAAGCGCCACCAACGCAAGGGTCGGAGTGGATAAATTCGTCGCCCATCTCATGGGGAAGATCGACCATATCGAAGTTCGGGGAACCGATCACTGGGTTCGTCAGGGTCAGAAGCTCATCACCCTGACCGCGAACGGCGCCAGCGTGGATCTGCTCTCCCCCGTGGAGGGCGTAGTGATGGCCGTCAACGACGATGTGTTGCGAGATCCGAGCCTGATCACCAATGACCCCTACGAAAGCGGCTGGATCGCGATGGTGAAATCTCCCGACCTGAAAGTCAATCAGCGAAATTTGATCCAGGGTCCGATGGTGGCGTCGTGGATGCAAGACAACACCGCCCGGCTGAACGCCATGCTATCGCCCTCGCCGGCCTTGGCCCAGGATGGCGGAGGCCCCGTCAGTGGCTTGCTGCCGCAACTTACTCCGGAACTGCGCAAAGAAGTCGTGCAAGAGTTCTTCTTGTCGTAACCGCTTTTTGCCGCAAACGAGCAGAGACAAGAAGAAAGAAGAGAGGAGAACAACATGGCAACCACCAGAGCAATCCTGGTCGACATCACCAAGTGCATCGGATGCCGGAGTTGCGAGCAAGCCTGCAAACAGATCCACGGTTTCCCCATGGATTCCGAAACCAAGCTCTCCCCCACCGCTTTCACCGTGGTGGAAGAGCGCGGCGACCGCTTCGTCCGCCGCATGTGCATGCATTGTCAGGACCCGGCCTGCGCTTCAGCGTGTCTCGTCGGCGCGCTCAAAAAAACCGCAGCCGGCCCGGTCACTTATGACGCCGCAAAATGCATCGGCTGCCGCTACTGTCTGGTGGCGTGTCCGTTCAGCGTGCCGCGTTATCAGTGGTCGAAGCTCGTCCCGTATGTGACCAAGTGCGATCTGTGCGCCGGGCGGCAGGCGAAAGGCCAGCCACCGGCCTGCGTGGAGGCTTGTCCCGTACAGGCTTCGATCGCCGGCGATCGCGACGAAATTCTGGAAGAGGCGCAGCGCCGCATCCTCAACGATTCGAAATACGTGAAGCACATTTACGGCAGCGATGAAGTGGGCGGAACGTCGGTGTTCTTCATCTCCGATGTGCCGTTCGAGAAGCTCGGTTTTGTCGCCGTTCCCAAGCAGCCGATGCCGATCCTCACCGCCAACGCCCTAGGCGACGGACCGACCGTGATTCTGGTCGGCGGCGCTCTGCTTTCGGGCCTCTATTGGATCACGGAACGCCGGGCTCAGGTCGCTGTGGCCGAAGCCCGCGACAAGGCAAATGGAAGGAGTTAGCCATGACTTCGACAAGAATGACTACCACAGGAACGACAACCAACGAAATGACCGCTTCAAGATTTCCTAGAATCAGTTTCTGGCGCACCATCGTCGCGGTGATTTTCGCCGCCGGGATGTATTCGATGTATGCGCGTTTCGCGCTCGGCTTCCAATCCGCCACCAACCTTACCGATCCGCAACCTTGGGGTCTATGGGTCGGCTTGGGGACGCTTTGCGGCGTCGGCCTATCAGCCGGCGGTTTTGCCATTGCGACAGCAGTCTATATTCTGGGCCTGGAGCGCTACCGCCCCATCCTCCGCACCTCGGTGCTCATCTCCTTTCTCGGATACAGCACCGTCTGCGCCGGCATGCTGTACGAACTCGGCATCCCCTGGAGAATCTGGCATCCCATCGTGATGTGGAACCGCCACTCCGTGTTGTTTGAAGTCTCGTGGTGCGTGATGCTTTACACCACCGTTTTGGCGCTCGAGTTCTCGCCCGCGCTGGTGGAAAAAATCCCCTGGACCCGGGTGCGCGCGCTCTATCTCCGTTGGCACCATAGCCTCCTGATCGCACTGGTGCTGGCGGGAACACTGCTCTCGTCCATGCATCAATCGTTTCTCGGCGGACTCTACCTGATCACCAAAGGCAAGCTCTATCCGCTCTGGTACACACCGTACTTGACCACAATGTTTTATCTCTCTGCCATCCCCGCCGGATTAGCTGTGACCATCATGGCCATCTATCTCTGCGTGCGCTCGCTCAACGCTCGCGTCGATATGAACATTCTGAGCGACATAAGCCGGGTCATTGCACCGCTGCTGGCCATTTACGGAGTATTCCGCGCGGTGGATCTGATCAACCGCGATGCCACACCTTATCTATGGATGTGGCGCGAAGAAACGGGTCTGTTCTGGCTGGAGATCGCGCTGCTAGTGGTCGGGCCTGTGGTGCTGCTGAACCTGGAGAAGGTGCGTATCACGCCCCTCTACTTATATTGGACCTGCGCCATGATCGTGGCCGGGTTCGTCACCAACCGGCTGAACGTCTCCGTCACCGCATTGCAGGCCAGTTCGGCGACCTACTACATACCGAAATGGACTGAGTTCGCGGCCACCCTGGCAACCATCGCCGCGGCAGTGGTGGCGTTCCGCTATGCCGTAGTCTACCTGGACATCCTGCCCAAGAACCCGCCCCGCCAGCGCTGGATGGTTCCCAGTGCGTCCGCGCAAGCGTAAACCGCAGTAGCCTTAACCAAAGCCCCGGGCGAAGAGCCCGGGGTTTTTGATTTCGAACAGACTTCGGTAGTGGAGCAGTTTGGTCGTCATCACTAAGATTTGTCATTCTGAGCGAAGCGAAGGGCCTGCTTTTGTTAGCAGCAATCCCATTTCCTAGGTCGGCCGCTTTTTCAAACTGCACCACTACCCAGACTTCGAGCCCATTCATCGCTCATTTCACCATCCTCCATCGCCGCCTGTTTTCCAGATGGCTTCTAATCCACCGCCCGCGCCTTGAGCCGCCGCTGTAACGATGTGGGATGAATGCCGAGAATCCGCGCGGCCTGCGTTTTGTTATTGCCGGTGGCCGCCAGAACCTGTTCGATGTAGTGGTCCTCCACTGCGCGCAGCGTCAAGAACTGGTCTCCGGTGGGAGAGATGTTGTCGTCGGAGAATGCTTCACCGGCCCTCTTCTCCGAGCGTTGGTCTCGAATTTCTTCCGGAAGAAGGCCGGTGTCAATCTCGCCCTCCGGACTGAGAATCATGGTGCGCTCAATCACGTTCCTCAATTCACGGATATTGCCGGGCCACGGATATTGCCCCAGCAGGTCCGCGGCTGCCGGCGTGAATCCGGTAAAGCTCTTCTTCAGCTCGCCGTTGAACTGCTGCAGGATTTCGAGCGCCAGAGCCACGATGTCCTCCTTGCGCTCGCGCAGCGGAGGAATATACAGCTGCACCACATTGATGCGGTAGTAAAGATCCTCGCGAAATCGCCCTTGGCTGACGGCATTTTTCAACTGGTCGTTCGTAGCCGCGATCAACCGTATATTCACTTTGATCGTGCTCGTGCCACCCAGCCGCATGAACGTCCCTTCCTCGAGCACGCGCAGAATCTTCGCCTGCGTACTGGCGGACATATTGCTGATTTCATCGAGGAACACCGTGCCGCCGTTGGCCCTCTCCAGCAGGCCTTCTTTGCGTCGGCGCGCGTCGGTGAAGGCTCCTTGCTCATACCCGAACAGCTCGCTTTCCAGCAAAGCGTCGGGAAGCGCGGCGCAGTTGATTTCCAGCAACGGCATCGCGGCGCGCGGACCAGCATAATGAACCGCCCGGGCAAGCACCCCTTTGCCGGTACCGCTCTCCCCCTGAATCAGAATTGTGGTGTGATCGGCTTCCGCCGCTTTGCGCGCCATCTCCAGCATCGCGATGGTGGCTTGATTGTGGGTGACGATGCGCCCAAAATTGTAGCGGCCTTTTTCCGACTCCACCGAATCCCGCAACCGCACTCGTAATCCAAGCACCTCCGCCGCGCGATGCAAGGTGGCCATCATGTCGTCCAGCGGAAAGGGCTTCGTCAGATAGTCAAAGGCGCCCAGCTTCATGGCTTCGACGGCGCGTTCCACCATGTGATACGCGCTCATCATGATCACGATCGCAGTCGGGTTCGCCTCCTTGATCTGGCGCAGCACGTCGACCCCATCGATGCCAGGCAGCACGATATCCAGCAGGATCAGGTCCGGTTTCTCTACATGAAACAGTTTCAGGCCGTCTTCGCCGGAGAGCGCCGTGAATATCTCAAACCCATCCTGGCGCAAGCTGCGCGACATGGTGCGCAGCGTCAGTTCCTCGTCATCGATCAGTAGGGCGGAATAGGGCATATAAATTGACGTTCGATTGCAGCTTCTCAAACCACGATTTCAGATTGTTCTTCCGCTTGGCGTGACTCCTCCTGACGGATCGGCAGCGTAATGGTCACCGTGGTTCCCTGCTTCCACACGCTGTCGATTCGAATTTCGCCCTTGTTTCTCCGGACGTATGTCGCGCTGATGCTGAGCCCCAGCCCCGTGCCCTTGCCAACCTTGGTGGTGAAAAACGGCTCAAAGACGTGGGGCAAAACCTCGGGCGGAATGCCACACCCGGTGTCGCTCACACGAATTTCGATGCCATGGGTTGCGGCCAGCGTGCTGGCGGAAATCGCGATCAATCCGCCGTCCGGCGTCGCTTCCGCCGCATTGATCAGCAGATTCATCAGCACCTGCGAAAGCTGATTGGAATCCACCACAATGTGCGGCAAGTCTTCAGGAACCCGGTTCTCCGCCCGTTTGTGGCGCAACGCCGGCTGGCCTTCGAGAAAGCTGAGCGTGTCGGCCACCAGGCGATGCAGGCTGAGGTTGCTCAGCACCTGTGGCCCAGGGCGCGCGTAGTTGACCAGCCCGCGCAAGGTCGCTGCAATCCGCTTGGTGCCGGCAATGCACTGTTCAACCTCCCAGCGTTGCTCGGGATCCTGGGCCGTCTTCAACTCCAGTTCCAGATGCGACAGGATGCCGAGCAGCGGGTTGTTAATCCCGTGCGCCGCGCCCAGCGCCAGTTGCGCCAGCGTGGAGTATTTTTCGTATTCGGCGAGCTGCGCCTGGAACTGGAACTTCTCCTTGTTCAACTCGCGGTCTTCCTGCAACCGCCGAAAAACTTCTTCCCGCGCCTGATTGCGCTCCTGCTCGAATCGCCGATTCAGCTTGGTTTCTTCCAGCAAGGCCTCGCGCGCGCGTTCCCATTCCCGGCGCTGCAGCAGCCACACAATCACCATCACCAGCAGCGCGGCAAAAGTGAGGGGAAGAAGCAAGCGCGCCATCGGCAATTCCAGACTGTTTCCCGATGTTCCGAAGACCAGCAAAAGGCTTCCCGCCAAGTCCCGCACACACGCCTCGGTTCAGGGCAAACGCACCCTGCTTACAACATGGAACGGATTGTGCCAGTGGGCAGTGATGGGGGTCACCTCTGTGGGTGCGGTTGCCGGAAAGCTACATCAGATGCGGGATTTGGCTCCGCCCGTCCGCAAGGTCGGAGAGGAGTTTGACCCAACCCGCCGGGCGACGTTGTCCCAGCGGGGATGATCGAAGTTGGCATAGAGCGAATCCCGAATGCCCGTGGTGTCGAGTCGACGGCGAATTTGCGAGGCGGCGCGCTCCACCGCCGCTTCCGCTTCCTGTAACACCGCCGCTTGTGTGGGGACGGATGTGGGGGTGAGGGACGGGCGACTCGCCCGTCCCCGATGCCGCGCATGAAGCCGACGTCAATCTCGCCAGCACCTCCGCACCAGAGTCGCTGCCCGCCGCAATTACAAATTCAATTGGCACAGACCAGCGCCCTGCATTCGCTGACGGCCTGCTGCCCCATCCGTAAGATAAGGCGACCCCCACGCCGGTCCTCCTGTGATCGACCAGACCATCTCGCACTACCGCATCCTCGAGAAACTCGGCGGCGGAGGCATGGGCGTGGTTTACAAAGCCGAAGACACCCGCCTCCATCGCTTTGTCGCCCTGAAATTCCTGCCCGAAGATGTCGCCCGCGATCCCCAGGGGCTCGCCCGTTTTCAGCGCGAAGCCCAGTCCGCCTCCGCGCTCAATCATCCCAACATCTGCACCATTTACGACATCGGAGAGCACGACGGCCGCGCCTTCATCGCCATGGAGTACCTCGATGGCACGACCCTGAAGCACCGCATCTCCGGCAAGCCCGTCGAACTCGACGCCTTGCTCGTTTTGGCAACCGAGATCGCCGATGCCCTCGACGCCGCCCACTCCAAGGGATTCGTCCACCTCGACATCAAGCCCGCCGACATTTTCGTCACCGAACGCGGCCATGCCAAGATTCTCGGTCTCGTCTAGCAGGGAGCGAAGAACTCCGATTCGAGCGGGGTTGGGAAGGGCACGACTTTCAGTCGTGCCGATAAATCCTCAAGAGTGTTGCGCTTTAGCGCCTGGGGTGAGGTTTTGCTTCCTGGACGACTTTTCTGCCGCCCGCTACTTCGCCGCCTGCGCCCTAGCCATCCCCGGCCGCGACCGTTTCATCGCATAGAGTGACCGGTCTGCCGCCGCCAACAAGGTTTCCGCGTCCCCGCCATCGTCAGGATACGTTGCCTTCCCCACGCTCAGCGACAACACGTGTGCCGGACAGATCGCGCTCGCCACGTCGGCCGCGATCTTCTGCCAACGTTCCCCGATTTCCGCCACCGCCTCCGGCGGCATCCCCGGAGCAACGATCACGAATTCATCACCGCCAATTCTGGCCGCATAATCGTACTCGCGGCATGATTCCTTCAGCGCCGTCGCAAACGTGCGCAGCAGATTGTTCCCCTCGATCTGCCCGAAGCGGTCGTTCACCTGCTTGAATCCATTCAGGTCCAGTACCAGCACGGTCAGCGGATCGTTCGATCGCCGGCATCGCGCCAATTCCGCTTCCAGATGCCGATACAGCGACCGCGCATTGGGAAGCCCCGTCAGAGAATCGGTGGTCGCCGAATCCTCGGCCTTTCGGACTTTCAGCGCGTTTTCGATTGTGATTCCCAGCTTCGAACCCGCGCTCTGCACAATCCGCAGTTGATCCTGGGTAAATGCGTCTTGCCCGGTTCGATACAAGGCCAGCACCGCAACCACGTTGGCATCGCCCTGCAACGGCACAGCCAGAGCGGATCGCAGATTGGTGAACCTCGCCGGATCGTTCACATATCCAGGTTCAACCGCCGGGTTGCCATTCATGATCGGTTTATTGTTATGCGCAACCCACCCGGAAAGGCCGGCTCCCACGGGAATCTTCAGCGATGAAAACAGCCGGAAGTTGTCGCCACTCACATACTCCGCCGTGAGCAAGTCACCATGCCGCACATACACCACCATTGCGTCATAGGCGACGAAGCGCCTCAGGCGAACCGAAAACATGGAGAGCGTGTCGTCCAACCGCAGCGCCGCTCCCAGATCGTGGCCCATTTCAAACAGGCTTTGCGCTTCCTGCCGCGCCGCCGCAATGCTCGAAAGAGTATCGTGATCCTCGTCCACCGGCTGCATGGCCGGCTCTGGCTGCCGCTCAAACCCCGCCGCCGGCGCCAACCCTCTCTCCACTTTCACATCCACCGACAACTGCGGCCGGTCCTCTTCTTTTTCGTGGGCCAGTTTCTCCAGCTCCACATATCGTTCCTGTAGGATCTTGACCACCTGCGGGTCAAAACTCTTCCCCGATTCGGCCGCGACCTTTGCCATCGCCAGATCCAGCGGAAGCGCCGGCCGATACTGCCGATGCGAAGCCAGCGCGTCCAGGCAATCCACCGCCGCCAGAATCCGCGCCCCAATTGGAATTTCTTCTCCTCGAAGGCCCCGCGGATACCCCGATCCATCCCATTTTTCATGATGCGAATGCACAATCGGCACCACCGGATACGGGAATCGCACCTGTTCCAGAATCTCCGCCCCAACGATCGGGTGGATTTTCATCTTCTCGAATTCCTCCGGCGTAAGCTTCCCGGGTTTCGAAATGATGTGCTCGGGAACCGCCAGCTTGCCGATGTCGTGCAGCAAAGAGGCCGCCTGCAACGCTTCCATTTCCGGGTGCGTCAAGCGGAGTTCTTTCGCAATCTCCATGGCGTACACCCGCACCCGTTGCAGGTGTTCATGGGTGTTATGGTCCTTCGCCTCAATGGCCAGCGCCAGCGCTTCAATCGTGCGCAGGTGCAGGTGCGACATTTCTTCCGCATGAATTTTTCCATCTTCCAGCTTGCCCACATA
>Ga0187883_10000775_pt1 | contig 19692 bp, 17 predicted proteins | sample June2016WEW_20_1_2_FD_132966 | JGI IMG/M metagenome (GOLD analysis project Ga0187883, IMG submission 132966) | Peatland microbial communities from SPRUCE experiment site at the Marcell Experimental Forest, Minnesota, USA - June2016WEW_20_10 | ecosystem: Environmental > Terrestrial > Soil >...
CACCACCTACGTCGCACTGGCGGCTCAGACCGCGTTGCAGAAGGAACTGGAAACGGTCGCCAACAACGTAGCCAACGCCAACACCGCTGGCTTCAAGGCAGACCGTTCGTTTTTCGAATCGTTCCTGGAACCGTTGGACGGCCCAGGAGGGGGGGTGTCGTTCGTGGAGGATGCGGCGACGTATATTGATCAGGCGAGCGGACCGATCGAGGTCACCGGCAATCCGCTCGACATTGCGCTCGACGGCCAGGGTTACCTCGCCGTCGCGACTGCCGTCGGCACCGAATACACCCGCAATGGGCATTTTCGGGTCGGCCCGGATGGCACATTGGTCGATGCCGACGGGCGCACGGTGCTCGGTGTTGACGGCTCTCCGATCCAGATGCCCGACGGCTTTGAGGATCCGGAAATCAGGAACAACGGCGACCTCAAGGTGACAGTGAATGGCCGTCAACAGGACGTAGCGCAGATCGGCGTGTTTCGCCCGACCAGTCCGAACCTGATCCGCAAAGCCGGCGACGGGCTGCTGACCGCACCGCAAAGTGAGATGCAGCCGATTTCACCCGACGATGGCGGCGCGCGGATCGTGCAGGGTTCGATCGAGGGCTCGACGGTGCAGCCGATGAAGGAAATCGCCAACATGACCGAACTGACCCGTGCTTACGAGCGGCTGCAGACCATGCTGCAAAACGAAAGCGACCGCGAGCGTAAGATGATCGATACGCTCGGTCATCCAACTTAATCGACAGAAGCGGAAGGAGCTGAACCGAAATGATGCGCTCACTCGGCATTGCCGCCACAGGCATGCAGGCTATGCAAACCCAGGTTGAGGTGATTTCCAACAACATCGCCAACGTGAACACGACCGGATTTAAACGCGGCCTGGCGTCGTTTCAGGACCTGTTGTACCAGTCCTCGGCTCAGGCCGGCAGTTCATCTTCGGAAACCGGCACGCAATTGCCCACCGGCACGCAGATCGGTCTGGGCGTGCGTTCTTCCGGCACCACGCGCGTACTGACGCAGGGCAGCCTGACCGAGACCGATAACCAACTGGACGTGGCAGTTGATGGCCGTGGCTATTTCGGTGTGCAGCTACCGAACGGCAACACAGCTTATACGCGCGACGGCAGTTTTCGCATGTCGGCAACCGGCCAGATCGTGACGACTGACGGTTATCCGGTCGAACCTTCGATCACCATCTCGCCGACTGCCACCAACGTGACGATCGACCAGAGCGGCGATGTCGTTGTAACTGGTGCGAACGGGCAACAATCGACCGTTGGTCGGCTCCATCTGTACATGTTCCCGAATGAAGCCGGTCTGAATGCACAAGGTGGCAATAATTACCTGGAAACCGACGCCTCCGGCTCACCGATCCAGGGCCTGCCCGGCGATCCCGGGTTCGGCTCGACACGCCAGGGCTACATCGAGTCATCCAACGTCAACGTGGTGCAGGAAATCACCAACCTGATCACCGCACAGCGCGCTTATGAAATGAACAGCAAGGTGATCGATGCCGCGGACCAGATGATGCAGACCACAACGCAACAACATTGAGGAAGACCATGCAGTTTGCAAGCCTCGCGGTCATCGCGGTGGCCATGCTCGCGAGCAGTTCGCCGGCGAGGAGCCAGGATGTCTGGCACACTACGCGCGTCTTGCTGCCGGGGGACGTGATTCGTCAGGACGACATCGTTGCCCAACCGGTACCGCGTCCGCTGCCGGAAGCACTGTTCGCCGACCGGGATATCGTGGGGCAGCAGATCAAGCGGCGCGTGCCGGCCGACCGGCCATTGACCGAGCCGGATGTCGGACCGCGCATCGCGGTGCTGGCCAGCGCGCCGGTCACCGTGCTGTGGAGCAGCGGATCGCTGCGCATGGAAATGCAGGGCCGCGCTGAGGAAAGCGGCGCGGTGGGTGACGAAATTCGCATACTGAACACGCAGAGCGGACAAACTATCCGCGGGGTCGTTACCGGCGATGGCATGACCGAGGTGCGGAGAGCACAATGAAGGGCCGACGCAATTTCGTTTCGCTTGCTTTGCTGCCGGCCATGCTCCTGACCGGATGCGATTCATGGGATCATTTCCAGAAGCCGCCCGATTTCAGCGCTCCCGGCGTGACTTCGGAAATTCCACCGCCGAAATCCAGCGCGGCAGCCATCGCCGCCGCCGATGTGCCGCCGTTGCCCCCGGCGATGACCGGTTCGCTGTGGCGCCAGGGTGCGAAGACGTTCTTTCGCGACCAACGCGCCCGTGGCGTCGGCGATCTGGTGACCGTGTCGGTCAATTTGCAGGAGTCGGCAGAGTTCGCCAATCAGACCAACCTCAGCCGCACGACGCAGAATAATGGTTCGGTTAGCGGCCTCGGTTCATTATTCGGCCATCTCTTTCCAGGCCTGGCCAACGCCTCTCCGAACGTGACCACCGCCGGCAGCGACAGCACCCAGGGCCAGGGCGACATCAAGCGCGCCGAGACTCTGGTGGTGAACGTTGCAGCGACGGTCGTGCAAGTGTTCCCCAACCGCAATCTGGAGATCGTCGGCAGCCAGGAAATCCGGCTGAACAATGAATTACGGCAGTTGCAGATCCGCGGTGTGGTACGGCCGGAGGACATCCTGTCGGACAATACGATCGGTTCGGACAAGATCGCCGAGGCGCGCATCGAGTACGGAGGCCGCGGCGTATCATCGGACCTGCAGCGGCCGCCCTGGGGACAGGATCTGATCAACCGCGTTTCGCCATTCTGACCGTCCGCCGGCGCGAGGACAGCAAAGATGATTCGTTACGCAAGTCTGAGTGTTTTCGCGTGTCTGGGCTTTGCCATTGCCGCGCCACTGCCGGGACCGGGTGCCGCCTATGCCGAAGAGCAGCCGGCCCGGCCAGCGTATATCTCTTTGGGTGAATTCACCATCAACCTGCCGATGAAGGACGGCATGATGTCGTATGCCATCATCGGGATCACCATCGATGCGGTTCCCTCGGCGGCGAGCGATCTGCGTGCCGTGGAACCACGGTTGAAGGAGACGGTGATGCGCCGGTTGATGGCGATGGCGGATAGCGGGGTGCTGCAGCCGGATCACACCGACCTGGCCGCGGTGAAGCAGGCACTGATCAGCAGTATTTCCAAATTGCAGCCGGATAGCGTTCGCGATGTGCTGATCGTTCGGCTGTTTTACGGTTAGGCCGTGGCGGCCGCGCTATTGCACTGAGGTGACGGAGCTTGCGCTGACCAGCCGCCCATCGGTGAGTTGCAACTGCCAATCACCCGAAGTCCCCTGTTGTACGCTGGCGACCGTGCCGCTGCTGGTAAGCGTGCCCGCCGATTGCGATTGTCCGACCGTTGCTGGAGCGGTACTGGTGCCGACCAAGGCGACGTTGTACTGACCGGCAGGAAGTTGATTGCCGCTGCTGTCCAGGCCGTTGAACGCGACGGTCCCGCTGGTGCCGGTTACCGGCAGTGAATTGACTACCGTTCCCGACGCATTGGTAATCTGCACATTGACGTTGGTGAGGCCGGAGGTTGTGACATTATAGCTAAGGTTTTGCGGCGTTCCCGACGTCGGCGCCGTCACCGTCGTGGCGGTTGCAGTCACCGTGTGCTTGATCAGCCCGGAATATTGGCCCAACGAGAGTCCCGACAGACTTTGTGAGATGCCGGTCAACGTCGTGTTACCCTGCACCAGCTGCTCCACCGTGGAGAATTGTGCCAACTGCGCGACGAACTGGGTCGGATCGGTAGGCTGCATCGGATCCTGGTTCTGCAACTGCGCAACCAGCAAAGTGAGGAACTGATTCATCTGCGCATTATTGGCATTGGCGCCGACCTGGGTGATCGCAGGCGTGCTGTTCAGCGTGTTGAGCGCAGAGGCCGCGTTGGTCTGGTTCACGGTGCCACTCATGGCAGATCCTTGTGCTGCAGTTTCAGGCCAGAATATCGAGCAAACTGTTGCTCACCCACAACGTCGCCGGCGCGGCGTCCGGTTGCGGCGTTGGCATTGTTATTCGCGGAGTCCTTCCACTGGAGTAACTTCCCGATTGCTCGGGCTGCTGCTGACCGAGACGCAGGTCGAGGCCGCCACCGCCCAGATCCACTCCGGCCTGTGCCAGTTGTTGCTGCAGACCGCCGCGGTCGTGCGAGAAGGCGTCGAAGGTTTCCGGCCGGTCGACTGTCAAACGCACGTTCGTGCCGTCGGAATGGAATGAGAAATGAATCTCGACACGACCCAGTTCGGCCGGATGCAACTCGACCGTGATTGTTTTGCCACCGTCGTTCAGTGACTGAGCGACATGCATGGCGACCTGCTGGGTAGCGGTTTCAGGCGGTACCGTGGCCGGCAACCCGGATGGCGGCGCGATCGTGGCATCGGATGGCGCGGCGGAAGCGGCTACGCCGGCAATGTAGAGCGGCGGCGCCACAGGATCGGATCGCGCGTCATGCGGTTGGCTTTGCAACGTAGACGCTGCGGTAATGCCGTTGCCTACAGGTAACGTTGGGACAGGTGGCGGTTGCGGGTTGGTCGGGTCCAACGGGGATAGCGTGGCAGCGCTTGTGTCAGCTGTCATTGCGGTAACTGTTCCGACCGACGTAATCGCGGAGGAATTGCCTGCGTCCGATTGTGGTATCGCCGACGCATGTCTGGCGGTAGCCGCCGCGGTCGTCGAGGGCAAAATGGCTGCACCCGATTGCGCCAACGCGATAACGTGTGCATCAGGCGGCATTGCAGCAACTGCTCCGGCCAAAGCCAATGGTGACGAATTGGCAGTGTCGGATTGCGACTTAGCGGCAACGTGCGCGCCAGCCGCTGCTGCGGACGAAGTTGCAGGCAACGAATGAGTGGCGGCCAATTGCGGCACGACGGACGCGTGCTTACTGGTTGTCACTTCCGTAACCTTTGCCGCCGCAGTTTCCCGAGCGGCCTTGTTTGGGGCAGCCTGCGGTATCGCCGACGTGGGCATCCCGGTGCTCACTTCGGCAGCCATTTCGGAAGTGGCAGACACGACGGGCGACGCTGTCTCGGAGGGATTGGCCACGCCTGGTTGCTTCACCGCCGCGGCGGCTGATTTGACCAGCGGTTCCACCACGGCAACCGTACCGACTGAAGTCGTCCGCGACGTAATGGCAAGGTTTTGCTCATCCGCCTTCCCGCCGCCAAGGGGCTGTGTTGCGAGCAGACTGTCGGATTGCGGCGTGGCTTCGTCGGTGACCGGCGCTGCATCTTTGATGGTGCCCGTGAGCGCGGAACCCGACCCGTTCTGCTCCCGGGCTCTATCCGCGATAGCAACGACACCAGGAGTACCTGCCGCCGGCGCTGTTTCCGGATCGACTGGCTTTGGCGCCGTTCGCACCGCGCCCGGCAATCTGGACATGCCAGAACCTATTGGCGTCGGTATCAGATTTTTGTGCGTTGTTGCCGGCGCCGGGACCGAAGGATCACCGGCTTCACTCGCCTTGTTCAAACTCAATGCAGCTTGTGTCGGTTGTGCTTTTGTACCATCACCGGCAGTTCGCGGCTGGTTCGGCGAAGCACTCTCCGTCAGTTGATTGTCGCCGACCTGGGATCCGCACTGGGCCACCGCCGTCTCGGACTGCGCCGATTTGCTCCCGCCTTTAATGAGTTCGGCGGCAATGGGAGGAAGCAAGGCCGCAAACCGAGCATCCTCCGGTGTCGTATGGCGTGATATTGCGGCAGCGGATGGGGCAATAACCGCCAGCGGCGTGCCGCCGGTGCTTACTGTGGGCATGCGACCGGACGTGCCTGGATCACGACCATTATCGGCAACGGCGCAACGCCCGAAGGCAGATCGTCACCGGATGCTGCGGTGGCGGATCGCTTATCCGGAACGTTGTCACTGCCCATGGCCTCGTCCGACGCAGTCGCATTTCTTGCAGTACCAATATGATCTCACTTCGGTGACGATGTGACCGGGCTGCTTACAGCAACCCTTCCAATTGGCGCATTCGGCGGATTTTTACTTTGGGAAACCCCTGGCGGTTGCACGCCTTGCACCGCGACCAACCGGCCAGCAAGGATGTCGCTGTTGCGTTCCTGGGCGCCACCGTATCACCAGGAACCCTCGACGGATGCTTCCCGGAAGGCCAGTGATTTCGCCCAGGAGAACGCGATGAAAGGATCTGTGCCATTATTGTTGAGCGTGCTTGGCGGCTACGTCGACACCTCGGGGTTTCTGGCGCTGCAGGGGCTGTTCACGGCGCATGTGACCGGCAACTTCGTTACACTTGCTGCCGCATTGGTGATGGGCACCTCGGGCGTGGTGGCCAAGTTGCTTGCGTTGCCGGTGTTTTGCGTGGTTGTGGCAATCGCTCGCGTGGTGGGCAATTTGTTGGGATCACGCCAGACCCTGCGATTCCGCGCGATGATGGGGCTGCAACTGATGCTGCTGATTGCGGGTAGTTTTCTCGCCGTGCGTTTTGGACCATTTCCGGATGGCGACGCGAGGCGGGCAATCATGACCGGAATGGTTCTGGTTTGCGCCATGGCCGTGCAAAATGCGTTGCATCGCGTGCACTTCACCGGCTTCCCGCCGTCAACGCTGATGACCGGCAACACAACCCACGCGGTGCTCGATCTGGTCGACATGATGTGGCCGGGAACCGACCGCGCCACGACCTGGATCAGGCTTCAGCGTTTGGTGATGAGTGTTGCGGGGTTCGCCGTCGGATGTGGTGCTGCGGCGCTGCTGTTTTGGCTGACCGGCATGTGGTGCTTCGTCGTGCCGCCGTTGCTCGTGGTGGCCGCGCTGGCGGTGCCGCGCGCTGACGCACCAGGCTGACCCAGCCCCAGAATCAATCCACCCCTTGCCGCGAAGCAAGGGGTGGACCGCAGCGATCGCAGAAGATCGTTACAGGTTCGCCTGGAAGTCGGTGTAGTCCTTCACCTTCTTGTAAACTTGCAGGCGGTTCCGTTGGCTGTCGGCGACGATGATCTCGTCGGTCTTGGCATTGTAGTCGACCGCCGTCGGGAAGCAGAAGCGCCACATCGGTTCCAGGCTGTGGACCCGGCGATAGGCCTTCATCATGTCGGGGTTGGCGTCGACGCTCTGCTGGCCCCATTTCGACATCACCTGAGCGTCGCCCACCAGATGGGTCAGCGGCACCAGGTCTTTGTCATAGATGCAGACCCGATGATTGCCCCAATCGGTGATGTAGATATCGCCGTCCGGATCGATCGCCACGTCGGTCGGATGGTTGAGCACACCGGCCTTCGGATATTGCTCTTCCGGCAGGCTGGAGATGTACGGCCCCAGATAGGTCACGGCGAAAGCATTCGGCGCTGCCGGCAACGTGCCATAGGTGCCGATTGACAGCTGGTATTTGCCGCCCGGCGACCACTTCTGGACGCGGTGGTTCTTCCAGTCTGCCACCCAGATATTGCTGTCCTTATCGAGCGTGATGCCCCACGGCTTGTTGAACTGGCCATCGCCGCTGCCGCTGTGACCGCATTGCGCCAGCACTTTGCCTTCCGGGCTGAACACCTGCAGGCGATCGTTGCCACTGTCGACGACAATAAGGTTGCCGTTGCTCTCGCACACGATCCCGGACGGTCCGCGCAACTCTCCAGGCCCGCTTCCGGTCGTGCCGAACTTGCGAATGAACTTGCCGTCCGGGTCGAACACCGAAACCGTGTTCTTCCATTCGTCGGTGACGTACACTTCGCTGTTTTTGCCCACCGCAACGCCGAACGGCCACACGCCATGGCCGTCTTCCTCGCCGTAGGTGCAGAATTCCGAGAGCAATTCTTCCTCTGCGGGCTTACCGAGCTTGATATGGTTGACACGCATGCCGAAGTTGTTTTCGTTGCCCCGGTTGGCGACGTAGATGTCGCTATTGTTGCCGATGCACATCGTCTGCGGATAGTTGAACCCGGTCCCGTTGGCCGCGCCGCGCCCTATGGCGTAGCTCCAATCGTACGCACGGCCTTTAACGAAGGTTGTAAGCGCCATCGCGCCCTCCCATTACTCAGGGTGTCGCCTCCCGCATGCCGGAAGGTCGTTCGCTCATCTCAGGATGATCCCCGGACCTTTTTGCAAAAGTCCGGGGACAGGACAGACTGGCTTAGTTCAGGAAAGCCGGCTGCTCATAGGTGCCGTTCACGATCGGCACCGGATCCAGCTTCAGCCACTTCTCGAGAATGGTCGAGTAGATGTCGCGGAAGTCCATGTTCGGGTTGAGATCGCCCTGCACCAACTTGCCGGCATCGAGCGACGGCATCTCGCCGTAATGGCCACCCTTGACCTTATCGCCGAGCACGAACGTCGCACCAGCGGCGCCATGATCGGTGCCCGAGCCGTTGTCGCGCACGCGGCGGCCGAACTCGGAGAACATCAGGACGATGACGTTGTCCGAATGATTCTGCTGGCGCAGATCAGTCATGAACGCTTCGAGGCCCTGGTTTACCGCGGTCCACAGGCTTTGATGCAGCGGGCCTTGACCGGCATGCGTGTCGAAGCTGCCGTAGTCGCAGTAGAACACGCGGGTGCCGAGATCGGCGCAATGCACCTGGGCGATACCCTTCAGCTTGCGGCCGATGGGTGTGTCCGGATACTTAACTTCGGACTTGTACTTGATCGGCGCCACCTTCAGGATGTCGGCGCCCAGGAGCGAGTCTTGCCCAGTGGTGCCGAGGTACTCCATCACGCCGCTGCCCGGTTCCGGCGTGTACATGCGGGAGAAGCGATCCAGGATCATCTGGCGCTGGGTCTTTTCCTGAATGCCAGGCAGGAAGCCATAAGTCTCCAACGGGCCGGCCACGCAGGCAACCGGAACGCCAGGCACCGACAGAGCGCGGAACAACGACGGCCCCATGCTGACGCAGGTGACCACGTTCTCCTTCTTCGGGTCGAACTCGCGCACCACGCGGCCGAGCCAACCTTCGGTGCCGACTTTGTCGGGCTCGCAGGTGTGCCAGATGTCCATGGAACGGAAGTGTGAGCGCGGGGAGTCGAGGTAGCCGACGCCATGCATGATGGCGAGGTTGCCCGCATCCCAGAAGCCCTTCATCGCCTTCAAGTACGACGGGAAGCCGAAGTCCTTGTCGAGTTGCAGGATCTGGTTGTCGCCGATCCCAACGGCCTTGCGGTTATCCTTGTACAACGGGTTGTTGTACGGGATCACCGTGTTGAGATAGTCGTTGCCGCCCGTGAGCTGCAAAACGACAATCACAGGGTCTTTTTGAGTCGCAGCCATATTTAGTCCTCCGTACCCATAAGGGTGCTAGCGTTACGCGAATTGATATTCCCGTGTTGCCACGATCAGTTGCAGCAGTTCAGCTGCGTGCTTGGCGGCAGCTTGCTCGTGCGCGGGCGTATCCCACTTGATCTGACCCCATTGTTTCGCCTGGTCGGTCAGTTCCTTCTTGGTGTCGACGCCGACTTCAACCGGCCCGAGCAGATCGAGGCAGGTGTCGACCAGTTGTTCCGGCTGCAGCGTGCCGTGGGACTTCAGCCGGCCCAGGATGGATTGCACGCCAGGCAGCGACGTGTTGCCGACCTGCTCGGCGACGAAGTTGATGCGGGACATCAACGCGCCGCTGTTGATCCATTCGGAACCGGTGTGCCAGCCTTCGACCGACGGCGGGTTCAAAAGATCCTGGCCCATGTACGACGGCTGCATGGACAGTTCGCCGTAACCCGGCTTCGGCAGTTCGTAGCCGCCCACCAGGCGGAGCGTGCCCACAACCACCTCAGCCGGCGACTTCAGGTGCTTGTAGCGCGCGTTCTTGAACCACTCGGCGTTGAACAAGTGGCGCAGCACCGGTTTGATGTCGCCCTTCGACGCACGGAACACGGATGCGAGTTCGGCGACCGCTTCCGGATTGCGCGGCGGCTCGATCGGCCAAGCGGGTACCTGCGGCTCATCGGCGACGAAGAAGTTGTACAGATGCCGGCAGATGAACTTCGCGCAGGCCGGCTGCGTCACGATGATGTCGATGATGTCTTCGCCGTTGAAGTTGCCGGTGTGACCCAGGAACGTCTTCAGGCCGTCATCATGATCTTCCGGACGATACTCGAACTTCCAGGGGAAGCGGCCATACGGCAGCCGCGGGATCTTGGTTTCGAAGGTCCAGCCGGTGAAGGCGCGTGAGCACTCACGCACATCGACCTCGGTGTAGTTGCCGGCGCCGAGGCTGAACAGTTCGAGCAGTTCGCGGCCCCAGTTCTCGTTCACCGCGGTGCCGTGGTTCTGGTTGTTGTCCAGCCAGAAGATCATGGTCGGGTTCTTCGCGATCTTCAGCAGCAGATCGCGATAGTTGCCCAGGCCGTCCTGGCGGAACATGTTGATCTGTTCCAGCAGCTGATCGTAATTGTCGACCTTCGAGTTGCCAGTGGCGAACACATGGTGCCAGAACAGCGCCATCTTCTCTTCCAGCGGGCGCTTCGTGTTCACCAGGTAGTACATATAGTTGACGTTGCCCATCGGCGGCTGGCCGCCGGGCAGCAGCGCCGCCGGCTGATGACGCAGCAACGTGTAGGGATCGACCGGGGGCTGTGAATCGGGGTTCAGCAGTTCCTCCACGGTCGCTTCGTAGCCCTTGGCAGCGCGGGTCTCGAGTTCGTCGCGGCTGGCGCCGAAGCCCGCACGCCGCATCAGGTGTGCCATCAAACCGATGTCGTCTTGGTGAGCCATGGTCGTGCCTCCTTACTTACCTGTGATAAGCCAATGTCGAACCAGAATCGGCGTTCGACGGATGTGTCTCACTCGTCATCGGCGCCCCTGATCCGCGCGGCTGTTCGCCGCTGGTGTCCTGAGCGCCGCTCGCTCGTGCAAGGCGGTCGAGTTTCGCCGCCATGATGAAGTCGTTCTGGTGCAGACCTTTGATCTTTTTCGTCCGCAACGAGATCGTGGCGTAACCCCAACCAAACGTGATGTCGGGATGGTGACGTTCGGCTTCGGCGAGTTCGCCGGCGTCGCGCACGAAATCCAGCGATACCCGGAAGTTGGCATAGCGGAACGTGCGTTGCAGCAGTTTGCCGTCATCCAATAGCGTCCAGTCGGGCGCCTGTTCAAGCAAGTGCCGAGCCTCCTCCAGGCTCAGCGGCGGGATGCCGCCCCGGCAAGGAACACAGGTTTGCTCGACCAACAATTCTGTCATTCGCGTCCTGATGGAATCATCGATTCCTCATGCATTCATCTCATGTTGTCGAGAGCACGCCGCATTTCGCCTGCGTGTGAGCGGCCGGCTTTGGCCACGGTTTCGAACCAATCGGCTATGCCTTCGTCGTGCGCCGTGCGAGCCACTCCGGCATGCATGGCGGTATGGTCATATGTCATCGCCGCGATTGCGGAAGCCAACCTGGCCACCGTACTCCCCAACGGATTGCCCGATGGAGGGGATGTGTCGTCGCCTGCGACCAGGAAGTCAAGGTGGCCACCGTCATGGTCAGCCGCGGCTTGTTCCTGGGCTGCGAACTTACGCTGGCGCGCAACGATGGCTTCCCGGGTGCTGCTCGGAGAAAGCTGGTAAAATCGGCCCGCATCCGAGAACGCATGTCTCAGATTCTGGTTGGTCCGGATGCCCTTGAGCGAGGCCATGGCAATCACTCCCTCGTGCGGCCGGCGACATGGTCGCATTCGGTTGCCGCGAACGATTATTGCTTTTTTCCAGTCACGGTGACCGATCTTCACGCTCTTGAACGATGCTCGCCTGTGTGTCGGACAGTCGTCGAACACCGGTAGTGAAGTCCCGCACGGCCACTGGCAGCGGCCTGGCATCCTCCTAACGGTGCGCATCGACCAGCCTCGATGAGGGAACTCTGCACCCATTTGCCCATTTGTCTAATCCATAATATAGATGAGATCGATCGATGGCGTCCATGAAAGAGGGGGCGTCCGTGAACGCGGGAGGAGCCAATGACGCTCTCCGAGCTGCGGTACCTCGTTGCCGTGGCCGACCTCCGCCACTTCGGCCATGCGGCGGAACGGTGCCATATCACCCAGTCCACCCTCAGCACGCAGCTCCGCAAGCTGGAGGATTTTCTGGGTGTCACCTTGTTCGAGCGCACCAGCCGGCCCGTTACCGTCACCCCGATCGGCGAGAGCATTGTAATCCGGGCCCGTCGCATCATCGAGGAAGTCGACCAGATTTGCGATCTGGCCCGCCAGGACGAAGGTCTGCTGTCGAGCACCCTCAAACTCGGCATCATTCCAACCCTGAGCCCGTATCTGTTGCCGCTGTTCCTGGATCCGCTGCATCGCGCCCACCCGCAACTGCACATTCTGTTGCGCGAGGACCTCACCGCCAATCTGGTCGAGGCGCTGGCGGCATACGAGGTCGACGTCCTGTTGCTGGCGTTGCCCGACGACGTACCTGGCATGCACGCCATGCCGTTGTTCAACGAGCCGTTCTGGTTTGCCTTTCCGGCCGGCGATGCACTGGCCGAACGCAACCTTATTACCGAGCAGGACATGGCGGGCCGCAGGCTGTTGCTCCTGGCGGAGGGGCATTGTCTGCGCGACCAGGCGCTTGCGGTATGCGGCCAGGAATCCCGGAAAAACAGTTCGGCACCGGATGTGCTGCGAGCGAACAGCCTGGAAACCATTTGTGCGATGGTCGCGGCGGGACTTGGCTGCACGCTATTGCCGGCGCTCGCGGTCCAGCGGCTGACCGCGGGTGGGTCCGGGGTCGAGGCGCGGCCGTTCAAGGCGGCCGGGGCGGCGCGACGCATTGGCCTGCTGTGGCGCACCGCGTCGCCGCGCCGCGATGACCTGGTGGCACTGGGAAAATTCATTCAGGAGCGGTTGCCAGGGGATGTGCAGGTGCTGGGTAAGGCAGTGCCGATGGTTGAGGCGGTGAACTGATACCGTGGGCAATAAGTCCAGACTTATAGCGGTTGGTTGTCGCCGGCCTGATGCCTGGGATACCAATTGAAAACCGTCGGCGTCGTGGCAGCTTGCCTCAACGTCTTCCCCCGGCTCGTCCGGGGGAGCTTATCCAGTGCAGTGCCGCGTCAGGTCCCCCGGACGAGCCGGGAGATGACGAAACGTGTACCCACCCGTTATTGCCGCCGTGTCGGCACCGGGAGTCCCGAAATCTTCACATTCACTGCACCCAGATGGTTACGGCTGGTGAAATACAGCGTCTTCCAGTCATCGCCGCCGAACGCCAGGTTGGTGGTGGCCGACGCACCGTGCGCAATCCGCCCCAGTTTCTTGCCCTTCGGGTCGAGGATCCACAGCCCGCCGGAGCCGCCGCAATACACGTTGCCCTCGACGTCGACCTTCATGCCATCGGGCACGCCCGGCTCGTCGCCGCGCAAATCGGCAAACACCCGATCGGTCTGTTTTGCCAACATTCCACTCGGCATCAATTCAAACGCCCTTATGTGACCGCGCCGGGAATCGTTTATGTACAGCACGCTTTCGTCCGGCGAGAAGGCCAGCCCGTTCGGCACCACGAAATCATCAATCAGTAACGACATTGTCCCGAGATCGGGCGTCACCCGGTAGACGCCTGAGTACTGCAGATCCCACTGTTGCGGCGCCGTCGGACTGGTCCACGGATCGGTGAAATAGATGCAGCCGTCGGACTTCACCACAACGTCGTTGGGCCGGTTGAGCGGCCGGCCCTGGAAACTGTTCGCGATCACGGTGATGCTGCCGTCGGCTTCCTGCCGCGTCACGCGCCGCGAGTCGTGCTCGCAGGCGACCAGGCGGCCTTGCATGTCGCGGGTAAGCCCGTTGGCCCGGTTGGTCGGTTCCTGGTGTAACGAAACGCTGCCGCCGGGCACATATTTCATTCTTTTGTTGTTGTGAATATCGCTGAACAGCAGATAGCGGCCCTCGTGCCACCAAAGCGGTCCCTCTGCCGGTCCGTGCGCGCCGCCAAACCCATCCGCCAGCTCGTGGATCGTTTCCGACGTCGAGATGATCCGGTCGAGCTCGGGTGCCCACCGGTCGATTTGTTTTGCCATGGCCAGATCTCCCCTTTGCAATTTTGCATAATGCGCAGCCGCCCCTTCCACCGCGCGCGGCGGAAAGGGCGGCCAGTGCTGGTGCCGGCAAATTACGCGTGGTTCGCCTGATATAGCGGCCCCCGCACGATCTGACCAGGCAGAGCGTCCGTCAACTCGCCGCCATCCAGTAGCACGGTGCCGTTGACGATCACGTAGTCGATGCCAACCGCGTCGCGCTTCACCCGCGTTCCGCCAGCCGGCAGATCGTTCACCGGCTCGCGTGGCTTCGATGCGATCGTGTCTGGATCGAACAGAACGAGGTCCGCAACTTTACCAGGCGCCACAAATCCGCGATCGTTCATGTCGTGCATCTGCGCAGTTCTGCCGGTGAGCCGGTGCACGGCTTCCTCGAGCGTCATGATCGGCTGTTCGCGCACCCAGTGTTGCAGCAGATGGGTGCTGTATTCGTGCCGGTCGGCCGAATGCGGCCGGGCGCCGCCATCGCTGGTGCCAATCACGGTATACCGCGAGCCGAGAATTTGCTTCTGCGCCGCCGGGTCGGTGTTGCGGTCGACGCCGATGAAGAACGTCTGCAGATCCTCATCCAACGCCAGATCAAGGAACGCATCCATTACGCTCTTGCCCTGCTCCTGGGCGATTTGCGTGATGCTTTTGCCTTCCAACCCGCGGTTCCGTTGATTGTACGTCATGAAGACCTGCATCAGGTCCCAACGCCGATTGAAGAAGCCGCGCGCCTGACCACGGCGATTGGTGGCCGGTCTTTGTTGCGCAACCGTGCCTTCCACCGCCTCGGCACTCAACGCCTTGCGGATTTCCGGATCACGGAAGGCGCGCATCCGCTCCTGATACGGTTTGGCCATGACGTTGTCCCAGGTCGGCATGCCCTGGAACAATCCGTTCGGGTTCATCAGGTCCTCATCCTGCGGCACGTCCAACCCGAGCCGCAGATCAAAGATCGGTCCGGCGACGACAGAGACGCAGGAACCGTAGACCCGGGCGCCGGCCTTCCCGGACTTTTCCAGCCAGCCCAGATGTTCCTGCCACTCCTCGGGGTGCTCGATGGGCTGCGAGACGAGGTTGTAGATGGTCGGACGGCCGGTGCGGGCGGCCAGTTGCCGGGCGGTTTCCCTGGTTGCCTTGGTGCCGCCAGGCGCGCCGCCGGCCACCTGCATGACGCCGGTCCCCAACTCCCCGAGCACACCGGCGAGCGCCCAACGCTCCTCATCAGTGGCTGCGCCGGCCGGATCACCGCGACCCACTGGCGCAGTGCTAAAGCCCAGTGCGCCCGCGTACATGCCGTCTCGCAGCAGGCGCTGCATGGCGGCGAGTTCTTCCGGCGTAGCCTCGGCCCGCGCCGAAGCGGCGTCGCCCATCACATAGCGGCGGATGCCGGAATGCCCGACCAGCGTTGCCACGTTGCAGCCACGGCGCTGGCCAAGCGCGTCCATGTATTCGGCCACCGACTCCCAGTTGAAATTGACACCCTTTTCCAGCACTGGCAGCGGAATAGCCTCGGCGTCGGCGAAGAACTTCAAGTACCAGTCGTGGTCGCCCGGCCGTGCCGGAGCGATCACCTGACCGCACTGGCCGACCATGATCGTCGTGTGTCCGTTCTGCACCGACGAGCCGCAATACGGATCCCACAACGCCTGCGGATCGAAATGCGTGTGGTGATCGATAAATCCCGGAGCGACGACGCGCCCCTCAGCGTCGATGGTGCGTGTGGCGGCGGCATTGATTTTGCCGACCCCCACAATCTTTCCTTGATGCACCGCAACGTCTGCCTGGAACGACGGCTCGCCTGAGCCGTCTACGACACGAGCATTCTTGATCAGCAGATCATACGTCATGGTTTTCTTGCTCCTGGTTATACTCACTCCCTTTGGGTGCCGGGGCCGTATCCGGTTGCGCTGCGCGACCCTTCGGCATCATTTTGCTTTATGTGACGGGAGGCTAGTCCGTGCGGAGGGTTTCGGCAATGGCTGGAGGGTTCAGATCGCGTTCCGTAACAATCCACCGCCGTGCAGTCGCCGTGGAGGGACCTCCACGATTGCGATTACCATTGCTTACAACATATGGATCGTGATTCGTGGGCGCGTGACGAGGGCGGGGGAGTCTCGATCTTTGGCCTTTGCAAATCGTTGCATCGAAGCAATCCTACGTTGTCACGCGGTGCATTCATCGCCGGAAAGAACCCTTCTCTGTACCTCTGTTCCTCTAAAATAAAATCTTGCGGCGCCTGGAGCGGCCTTGCGGCCGACGTTGCGTGGTACATTTTGGCGCCCAGGTCTGTATGGACGCAGGAATTTATTTCAGAGAGGCAGAGCTACAGAGGGACAAAGAAGCAGAACATCGTAATGCGACGCCAATACTCAAGTGACTGGCGAATGGTCCGTGAAGTGGGAGTTGACCATAGCGGTTGGCGTCTTCGATTTGTCGCACCTCGTCAGTCCACCGGAGGAACGGAGGGTGCGAAGTCGGGCATTCGATGACCGGTGCGTGCGGCTTGCCTGGCCGGGTCCGGCAGCGCAAAGTCGCGGGGTAAGTATTTCTTAATCATTTCGCACGAACCTGGTGGTCAGGATGGCCAGCTTGTTGATGCATGGACTTCGAATAAGATTGTATAAATCATCCTGCAAACCTGTCAGGTTCTGATCCGGCCTCTGGCCCGGTCAGGGGAATTTATTAACAATACCTATATCCGTGGGTGCAACCCTGATCGCTTCCAATCGATATGTGGTCACTCTGTCTGTTGTTTGAGGGAGCTGCCCGGTGACCCAGCCAGGCGATTTCACCAATGCGGCCGACGCGATACGGTCAGCCTCTGCGCTGATCGAGGTTACATTCCTGCGCGTCGGCCAGACACTCGAAGCCTCAAGCGGCATTCTCGGGGACCTGATGTCGCGTTTCGCCGCCGTACTGGAGGAGCTCGATGGGGAGAAACCTGGTCAAGCGTTGCGGGCCCTGCTGGGCATGGCGGGCCGAGTCACCGATCTCGGCAAAAACCGGTTGCAGGAAAGCGCCCGGTTCGAGCAAATGTACAGCCTTACCGAATCGATCGGCGGCCGCATTGCACAAATGAAAGTGTCGCTGAAAGACGTCGAATCACTGGCGTTGAATTCGAAGATTGCCGCTGCCGATATTCGTACGCCGGGAACCGATTTCACAAGCTTTGCCGACGAAATCGGGCGCACGTTGAGCCTGACGCGGATCACTCTCGATCAGTTTGGTGCCGAACTGCGCCTCGTGCGCCAACACGTCGCCTTGGCGCAGACCGGGCAACACAGCTTCGACCGGCGTCAGCAGGAGGCCGCCAGCTCGATTACCGAACGGCTGTCGGCGACGGTAAAGGCCATTGCGCGGCAACACCAACGCGCCGCCCGCGCCAGCCTGCAGGTCAGAATGGGTAGCGCTCGGGTTCACCAGCGAATTCATGACACGATCCTGGCGTTGCAGATTGGCGATATTACCCGACAGCGTCTGGAACACGTCGCTGCCGTACTGGGTGTGGTCGCTGGAACCGGTCCGCACCAGGCTGGCGGACATCCGGTGCTCGACACTGACCAGCAATCCGTGTTCGTCAGCCTGGCCCACCGGCTGCAATCAGCGCAGCTTGTCGACGCCGTGCGGTACTTCGACCGCGAAGTCCGGCAGGTGACCCAATCGCTCAAAAGCCTCGCCGATGAAGCAATGGCGTTGCGCGGCTTCGGGGACACTGCCTATGGCGCCGAGGATCGCAGTGGTGGCAGTTTTATCGCGCAGCTCGAAGGTCAGATCGGCGAGGCGCTCGCCCTGTTTGAGAGCTTCGAGATGGCGCAAGCTGAGGCCGCCGGTGCCACAGCAACCGTCTCCGATGCCACCGCTGGTCTTTGCGGTCGTCTTCGGACCGTACAGGCGCTGGAGGCCGATATCCGGATCATGGGCCTGAACACGACGTTCAAATGCGCACGCATCGGGCGTGAAGGCCTCGCACTGAGCAATATCGCCCAGGAATTGCGGGGTTACGCGAATGGGTTTGCGAAGGAAGCCGGGACACTGATGCAGGAGGTTGAGACGGTTGCCGGGATCAGTGGTCTGTTGGCGAGCGAGATAGCGGGAGACCGGGAGACGGTGACGTCCGTGGGAACCCGGGCAATGCGAGACTCACTCGCCACGCTGCGACAGATGGGCCAAATGCTGGACCGCGCGATGCAAGAGCTTAAGCTTGACAGCGACCGGGTCGTGACGCTGCTGGTCGAAACGGTGTCGGGTCTCGCAGTGCACGCCGAAATTGGTCAGGTGTTGCGCGATGCTGCGGGAGATCTGGCGTCACTGGCGCACGTTGGCTTCATCAAATTCGCCGAATTGCCGCCGTCTGTCGTGCAAATGCTGGCGGTGATCGAACGATTCTATACCATGGCCAATGAACGCAGCGTGCATGACCGCTTCCTCGGTCGGCCGGCCCGCGTTGAGCCTGTCGCCGAAACGGTGCCCGGCTCCGAGATGGAAGACTTTCTGTTTTAGGGCAGTTTCCGGTTCAATCTGATTGCAGGCCCTCCAGCGCAGCGCTGCTGAGCCGTGTGTCCCGGGACGGCGTCCGTTACGAGTTTTTCACCGGACTCGACCCGGCGATCTGTCGAAGCGTACACATCGATCCTTGGACCTCGAATTACGCACGAAACTCTGCCGCCAATTACGTAACGATTTCATCGCCGGACCGCAGGTCTCGCGGATCCGAGGGGATATTGTTGCGGCCATTCGTGACAATATAGCGCACGAACGCTTCCCCGGTCCTGGTATGAAACCGGACCTGCTGGCCAAGCGTGCCGCCAGTGCGTTGCGCGGTGATCCGGATGTGATCGCGCCGCAGCCGTTCTAACGCCAGTTGCACGTTGTTCTGTCCAACAGTCTGACCGCCACCAAACGGCAACACCGCAGCACCGCCGAAAACCTTCGCCTGCAGATCCTGGATCCGGCAGCCCAGTCGCATCAGACCAGCTTGCAACTCATCGATCGCCACGTCACCGTAACGTGTGCTTTTCTCGCCGTTGCGGTCGGTGGGCAACACAAAATGGTTCATGCCGCCGATGCCGCGCAGCTTGTCCCAAAGGCACACCGCCACGCAGGAGCCCAGTACGGTCACCAGCACTTTCGGGTCGGCGCTGAAATGGATGTCGCCCTGCATCAGAGACACCTGCACGTCGGGCACGGGCGGCGGCGCGAATGGCACGCCCCACGGCGGCGAGCCCCATGGCAGCGGTCCCCAGGAAGCGGGTTTGACCGGCTTCGAGGAATTGCCCCGCGACGACGTCATCGTTTGCCAGCCCGCATGATCTCGCCGGCGAGCTGCTCGAGCGGCATGATCTTCCCGGCAGCGCCACGTGCAATCGCCTCCTTCGGCATCCCAAAAACCACTGAGCTCGCCTCATCCTGGGCGATCGTTGCAGCACCCGCGGTCTTCATTTCTGCCAGACCGCGCGCTCCGTCGTCGCCCATGCCGGTCATAATGATGCCGAGAGCGTTCGAGCCGGCAAATCGCGCCGCCGAGCGGAACAGCACGTCCACCGACGGGCGATGCCGCGACACCAATTGGCCGTCCTTGATCGCCACGTAATACCGCGCACCACTGCGTTGCAGCAGCATATGCCGGTTGCCTGGCGCAATCAGCACGCGGCCCCGCAGCACGGTGTCGCCGTCCGCCGCTTCCTTCACTTCCATGGCGCAAAGACTGTCGAGGCGGCGGGCGAAGGCCTCGGTGAATTTCTCCGGCATGTGCTGG
>Ga0187883_10000782_pt1 | contig 19644 bp, 20 predicted proteins | sample June2016WEW_20_1_2_FD_132966 | JGI IMG/M metagenome (GOLD analysis project Ga0187883, IMG submission 132966) | Peatland microbial communities from SPRUCE experiment site at the Marcell Experimental Forest, Minnesota, USA - June2016WEW_20_10 | ecosystem: Environmental > Terrestrial > Soil >...
ATTCCGGGGTAGCTCAATGGCAGAGCACGCGGCTGTTAACCGTGTGGTTGAGAGTTCGAGTCTCTCCCCCGGAGCCCATCCGAGTCGAATACCGGCTGCGGTGATGCTGACGGCCGGGTCTCCGTGGGCATGCCAGCTCACCTTTTGCGAGGGTTAAAAAGGGAGGGCGAAACGCGGAGACCCGGCCGGTCAGCAGGCCTGTGCATGACCATTCGGGGTGGGAAGGTGGTTGTGGTGCGAAAGTGCGTCCCGTGCCGGCAACTGTGTGCCCAACATGGCGTGCGAACGCACACTCTCGCCACGTTGGGCACACAGTTCGCTCGGGGAACGCGAGGGTGATGAGGCACCGCCAGATGAGCTCGGCGGGACGCCTGCAGCCGACACGGTTCGTCATGACTTGCCCGGATCGGCGACGATGGCATCAGACACGATGGCTCCGGTGGCACGGTCGCGGATGACGAAGAGGAAGGGATGATCGAAGGAGATCGTCTCGATGTGGCCGTGTTGCAGGGTCGGTCCGCTGCGGACGCCCGAGACAGACGAGGTGTCCGTGCCCCGCTCGTCGACCGTGAGAGAGTCTGCCTGAGCGATGGCCTGCAGCTGGAGACCGAGGGCTGTCGTGATGCCCGTGTAGTTGGCCCTGAGCCCGAACGCCCCGGCGATACCCATGGCTCGCAGGGTTTCATCGAGGTTCGCCTCTGAGGAGATCGAGAACTTCGGCATCGTCAGCGTGACGGAGCCGACGCGGGCGGAGCTCGCCAGCTTCGTGAGCTCGGCAGAATCCAGCGAGTCCACGACCGAGCTGAGCGAGCCGCCGCGGGCTTCGACAGCGACGGCCTCGAACCCCTCGCCGGCGTACGGCAGCACGACCGCCTCCAGCCGGTTGGTGGAGACATACGCCAACGAGCTCGATTCGAGCTTCATCATCGTCACGGGCACGCGAGCCCCGCTGGCGGTGACAAAGGACCCGGGCGTATCGAGGGAGGTCAGGAAGTCGACCTCCGGCGCCCATCGGGCCGCGAAGCGGACGGCGTCGGTCAACACCAGCTCCGTCATGTAGGGCAAGGGCTCCGCGAAGAGCTGCGGCACGGCACCACGGGTGCTGTTCGCAATCCAGGCGTTGACGGCCGCCGCCGCGTGCGGAGCGGCAAAGTCGACGCGCTCCAAGCCGGTATCGAAGTACCGCTGGAGGGCGTCCAGATACGCCGGCTTCACCGCCAGGCTCCGTTGCAGGAACAAACACGTCTCGTCGGTCAGCTGAACGCGGGAGGCAGCCGCGTCCGACTGCAGCCTGGCGACGAGGGCGTCCCAACCGACCGCCTGCGCCGCGGCAGTCGATCGGCCCTCGCCGAGGGCGCTCGCTATCTCTTGCTGCGTGGCTCCCGCGGCGCCGAGCTCGAGCATCGTGAGCGCCACGCCCAAACTCTCCGGCGAGACGACGATGTTGCTGCTGCCGGCGCTCGAGAGGAGCCTCTGTGTGAGGGCGAGCGCGAAGCCCTGCTCGGCGTGCTCGACGGCCAACTCAGCCGGAGAACCCGGGGGAACCTGCTCGAAGGCCGTGCGGCTGACAAGCCGGCTGATCACCGCCTGGCCGCCGACCACCGCCGGCCGCCGTGGGGCCGTCGATGGAAGTGCCAGCGCCGCCACCAGGGATACAGCCACGATGACGGAGGCTGCCGACCCGACGGCAAGGCGACGTCGGCGAAGACGCCGTTCCGCCCGTCGGCGAATCTCCGCAGGCGGCGTCCACCCGACTTCAGGCAGGCTCGCGGCGAACCGGACGACGACGTCTCCCCACGGGTCGCTCTGCTGGCTGCTCATTTCGAACCTCCGACTCGCCTGGCAACGTGTCGTTCATCCGGTCGAGCTCGCTCGCCAGTTGGGTGCGGCCCCGATGCAGCCATGACGTCACGGTCCCAGCGGGAACCGACATCTCGTCGGCCACTTCGCTCACCGTCAAGCCCACGAGGTGATACAGGATCAGGGCGCGCCTCTGGTCTGGTGTCAGCTGGTCGAGCGCCTGACGAAAGTCCATCATCGACTGCTCGTCTTCGATCGTGTCGGTGCTGCGTTCCGGTACCTCCGCGCTCGAAACAAGCTGGCGGGCGTGCCGGCGGTGGTTCTTGGCAAGGTTGAAGGCGACGAGCCGTACCCACGCCTCCGGGTCCTGCAACGTTCGTAGGCGACGCCAGCGCATCCAGGCCTTCTCGAATGCCTGTTGAACAAGGTCTCGCGCCTCGTTCTCGTCGCCGGTGAACACGTAGATCTGGCGAATCAAACGGTCGCGACAGGACACGTAGAGGTCGTCGAAGCCCTCGCTGGCCGTCTTCAAGGTCACACCTCACCATTAAGTAACACACGTGACGGGTGCCTCTGACTGCAGCAAACGCAAAGAAAATCAAGAAACTTTGCCGGGAATGCAGAAGTCTCGACGGCTCGCACGTCGCTCGGTACGGTCAGCGATGGAGGTACGAAATCCGTCAGTCCTAAAGGGGATGCCATGTCAATGAAATCACAGAGCGCTCACCGCTTCTCGGGCTCCAGGCGGGTGGTCCTCGCCATCGTTCTCGCCGTGGCCATGACGATCACTTGGGCCGCGGCGGCAAGCGCAAGCAAGGACGTAACCGCCACCGATCACGCCAGGCTAGCCACCGCGCTCGTCACGCCGACAGCAAAGCAAGTCTCGGCTCTCATCGTGCCCGCCAGCCAGGGCGACCCGCTGAGCGAACTCCAACTCCATCTGATGTCGAGGTTCTCCGGCAGCTTCGGTGGAATCTACGTCGACAAGAGCGGTCAGTTCGTGGTTGCCACCGACGGCTCACCGCCTGCTGCGATGCGGCAATCAGTCGAGGACGGTTTTGCCACCGTGGCGCGCGTCCTGGGTAGCAGGGCAGGTCCGCGACCGTTGCTCCGCGTGGGCTACGCCGACACGGGGGCAACGCTCCAGCACCTCTATGAGCTGAAGGCTGCAATCCTGGACAACCCCTCCCTCCGCCGCGACGGCATCGATGGGGCGGGTCTCGACGTCGAGCGCGGTCGTGTCGTTGTGATGACAGGCCGAGCGAGAGGGGCCGCCGCGGTCAAGGCGGACTACGGCTCTCAAGTCGAGGTGTTGCGCGACTCCGGATCAGCACTCACCGACGGCCGGTACAACGACTCACCCGCCTGGAATGGCGGCGACGAGATCGTCACGCCGAGCTACGGGGAGACGACGTGCACTTCCGGCTTCGGCATGCAGGACGCCGAGACAGGCCAGACGTACTTGCTGACGGCGGGACACTGCGGAAGCGCCACCTGGTACAACACCGGCACGAACGACCCTGTCTACGACAGCGGCACCCTCATCGGAAAGACGCTGGCCGGTTCGGTGATGACGCGGACGATCGATGCACAGCTGGTCACGACGGACTCGTCGTGCATCTCGTGGGGTGACAAGAGCACGAAGACGTCGAACGACGTCCGCATCTACGTCTCCGGCTGGGACGACCCACCGCAAGGGGCGGCGATCGAGACGGAGGGAGCCGTGAGCCTCGAGGAGAAAGGCACCGTCGCCTACTACGACGTCTCGAAGGTGATCGCCGGCGAGAGCCTCGACGACCTCGACCTCGTGACCGCCGTGGGCATCGGCGGTGACTCGGGCGGCCCGCTCATCTACCCCACCATCTTCGGCCCGCTCGCCGGCGGAACGGAGGTCGGCTGGTACGAGTCCGGTGACAACTCTTGGGGCGTCTTCCAGCTCATCGACGCCGAGATGTACGTGTTCACGGCCCTCACGGGCGACCAGATCGTGCCGGTCACCGCCAGCACCCCCAGCAGCTGCTGAATGCCGGCCGCATTCACCGTCGCCGACCGGACCACGACTCCGGCGGCGACGGTGGCCTGCTGCCCCGACACCGAGGGCTCAGGGGGCCTCCCGCCCGGGCCGCTCACGGTGCTCACGTTCCTCCAGCAGCCGTCGGAGCTGTTCGAGGACTCCGAGGGCCCTCTCGCGGGACAGCCCCTGCGGAGATTCGGACGGCAGCATCGCCACCGAGCGCCGAAGCCGCTCGACTTCCCAAGATGTCAGATCGGCCATGCGCCCATGGTAGCGAACACGTGTTCGATTCATCTACTTGAGCCGGACCCAGGCGCACCGCCTCATCAGAGCGACCGCCGGCGAGGCGGAGCTCACTCCTGCTGGGCGTAGACGAGCTCAGCACGCAGATTCAGCAGACCAGCCTCGGTGGGCGTGAAGCCGCAGCTCTCCAGATAGAAGCCGGCGACCTCGCGGTCGAAGTCTGCGTGCAGCCACTCGCACCCGGATCGGCGCGCCGCCTCCGCCGCCAGCCTGACCAGCTCCGAGCCGATCCCCTGGTGCCGCTCACCCGGCCGAACCATGGTGTCGAGGAGGACGGCATGCACGCCCCCATCCCAGAGCACGTTGACGAAACCCACCAGCTCCTCGTCCAGTCGGGCGCACACCCAGCCAAGAGAGTGATTCTCCAGCTGGCGTTGCCACTGCGCGGGCTTCGGCGGATGATCAAACGCCTCGGCGTGAAGCCAGTCGAGCTCGAGCTCCTCTGCGGCGCCCCGCCACTCGTAGCTGACGGCAGCTTCCGTGATCACGAGAACAGTATTTCGCACGCCGGGCCGAAACGTGGTCTTTTGCCGAGCCGCCTGACCTGCGCCGGGACGGCCGAGCGGCTAGCCGCCGGAGGAATCGGACTCGGCACCCTCGGCGTAGTCAAGCGCCCAGCGGGCGGCCGCCTCCGCCACGTGCTCCTCAGCCTCGCGAAGCTTCTCGAGAAACGGCCCTCGTGGGTTCTCGATGACTTGCTCGACCAGCGCTTGGTAGGAGGCCGATGCCTCGCGAAGCGCCTGCTGGGCAGCCTTTGCCTTCTCGGAGAGGTTCATCGTCGACGAGGATACGCCGACATGCCCCGCCGCCCGTGGCGGGGGCGCCGGCAGAGTCCGGCGCCCCCTCGACGGGTTGCTCAGAACTTCGAGAGAGCCCAGATGAAGGCGCCGCCGACGGATCCGAGCCCTGTCATGCTGTCGAACCCGGCAGCGGTCGTCAGCGTGACGGGACGCGTCGCGCAGTTGCCGGTTCCATCGCAGTAGGTCTCCGGCCCCTGGTAGTCAAAGACGCGAAGGCTGACGATGTATCCGGCCGAGTTGTTGACGCTGTTGGCGTAGTCGACCCGGATGACGGCGGCCGAGTCCGGGCTGGACGGCGGCACGATGTCGTTGAATGCAGTCGGGTATTCCGAGTACGCCTTGTACAGGGTCGGGTTGAGGAACCCCAGGGCTATCCCGGCCGCCTGATCGGCGTCGGCAACGACACCGGCGAGCAGCGGCGAGGCGAGGCTGGTGCCACCCTCCTTGAATTGGTCGTAGTACACCCCGTCCGGGAACGTCTGCGTCAGCCCGATGAGCATGCCGGTCTGGGCGTCGGCGTCCATGGAGATGTCAGGTAGCACGCGAAGCGGCACAGGTCCGAAGAGTGGCTCGTTTCTCAGCGCGAGGTCGCTCGGGACCACACTGGCCTGGTAGTAGGGCTGGGTGTAGTAGTAGCTCGTTCCACCGCCACCGCCTACCTGGAAGGCAAGGGCGCCCGCCGGGGCAGTCGAGGAACCGCAGGAGGTCGTCGATGACGAGGTCTCGCACAGCACCTGCTTGCCGGTCGACCAGCCGTACTCGGCCGTCCGAGCGTTCGCCCCGTTGATCTCGAGCGTCGTGCCCCCGACGGCAGTCACGTACGGGCTGCTCGCTGGGTAATCCGGCGCCGCAATTCCGCTGATGGCGAAGTTGTCCCCGTCGTCGCCACTCGAGAACAGAACGCTCACGCCGGTGACGTCGGCCATCATGAACGTGTCGTCGAAGGCCGCGTGCGTGGCTGCGTCGTCGAAGAGGTCACCGAGGGTGTCGCCCCACGAGTCGGTGACCACCGACGCCCCGCTCTCAACGGCGGTCGTCAGAGCGGTGAGGAGGCTCGAGTCAAAGCAGTCCTGCGCTCCCACGAACAAGATGTCGGCCCCCGGGGCCATCGTGTGCGACGCCTCGACGTCAAGGGCCTGCTCCGGGTACCAACCGCTCCCGTCACACTCCGCCTGGTCGTCGACCGTCGACGGAGGCAGGTTGATGAACTGGCTTGACTTCAGCGGAATCGCCGGGTCGTTCTGCTGGAAGTACCTGTGGGTGTCGGAGAACAACGTCGGTGAGTCGTAGGCGTCGACGATGGCGATGGCGACGCCACTGCCGTTGTCGCCCGCCTTGATCTCCCCCGACAGCCCGTAGGCACCCTCGAGCTGAGCCGGCTTGTAGCCGCAGGTGTCGTACGGCAGCGGAGCCGTGTACGGCGCGTACAGCGAGGAGGCGTCTGCGGTGTCAGTCTTCTGACCCCAGTAGCTCGAGCAGGGCTGCGGGTTGCGGAATCCGGCCGGCGGTGCGGGCTCCTGTGCCGGCTTCGCCTTCTTCTTGGCTGGAGCCTGCGACTCGAGCGCCAGGTCGGTTGTCGCCAGGTACTGGTTGACGCCGAGCACGCCGGAGACGATGCCGGCAAGCGAGGCGGGAATCGAGAGGGCGCCGTTGGCGAGACGCACGGTGTGGCCGTTCACGTCGAAGTAGCCAAGAGTGACGCCGAACGCCAGCTCGACCTGCAAGGCCGTGCCCTTGGCGGACACGAAGAGGCGGTCCTTCGGCACGGAACCGACGACGAAACCTTCCTTGCGCAGCCAGCTCTCGGCTCGCGCCACGTCGGCCCGGCTCGGCGCGAAGCGGGCGTTCCACTGCGCGTCGCTCAGGTAGTGACGGTAGAGGGCGGAGCCCGGGTCCGAGACGGCCTTGACGAACGCCTCCGCCCCGGAGGCGTTGCGAAGCGTGAGCAGGAGGTCAAATTTCACCTGGGTGTTCAGTGAGACCTTCCCCCTCGGATGAGCGCGCTCGGCGGCGGGCGCGAGCGATCCGCGCAACTCGACACGACGCGGTGCCGATCTGGCGGAGGTGGCGGAGGCGGCGGACGGCACCGCCATTGCCACCACAACGGACACGACCAGCCCTACTGATCCCAGCAAGGCCCACGATCGGGCAGCTTTCATCTTTCCTCCTTCGAGCAGCGTTGCTACGAAGATCCCGCCGGTTCAGCGAGTCGATGGGAACCCTACCGACGCTCCGCCCGGGAGGCAACGGGTGAAAATTCGACGCTTCGCCGCTCGAGGTGACCGACGCTCAGCGAGGCGGTTTCGCGGTGGACAGCTCGAGGATCGCCCATCGTCCACCTCCCTGCCGAGCGCCCGCCTGTCGCCCGCTTGAGCGCTCAATCTAGGATTTCGGAATCAGCACGCCGCGCCGCCGCCACCTTCAAGACGGCTCCGAGCCGACCAGGAGCGACCAGCCTGGCGAGCCGCGCAGCCGTCCTGCGCCGCCCGGGGGGGACGAGGGCCCCTTCTCGCCCGACCGATGGGCAAGCCCGGTGCGGGGCCCGTGGCTGACCTCGGTGTTCGGGCTCGTGCTGCTGATCGGCATCCCGATCGAGTTCGTCACAGGGCTTCTCTCCTACGATGCCTACAACCCGAGGCTGGCCGGTGAGCCCAACCCGAATCACGGGTTGTTCGGGCTCTACCTGTTCAACTGGTTGACGACGCCGAGCTGGTTTTACCGCCTCAACGAGGGCGTCCACGTGATGCTCGGCCTGGCCCTCGTGCCAGTCGTGCTCGCCAAGCTGTGGTCGGTGATCCCGAAACTGTTCACCTGGCCGCCGTGGCGGTCGGTGGCACAGCTCTTGGAGCGCGTCAGTCTCGTCCTCGTCGTCGGCGGCATCGTCTTCGAGATGAGCACCGGGATCCTGAACATCGACTACAAGAACCCGATCGAGTTCTACAGCGGGCACTTCTACGGTGCCTGGGCCTTTATGGCGGGCTTCGTCCTGCACGTCTCCGTGAAGTTCGTAGACATGGTTCGCGCCCTCCGCTCGAGGCGCTTCAGGACCGAGCTGCGGACCGGGCTGGCCGACACGCTGCCCGAGACGGTCCACGACGATCTCGTGGCGCAGAACCCGGCGGCGCCGACCATCTCACGCCGGGGGATCCTCGCCTTCGTGGGTGGCACGTCCCTCACCGTCGTGCTGTTGACCGCCGGCGAAACCATCGGCGGCGCCATGCGGCGGTTGGCGCTCTTCGGCACGCATTACCGCTCACCTGACGTCGGAGCCAACCACTTCCCCGTCAACCACACGGCAGCCTCCCGAGGCATCACGGCCTCGAACACTGGTCCCGACTGGCGCCTCGTCCTTGTAGGTGGCCGCCGCCTCTCGCTCAGCAGGACGGACCTGTTGGCCATGCCGCTCACGACGGCGGACCTGCCGATTGCCTGCACCGAGGGCTGGTCGACAACGCAGCGTTGGACAGGCGTCCCCCTTGCCGACCTCGCTCGCCTCGCCGGTGTCGAGAACCCAGGCACCTTGCAGCTCACGTCGCTCGACACCGACGTCGTGACCCTGTCGGGTTCACAGGTGTCGGCGCCCGAATCGATGCTGGCTTTGCGGGTGAATGGAGCCGACCTCTCCTTGGACCACGGGTTCCCGGCCCGGGTCATCGTCCCGTCGGCGCCCGGGACGCTCAACACCAAATGGATGTCGGAGATTGTCTTCTCCGAAGGGCCGTCCTGAGGTGCAGTGGCTTCGCCGCCATTACGGAGCGGGCCCCCTCCACCTCGTGGGGGTGCTGGCCTGCTTCGCCGTCGCCGCCTACGCCGTCACCCGCGTCCTGGGCCAAAGCGGATGGAAGGGAATCTTCTTGTGGTTCGTGGCCTGCCTGATCGGTCACGACCTCATCGGCTGGCCGATCTACTCAGCGGCCGACCGCGCCTTGGTCCGCATGCAGCGCCGCCGCGAGAGGCGGCGTCCCCTCGTGCCCTGGATCAACCACGTCCGGGTTCCCACCGTCATTTCTGGCGTCCTGCTGGCCATGTTCTTCCCGCTGATCTTCCGCCTCTCCAACACCTACTATGAAGGCAGCACCGGATTCAGCGAGAACGTCTACCTCGCCAACTGGCTCGTCGTGACCGGGATCCTCTTCGCCGCATCGGCCCTGATCTACCTACTGCGCCTAGGGCTGGCTCGCAAGCGAGCCCTCGGCTGAGCCGACAGCCCCTCATGCGCGTGATCCGCGCCGAGGAGAAGGCTATGCGGCGTAGTTCACGACGAACTCGGTGCCGCCGACCTTCAGACGCGTTGGCTCGGCGAGCACCTTCCCCTTCGGGGTTGTGGCGTCGACCTTGACGAGTGGGTAGCTCCCCAACGACTTGCCATCGACCTTGCTGTCGGAGAACTTGACGTCGCTCCACTTGGGCCCCGAGGCAGCGGCTGGCTCTACGACGACACCGACAAGGGTGGCGGTGGCCACGAACCCTGGGCCGGTGAACTTATGGGCGTGGCCCTTGACGGAGACGGTCACGGAACTGCTCGACGCCGTGTCGGTGATCTTGATGGTGATCTTGTCGCCCGACGCAATTCCCGTCAGGTACTTACCCTTCGTCTGGGGAGGGAAGATGACGAGTGCGATGTATTCGGCGCCCTTGGCACCGCACGCGCCAATGAACGACACCACCGCGCCCTGCTCCGGCGTGCCGTCGGTGCTCGATTTGCCCACCTCGAGATTCTCGTCAACGAAGCCCGACGTCGCCTTCGAGCACTTCAGCGCTGGGACCGTAAAAGCTGTTGTGGCGGACGTCACGCCCGACTTCTTCAGCCAGTAACCGGCAAAAATGCTGCCGGGCAGCGTCTTTGCCGGGGCGATGACGGACGGCGGCTGGCTGGCCGACGCGTGCGCGGCCGATGCCGGGATCGCCGTCGTCGCCAGAGTGCCGAACGCAGCCAGGACCGTCACCACCCCTGCGGCAACCGCGCGGTTCATGGTCATCGCACAGATTGATAGCACCGGACGGCGACCCACTCCAGTCTCGTCACCGTTCGGCCCTGTTCGACCTCCCCACCGGTCGTGGAGGGCAGATCGGATTGCCGACAGGAGCATGGCGCCTCGAGACGGCTCACCCCGAGCCCGGAGGCTTGGCGGCAGTGAGCAAGGGTCCGCTCGCCGTCCGTCGGCTTGACGAGCGCTAGTCGATGGCGGCGACGAGAAGACGAGACCCTGGCGGAGCAATCTGCTGAAAGTCCCCTGCCGTCGCTTGTCCTTCAGGAGACCCCAGTGCGCCCCCGAGCGCCTCCTGGTCGGCGAAGTACAGCTCGGCGATACGAAAGTACGGCTGATCCCCTCCGTCTGCTGCCGCCACCAGTCGCGCGCTCTCCCATCGTTCGAGACCGGGAATCTTCTCAACGAGGGGGGCATGCACAGCGAGATAGTGGCTGTCGAACGCCTCGGGATCCGCCGGCTGGGTGTAGAGCACTACGAGTTTTATCGTCATGGAGACTCACCGTATTACGTCCGATCTGGCGCGTGAGGGGTCGCGGGCGCCTCGCCCGCGCGGGACTGACTCGGTGAGCCCGACCGCAAATGACACCGATGAGGGCTGGCTGACGGGATACCCTCTCGGCCGAAACGGCGGAATCGAGAGCGAGGAGCCTGCGATGACGCGCAATTCGATGATGACAGTGGTGGCGGGAGTGCTCGGCGCAGCGAGTGTGCTCGCACTGGCGTCACCCTCCTCGGCGACCGTGCGACCCTCGGCGAAGGCGCCCGTGTCGGGTGCCCTCATCGCGGCTGGGGAATCAACCACGCAGGCGTTCGGTTCTGTAGCGACGTCCTCGCCTCATTCGCTCGGCACGGTGATCAGCGAAGACAGCGACCTGTCCGGTACGGCGTACAGCCCGTCCGGCGCGAACGCGCTCGTGGCGTTGGGCACTGCCGGACTCGAGGTGATCTCAAACCCGCTCACTAAGCCGAAGATCTCGCGCGTCCTGGATCTGGGCAGCTTCGGAGGCGAGGGCGGGCCCGATTACAGCTTTTACGACTCGGGCGTCGCCATCGCCGGCACGACCGCCCTGGTCACCGGTGACGAGCAGGGTCTCGTGCAGCTGACAGAGTCTTCGGGCAGCTGGAAGGTCGACACGCGGGTCCACTCGAAGGGGCTCGCCGACGGCGGCTGGCCGCAGCAGCCGGGATGGATCGCGTTCAAGCTGACCGGGGCCGAGGCGACGACGTTCGACGGGGTCGCAATCAGCCCGGTGCGGCTCAAGAGCGGCGGGTACGAGGCGGTCACCATCGATCGAGACTTCTCGAGCGGCGACCCCGGAGCGATCGCCGTGATCACGGGCGTCGGGACGGCTGACCCCAAGGTCACGGCTATCGCCTCCAGCTTGGCCTTCGGCCGTATCGGCGACGGGGACGTAGGCAACGGCGGCATTGCCTTCTCGCCTGTGACGCCAACGCGCGCCGTCATCGCCAGCCCGTCGGGTGTGGCGGTGCTCAACCTCGCCAACCCAGCCAACCCCGTCGTTCAGAACACCACGATCGTCGGCTCAGATGACGACGTCGAGGCGGTGGCAGTGAGTCCCGGCGGTAACGATGTAGCTGTCGCGGAGGGCGACACCGTGGAAGTCCTGAGCGGTGTCCTGCAGGCCTCAACGACCGCACCACTCGCCGAGGTCGAGACGTTCACGCCGGCGAGCGGCGACGACGTGACCGACCTCGCCTATCTCGCCGACGGCGACCTCGTCACCGCGGACGGCGTGCAACTCGAGACTTGGACGGCGACCACGACCCCAACGGCCGCGCTCTTGGGGTCCGTTGCGCTGGCGGGCTCACCGGAAGCTGCGAACTCGCTGTCGGTGCGGCCCGCAGAGCCCGGGCCGGCGATCGAGCCCGCGACGCTTCCTGGACCATTCCGCGTCGGAACCAAGGTCGACGACAAGCTCACCGTCATCGGACCAGCAGGCACCTACATGTTCTCGGTCTCCTCGGGGCGTCTCCCGGCCGGGCTCAAGCTCGTAAGCAACGCCATCGCTGGCAAGCCGACCGCCGCAGGCACAAGCAAGGTGACGATCTCCGCCACGAACCAGTACGGCGGGAGCGCGTCAAACGCCTACGTGATCAAGGTGCTCGCCAAGGCCTGACGACGCCACGGCCTCGGCGGGAGGCAGCGAGCGGACGACGAACTGCTCGAAGTAGTCGCGAACGCCCTGCTGAGGCGCATAGTCGGGCGCCACGTTCCAAGCTTGCCAACATACGATCTCACCACCATCGTCAATAACTGATCCGTGCGTACGTCCGGTTTACACGGAGGGCTCTTGGAGACCTAGGTTTGGGCGCCCTGCAGAGCCCCGGCCGAGAGACTACAAGTCCCGGCCAGGGAACCGCTTTCCCCTGCTCAGAATGGCGGCGAGTTGCGTCCCTCGCAGGTCATCACGAGTAACCGGCACCCGGCCGGATCAAGCCCACAACCGGGTGCGACGAGTTGGAAGGAGAATGCAGGGACGCCAGCCGCAAGCATCTCGGCCGCCTCACCGGCGCTACCGGAATGGCGAGGACGACTGGGAGATTCGAGTAACCTGTTGTGGCATCCATTACGATTTGGCGGCGTTGGCGTGGACTGGACAAAGCTCCCGACCGCAGACTTACTTGACGATCGACACCGAAGGGCTGGATCGGATCCATCGTGGGATTCCATCTGGGAAGACTTTGTTTTTTTCGAGGATTGATTGAATATGGGCAACGGACGACTGGGACAACCCGATCCCGACCCCGAAGGGCTGCTGGCACAAGCCAGAAGGATTGCCAAGATCTCACGAAAAGCTACGGATAGCGTACATGGCAGCTACCTCGTCGCAAGGACTGAAGAGCAGTACAAGTATGCTATGGAAGCATTCGATAGCAGACATAGGACTCGGGAAGCAATTGAGACACGTGCAGAGTTGGAACAATTTTCCAGGCAATCGGTCTTCATTGTACACGCGCCACTCCTATTAGATAGTTCGTCCTTTAGAAGGTTCTTCGATGCATTAGCAGCTTCCAAGAAGGTCGGGCGATTCTTCAATGGAACAGACAATGTTGATGAAATAGTGGCTCTCGCCAGAAGGCGTATGGAGAACCTGGACCGCTTACCTGCAGCCGAAGATGCTAATAGGGCTGCCACATGCATGCTATGGCGTGCCCACAGAGAGGAAGAGGCAATTGTCCTCTATGATGAATACACTGATGCGCTTGTGAGAGATATAATAGCAAACATTAGTAGAGGTGTTCTTTATCTAGTGGAGGCGAGATCCAAAATAGCAAGAAGACGACTACGATTGACGGGCAGGAAGGATGAAGCTGGTCAACTATTCACAGTCGTGTATGAAGCGCTACAACCCCACCCTATGAGCAATTCAGGTTCATGACAGCACGCCTCTCGGCACGTTCCGCCTGAACCGCGATGCGGACAACCGCCACCCGCAAGTTATTCCGCTGCAGACTAAAGCAGCGCTCCGGCGCGCCGCCGGAGCTCCGCCTGGTCGTGCTGGCCCGGCCGGATGGCCAGAACGATGAGGTCTGTGGCGTCGATGGCGAAGAGGAGGCGCGAGCCGACCACAAGGTCACTGAGCGCTGGGAGGGCGGTCGAGCCGACCTCGCGTCTCGGGTCGCCCACTCAGGCGCCCGGCGATACCACTGAGATCTGGGCGGCCTTTGCGCCGAGGATCATGCGCCCGTCGTAGGTGACGACACCCTCCAAATCGTCGCCGAACTCGAGGGCCGCCGCCAGATGCAACGCGTCGAGCGAACGAAGCTCTGGCGGTTCCAAGCGACCGGCGGTGAGGAATGTCGAGACGGCCGGCAGGACTAGCGATACCGCGGCCAACGCTCTTTCAATCGTCGTGTCATCGATCTCCAATCGGCTTGCGGCCCGTAGGGCTTCCGTTCGCAGAAGTTGTGACGACCACAATGGTTCGTGGGCAGCGAACCACTCCCGCAGCGCAGTCGTTTCGCCTTCCTGAATGAGCAGTTTCAAGAACGCGGAGGTGTCGAGGTACCAGGTCACGCCGGCCTCAGCTGTCGTCGCGCAACTCGTTGAGCACCTCACCAGTCCGACGGCGCGCCGCTGCAGGCTTGGGCAGGTCCGCAGCCGAGGACTGGGCAGGCTGGACGCGCCCCGCTGCGATCAGCGCGCCGACTCCTCCCGCCACCGACGGCGGGGCGAGTATGGCAACGAGTCGACCCCGATCGGTGACACCGAGCGTTTCGCCGCGCTCGACCCGGCGTAACGCCGCAGACGCTCGCTGCTGTAACTCTCGTACCCCGATAGTTTCCATGTGCTGCAAGTGTAGCACATCGGAGACTCTTCTGGCGTTACCCGCCGACAGAAGCCAGCACGACGAGGGCTCGCCGCCTTTTGACGATCGATTTGTCCGTCTTCCCCACACCGCGCCGCACGATACGCTGCGGCTGGGCGCCTTCCTCGTCGATGAGCCGCCGGTCGCGAAACAGGTTTGCTCACCCAGTCTCAGCGCGGGGCCGGCGAAGTGGTGGACGTACCTGCAAAGGTTGGTGGTCAGGGGTTGGTGGCCAGGGCACCAGGAGCTGCGGGCGCAGGTGGCTTAGACGTCCCGCTTCATCATCCGACGGGCCCCGATCACACTCCAGGCCACCAGCCAGCAGACGATCACGAACGCCGCCTCTTTCGTCGTCTCGGGCACCGAGTGACTGACTGCGCCAGGCCCGCCGCCGCCGCCGAATACCGGAACGAGGGCTTTAGGCTCGAGATGGGCCGTTGAGACTCCCACGATGGCACGCTGCAGGTTGACGAGGTGCGGTATGGGCGTCCGAGCAACGATCGGGGTCACGATGAGCTCGAGGACGATCATCAGGATCACCGACACCGTTCGCTGGCCTATGAGCGAGCCCAACCCTAACCCGATCATGAATCCAGTAAGGGCCTCCAACTCCACCCACAGTCCGCTCTCAATCATGAGGGACACAGGCGGAACCAAGAAGGTGTTCTTGTAAGAGTCGTAGTTGAACCTGGCGATCTTGACGGCGGCGGCCTTGTACTCGGCCGTCGGGGTCGTGGTCACGCCACCCGCAGCTGCTCCCGTCGGACTGATCAGGCCGTTCGGCCCGCATGGGAAGTTGCCAAGGTTGCCTGGATACGGAAAGTCACAGATCACCTCGCTGTAGTGGGCTTCCGCCCATGTCTCGAAACCCGTGACTGACAGACCTTGGGGCACGGCAACGCCCTGGTAGCTGAGGGTGGTCGGTGCGGCGTAGACGCAGACCACGCACACGATGGCAAACCCGACCGCCACCAAAGGGGCGAATATCGCCGTGCCGGCTGGAATCCGAGCGAGGTACAACGCTAAGCGAGAGCGGCCTGTCACAACCAAGTGCCTAAAGACGCCATCGGACAAGTCCGAACATCCGGCCGTGCACCCCAAGGTGGCGGCAACGATAAACCCGAATACGTACATCAAGTTGCTCACGAGAGGTGTAAAGACGTCGTAGCCGCCCGCAGGACCATAGGACTTCGGGTCTACTGCGTGACTGATCAGGCGTACCGCTAGGAAGATAGCCGGAAGCCCGATGTCGACGGCGATGAGGGCGATCATGAGACCCCGCCTCTTGCGCAGTTCCAAGATCTTCGCCGCGATCATCCTGCCGTTGGGGATCCACGATCCCCGCCGATCTCGTCCGGCGGGCTGCATCCCGGGCATCTGTGGGCCGGCTGGGCTGGCTTCGATTGCGATTGTCATGACTGCGCCCCAAAGCGACTCGTAGCCTCGAGGAACCACGACTCGAGCGACGTCTGGATCGGCTGCACTCGGTAAATCGAAATGCCTCCGTCTGCGAGATCACGCACAAGCGTGGCGATGACCTCCCGCGACGTCCCGGTTGGGAGTGTCACCCGGATGCCCTCGGGCCCGCTCGTCACCTGGGTCGCCGGCCTCCCCTGCTCGACGAGTGACCTTGCCTGCTCCGAGTCCGAGCACTCGATCTCGACGACGAGCGAGGAACCCGCAAGCAGTTCCGAGATCGATCCCTGCCGGATCACTCGGCCTTTGTCGACTATGGCCACGGCATCGCACGTGCGTTCCACTTCGTCGAGCAAGTGAGACGAGAGAACGACGGTGCGCCCCTCTTCAACCAGGGACTTGATCATCTCCCGCATGTCTTGCATCCCCGCGGGATCGAGGCCGTTCATCGGCTCGTCGAGCATGAGGAGCTGAGGATCTCCGATCAGGCAAGCCGCCACACCAAGGCGTTGGCGCATGCCCATTGAGTACTCCGCCACGCGGTCGTCGGCTCGCTGGCTGAGGCCGACCCGCTCGAGTGCCGGGGCGATGCGGCGGCGCGACTCTGGCTCTCGGGAGGCGGAGAGGATCTCAAGGTTCTGCCTGCCCGTCAGATGGGCGTGAAAGCGGGGTTCGTCGACGATGGCGCCGACCCTTGCTAGGGCGATATCGCGGTGCTTCGGCACTTCGTGGCCGAGCAGGGACATCGTGCCTGAGTCGACCTCGGTCAAACCGAGCAGGACCCGAATGAGCGTGGTCTTGCCAGCACCATTCGGGCCTAAGTAGCCGAAGGCACAGCCTCTTGGCACGCGGAGCTCGACGTCGTTCACGGCGACGTTCTGCCCGAAACTCTTTGTAAGTCCGTGGGTTTCGACTGCCCACTCAGTCCCTGTTGCCGTCATCCGCTCTCCTCCGTCTGGGACTCTGGCAGTGGTCGACTCCCTGTCATTAGGGTCGCATTCCAGTGCGTCCGTGTCGTCGGCTCGCGGGAGGTTTCTCGCGTAAGCCGTAGGGGGTAGAGCAGTGGCTGGCGCGTACATCGAGGGGCGTAGCCGCGACCCCGGAGGCTGACGACGTGGCCCGACTCGTTCTGTAACGTCGAGGGGGTGAGTGGTTCAGAGCAATCAGTGCTGAGTCCGTGGCCGGGGCTCCTCCATCGGGTCACGGCACGGCCACTGATTGTCGACTTGGTTCCGGCTGCATAGGCCCCTACCGAATCGGGCCCCACCACCGCCGCATGCTCGGAAGGACTCGGAGGACTTCGGCTCGGCGTTCTGGACGATGCCGACCCCTTGCATCGAGCGGTCGCGCTCGTGGTTGTTGCCTGCCCGCGAACGGGACCTTAGGGACGCTCTCAGGCAACGGAGCGATCGCAATATTGGGGCAGGAACAGACTTTGCCGAATCAGGACTCTCAAGCGAACCGGCTCTCCGGTGAACCCGGCCCGACGCCGATTTAGCATGCCTGCCGGCGCAGGCTCCGAGCGTCACTCTGTGACCCCCGACCCCGCGATGGGGGCAGCTGATCACCCGATCACCTTCCGCAATTCGTAATCGAACTCCCTTGGGTCGATCGGGGCCGACAGCGATGACCGGCCGGTGGGGAGGCCACGCACTAGCTTTTTCTGATTGTGGAGGATTCGGCTGATGTGACGACCTCTCAAGCCACCACCACGGCGAAGAAGCCGTCCAGCATCGAACGAATTCAGCGGTTGGAGAAGCTTGAGCAGGAGCGCCTCGAAGAGAAGGCGCACAAGGAGGAACGTCGGCGCCAGGTGATCGCCGGGGCGAAGCCCTCCGGCGGGCGCCACGATCTCGTCGACCGAATCGAACGGATCACGAAGTTCCCGATGACCCTCCTGGGGGTCGCCTGGCTCGTCCTCGCCATCGTCGTGCTCAGCACTGGCTTCAAAGGTTCGGCCTCTAAAGTCCTCGTCGGCGGCCTTTTCGTGCTCTGGGTGGTCATGCTGGCGGAGTACCTCGTGCGCCTAGTGATCACCCCTGACACGCCCGGCTATCTCAGGCGGCGGTGGGTAGAGCCGGCGACCGTGTTGGTGCCTGTCCTCCAGGGCTGGCACGTCGTAGGAATCGAGAAGATGAGCCTCCTTTTGCATGAGGGGGAGCTGCGAGTGGAGTCCATCCTGAAGCACCACAGCCTCTTTCGGGTGCTCATCGCCGTCGTCGTAACCCTCCTCCTTGGGGCCTGGCTCGTTCTTCTCTTTGAAGATAAGGCCAAAGGGAGCAACATCCACGATTACCCCGACGCGCTGTGGTGGGCCATCGTTACTGTCACCACCGTGGGTTACGGGGACCGGTTCCCCGTCACCGAAGGTGGACGGGTCGTGGCCGTGATCCTGATGCTGGTAGGAATCGGCCTCATCGGCGTGCTGACCGCGACGGTTGCGTCCGTGTTCATCAAGGAACACACCGACGACAACAAGGAAGAGTTCAAGAAGGGCCACGCCGACCTGGGCCAGCAGCTATCGGTGATCAGCGACCGGCTGGCCGACGTCGAACGCCGGCTCGGCGCCACGCCAGCTGAGGTGGCGGCGGTGGATGCGGTCGCAGACGCCGAGGCTGCGGCGAACGGGCCGGTCGAACCAGATCCGTGAGCGTCGTCAGTCGGCCCACGGACATCGTCAGAATCAGCTTTTGTGTTGCTCCTCCGCGACGAGGTTCCTCGAAAGGAGACCGATGCAAGGAGCCAGTGATCCCACATCAATGACCTTGACACAATCCCGTGTGATACTTCTTGGACGGTGAGGGAGCTGGGCCTGTTGAATCAGTGAGGTAGCGAAGAGCTTTCTGGAGCGAACGTTAAATCGAAAGGTCGGGAGAAGGGTTATGAGGCGAGGTCTTACTATCGGCTTGCTGCTTGTCCTAGTTGGTTTCTTAATACTCGTCGTTGTCTTCTGGACTGACTCTGCTCATTGGTTCCTGCGCTACACCGGTGCGGATGCCGAGTCGGGAACCTGGTACGGGTTCTGGTCTGGGTTCGGTGGTGCGATTCCTGACTTTCTCATCCTTGGCAGCATCATCACCATCTACCGCCACCACAATTGCCACGTTAAGGGATGTCTACGACTTGGGAAGCCGGTCGAAGGCACCCCGTATATTGCTTGCCCGGCGCACCATCCGGCGCACGAAGGCAACAAGAGATCAGTGTCAGAGGACATCATCAAGCTCGCTCACGAGGCCCACCTCAAGCGAGCGGCGTCGTGATTCTGAGGACTTTGAGACCCTGGAGTCTGAGCGGCTGACATGCAAATCGACCAAGGCAGCCAAACTGTCCCGACGAAACGGTGAGAACCATCCACTTCGCATACCCTGGGTGACAGCGTTAGTCATGCTGCAGTTCTCGAGCACGGACCGAACTCCGTGAGCCCTTGATCGCGCCGCTCATTGTGGGGATCCTCCTTGGTCTGACAGCGCGCCGCTCGACTGCCCCTGGCCGCTTCGCTTCAGCTCGCGATACCAGCGCTCGAGGTCGTAGGAGGACAACGATGCAATGCGGCGCCGTCCGATGTCGTCACGTATGTGGACATCCCAGAGGCTCTTGTAACGCTTGGTCGTGTACGGACTGAGGTCCTCCCAGCCGTTCGCCTGCCAGGCGGCGAGGGCGTCGTTGAGCGTGGTCGTGGGACCCCAGGTGCGAGGACCCTCCTCCGGCATAACGGCGGGCACCGCCTCCTGCTCGGCCACGAGCCGGGCGAGCTGACGCTCGGCAGCTCGCTCGGTACCGCGGAACGTGACACTGTGATGGCGGATGCGACCGTTGGAGTCGCGGCCGACGAAGACGCGCAATTCCCAGGCATTTGCTCCGCGATCTGCTCCGCGATCCGGGCGCTGTCGGATGCTGCCAGCCACGGCGCCTCCATTCCCCTGCCAGCGGCACTGCATAGGCCGTGAACTGGACTTTTAACGGTGGGCCCGGCAGGGATCGAACCTGCG
>Ga0187883_10000783_pt1 | contig 19643 bp, 18 predicted proteins | sample June2016WEW_20_1_2_FD_132966 | JGI IMG/M metagenome (GOLD analysis project Ga0187883, IMG submission 132966) | Peatland microbial communities from SPRUCE experiment site at the Marcell Experimental Forest, Minnesota, USA - June2016WEW_20_10 | ecosystem: Environmental > Terrestrial > Soil >...
CAGCGGGGTGCGCTTCATGCGGACGGAGCGAGCGATGCTGCGCTGCAGGGCGGGGCGGTGCTCGGCGAGGGCGTCAGCCGCCTCGGGCGTGAGAGAGGAGAAAAACACGACGGCGTGCTGCAGATCCGCCTCCGTCCGCACGCCGGTGACCGTCAGGAGGCCGAGGCGCTCGTCCTCGTCGATGAGGCGCTCGAGAGCGTCGGCGAGCACCTCCACGAGGAGGGCGTTCACGCGGGCGACCCGCGGGTAGGGGGCTTGCCGGCGACCATCGCCGCCGCCACGCCGCCGATTCGTCGAACCGGCCATCAGGTCCTCGGGATCTCGCGCTCCTCGTAGGTCTCGATGATGTCGTGCTCCTTGAGGTCCTGGAAGTCGGTCAGGCCGATGCCGCACTCGAAGCCGGACTGCACCTCGCGAGCGTCGTCCTTGAACCGCTTGAGCGACGAGATGGCGCCCTTCCAGATGATGACGCCGTCGCGGAGGAAACGCACTTTCGAGCCACGAGTGATGACGCCGCTGAGGACGTAGCACCCGGCGATCGCCCCCACCCGGGGCACCCGGAAGACGGCCCGCACTTCGGCCTCACCCGTGACGACCTCTTCGAACTCGGGTGCGAGCATGCCGAGGATGGCCGCTTGGATGTCCTCGATCAGCTTGTAGATGATCTCGTAGGTGCGGATCTCCACCTTGCGGGCGTCCGCCAGCTCTCGGCCGCGCCGGTCCGGCCGGACGTTGAAGCCGATGATGGTGGCGTCGGAGGCGGCGGCCAGGTCGACGTCGCTCTCGGTGATACCGCCGACGGCGCGGTGGACGAAGGAGATCTTGACTTCGTCCCGCTCGAGCTTGCGGAGGCTCTCGGTGACGGCCTCGAGCGAGCCCTGCACGTCGGCCTTGAGCACGAGGTTGAGCGTCGCCGTCTCGCCGCGGCTGATCTGCTCGAAGATGTCCTCGAGCTTGGCGCCGGGACCTGCCGTCGCCGCCGCCGAGGAGTGGGCGAAGGAGCCGAGGCGGATGCGCTGCTCGCGGGCCTCGCCCACGGTGCGCGCCACGGACGTGTCGTCGGTCACGCGCAGCTCGTCCCCGGCGATGGGGGGCTCGGAGAGGCCGAGCACCTGCACCGGCGTGGACGGTGGGGCTTCTTTGATGTGGTCGCCGTGGTCGTTGATGAGCGCCTTCACGCGGCCCCAGGCAGGACCGGCGACGATGGGATCGCTCACACGGAGCGTCCCGCGCAGCACGATGACGGTGGCAACCGGCCCGCGCCCGGTCTCGAGGTTGGCTTCGAGGACGACGCCGCGGGCGTCCGTCTCCGGGTTGGCCTTCAGCTCGAGCACCTCGGAGAGCACGACCAGCTGCTCGAGGAGGTCGTCGACGCCGATGTTCTGCAGGGCGGACATCTCGACGGTGATCGTGTCGCCACCCCAGGCCTCGGGCACGAGGCCGTGCTCGGAGAGCTGCTGCATGACCCGGTTCGGGTCGGCATCCTCGCGGTCGATCTTGTTGATGGCCACCACGATGGGGACCTCGGCCGCCTTGGCGTGGTTGATGGCCTCCACGGTCTGGGGCATGACGCCGTCGTCGGCCGCCACCACGAGCACGACGATGTCGGTCACGCTCGCCCCCCGGGCGCGCATGGCCGTGAAGGCCTCGTGGCCGGGCGTGTCGATGAAGGTGATGAGGTGTCCGTTCCAGTCCACCTGGTAGGCGCCGATGTGCTGGGTGATGCCGCCGGCCTCGCTGGCGACGACGTTCGTGGTGCGGATGCGGTCGAGCAGGAGCGTCTTGCCGTGGTCGACGTGACCCATGACCGTCACGATGGGCGGGCGCGGGCGCAGGTCGGAGTCCTCCTCCTCCTCCTCGTCGCCATCGCCGAAGAAGCGTGCCCGGAGAGCGGCCTCCTGCTCCTCGCCCGGGTCGACGAGCCGCACGCGGGCGCCGATCTCCGCGGCGAAGAGCTCGATCATGTCGTCGCTGAGGGCCTGGGTGGCCGTCACCATCTCACCTTGCAGGAGCAGGAAGCGCACCACGTCGCCCGCAGAGCGGTTCAGCTTCGGACCGAGCTGCTGGGGCGTCGAGCCACGCTCCACGATGATCTCGCCTTCGGGCACGGGGGCGTTCGAGGGCATGTAGGCCGTGATCTGGATCGGCTCGAGCTCCTCGATGTTGCGCCGGCGGCGGCGCCTGGCGGGACGCTGCGGTCCCCGCCCACGCCCACCGATGCCGCCTCCGCGAGCTCCCGGAGGAGCGCCGGCTCCCGGCGTCATACCTCCGCGGCCGCCACCGAAGCCTCCGCCTGCGCCGCCGCTTCGCCCTCCAAAACCTCCTCCGCCGGTGCTGCCCGCACCCGTGGAGGATCCTGGTCCGCTCCGGCCCGGGAAGGGGCCGCCTGGGCGGGCGCCCGGAGACGGCCGGCCGGTACCGAAGCCCGTGCGCGGTGAAGCTGGGCCGGCCGGTCGCGACCCCGGGCCGGTCCGGCCCGGCGCCGGCGGTCCGCCCGGGGTGGAGCGGCGCACACCCGGGGGCGGCGGGATCGGCCGACCGGTCATCGACCGCGGCGGTCCGCCCGGGGGCGGCGGGATCGACTTGCCGGAAGGCGACACGGGGCGGGTCGCGCCCGGGGCAGGAGCCGGCGCGGCGGCGGCTGCTGCAGGCGCCTGAGGCGCGGCAACCGGGCCGCCACTCGGGCGCTCGGCCTCGCTGGGGCGGCCTCCGGCAGGTGCACGGCTGGGTGCAGCCGGTGCGCTCGTGCTGGCTGCGGGCGCAGAAGCGGCTCGTTGCGCCGGGGCCGGGCGCGCTGCCGCCGGTGCGCCGGGAGCAGCCGCGGGCGCCGGGGCGGCCGCTGAGGCGGCGGGGCGGGCTACCTGACGTGCTGGCTCGCCGAGCTCGCTGGCAGGCCTGCTCACGACGAGTCGGTGACCTGGCTGGGCCTCGTGGGTACCGGGGCTGGCGAGGCGGGACTCGCCTCCGAGATCGGCCGCCGGGGCGCTGACACGGCTCGGCGTGCTGGCGGCGACCGGGTCAGCGGCGGGTTGCGCCGTCGGGCTCGTCGGGCTCGGCGTGGCAGGGGCGGCGGGTGCCGCGGCCGGTGGGGCTGCTGTCCCACCGCTCTCGGCCGGCAGGTCGGCCACTGTCGGGCGGGCAGCTCGTTCCGTGGGCTCGACGGCTGGGGCGCTCTCCTGGCCTCGGCGGGCGCCTGCGCGTGCACGACCTGTGGTGGTGCCGGCGCTCGGAGCCGGCTCCTCCGGCTGGACCGGGCGGCGGAGACCGTCACGGTCCGCCTTGCGGCGGACGCGGTCGGCTTGGGCGTCCTCGATGGACGACGAGTGGCTCTTCACGCCGATCCCGAGCTCGATGCACAGGTCGAGCGCTTCCTTGTTCGTGAGCCCGAGCTCTCTGCCGAGCTCGTAGACGCGGATCTTCTTCGGCAACTGGCCCTTCGGTCCTCTCTACAGGGACGCGCGCGGCGACAACGCTGACCACCGGCGCGGTTTCCTATCCTCGCACACCGGGGCGGCTGCCGTGAACCGGGCACGAGATACCCACACAAGTTGTACCGGCAGGAAGGCCCCGGCCGGGTCGGGAAGGGGTGCCCGCCGGCTCCTCCCGAGCCCGTCTCAGGCCCCGGCTGGAGCCTTCCCGAGCTCGCGAGCGAGCGCCTCCGCGAGGCCGGGTGCGACGACGATTCGAAGGGCCCGCGAGAAGGCGTTTCGCTCTAGGGCCAGTTCAGCGCAGCCAGGCGTCCGGGCGCACAGCCAGGCGCCCCGTCCGGGGGCGGTGCGGCTGACGAGGAGACCGCCGTCGGCGTGAACGATGCGGACGAGCTCGCTCTGGGGCGCCCGCCGGCGGCACCCGATGCAGGTGCGGACCGGCTCGGGCACGCCTGCGACCGCGCCTAGTCCTCGCTGGCCGGTGGGTCGCTCGCCGGCTCGGCGACGTCCGGGTTGTCCGTCTCGTCCTCGGCGGAGCGCTCGAGCTCGGTGGCCACCTCTTCGAGCTCCTCGTCCTCCTCCGCCATCTCGACGACGGCTTCCGCCTCTGCCAGCACCTCCGGCGTGACCTCCTCGGCGGGATCGGCCGCGGCCTCCGGCTCGACGGACTCCTCTGCCCCGCCGGCGGCCCACTGCTGGGCCGAGACGGACTCGCCGCCCTCGGCAGGTCGCCAGACCATCTCGCCGGACTCGTCCTCCACCCACTCGCCCTCCGCCCAGTCGGCCTGCTCGTAGGCGGCCTCTTCGGCGGCGAGCTCGGACTCGCTGCGGATGTCGATGTGCCAGCCCGTGAGGCGGGCGGCCAGGCGGGCGTTCTGCCCTTCCTTCCCGATGGCGAGCGACAGCTGGTAGTCGTGCACGATGACCGTCGCCCGGCCGCGCTCCTCGTCGAGGAGCACCTCTTTCACCTTGGCAGGCTGCAGGGCGCGTGCGACGAACTCGGCGGGATCGTCCGAGAACGGGACGATGTCGACCTTCTCGCCTCGCAGCTCGGTCGTCACCATGCGCACGCGGGCTCCGCGGGCGCCCACGCAGGCTCCCACCGGGTCGACGTTGGCGTCGTTCGACCAGACGGCGATCTTCGTGCGGTGCCCGGGCTCGCGGGCGCACGCCTTGATCTCGACGATGCCGTTGGAGATCTCCGGCACCTCCAGCTCGAACAGCCGCTTGATGAGGCCGGGGTGGCTGCGCGAGACGACGATCTGGGGGCCCTTGGTGGTCTTGCGCACCTCGACGATGTAGGCCTTCAGGCGGGCGCCATGGTCGTAGCGCTCGTAAGGGACCTGCTCGGCCTGCGGCAGCAGCGCCTCCACCTTGCCGAGGTCGAGCAGGGTGAAGCGGCTGTCGGTCTGCTGGATGATGCCGGTGACGATGTCACCCTCCCGGCCGGCGTACTCCTCGTACTTCTTGTCCCGCTCGGCCTCGCGGACCCGCTGCATGAGCACCTGCTTGGCGGCCTGGGCGGCGATGCGGCCGAAGTCGGCCGGGGTGTCGTCCCACTCGCGGATGACGTTGCCCTCTTCGTCCAGCTCCTGGCCGTAGACACGGATCTCTCCCACATCCGGGTCGATGGTGACGACGGCCTCCTCGGCTGCGCTCGGCAGGCGCTTGTAGGCCGCCACGAGGGCGTTGGCAAGGGCGTCGAAGAGCGTCTCGACCGTGATCCCCTTGTCCCTCGCCATCTGCTGCAGGGCCTCGAGAAGGTCGAAATTCGTCGCGCTCATGGGGTCTCCGTCACGTGTCGGTCGTCGTCAGTCGTCGTTGCTTGGCGTCGGGTTCGGTCGTTGCTGGTGGTGCTCGGGCGCCGCCGATTGTCTGTCGCAGCCGGCGATGTCGCCGGCTCGGCCGTCGTGTGAGCAGCGCCGGCTGTGCGGGCGGCGGCGGCCGCCCGGCTCCGCTCGGCGGCCGACGGGCGCGCCTGGCGGCGGTTGGCGCGCTCGGTCGACGGGGCGCTCGCAAGGGCGGCCCGCCAGTCGAAGATCGTGTGGGCGCGCTCGAGGTCGCCGTAGCGGATCCGCCGTTTGCCACCCGGTGATGCCAGCTCGAGCTCGATGCCGGCCTCGTCAGCGGCTACCAGCTGCCCCTCGACACGCCGCTCGCCGTCCTCGGCCACGCCGGGGCGCAGCCGCACGGCGATCTCGGTGCCGACGAAGCGAGCGAAGTGCTCGGGCCGGCGCAGGCGCCGCTCCAGCCCCGGGCTCGACACCTCGAGCTCGTAGCGCCCGCCGGGAACGGCGTCGGCCTCGTCGAGGGCATGGGACACGGCCGTCGTGGCCTGGCTGATGGCGGCCAGATCGAGGCCCGAGCTGCGGTCGATCGTGACTCGCAGGTGGCCGGGATGGGACTCCACGTCCACGAGCTCGATGCCGAGGGTCGAAAGCACGGGCGCGACGACACGTTCCACCGTCTCTGCGGTGTTCATGTCGCCTGCTCCTTCCTCGGCCTCGTGTCCGACCCGACTCCCGACAAAACAAAAACGTGGGCAACCGCCCACGTCCCTCCACAGCAAATCTCCACTGAACGGCTCGGGAGATCATAGTCCCGCAAGGGCCTTCGCGTGCCCCCGGCTCCGGCGTCCGACCCCGGCCGCGGCTCAGATCGGATAGGGGTCGCGGCTCAGATCGGATCCCCGCCGGCTCAGAGCTGCGAGTCGCCCAGCTGGGATCGGAGTGAGGCGCGGGCAAGCTCGAGCTGCTTGCGAACGGTTCCCTCTGCGATGCCGAGCGAGCGCGCCGCCTCCTTCGTGCTCAAACCGCTCATGAGGCACATGACGGCACAGGCGCGCCGGCGGGGAGGCATCGCTGCCAGGGCCGCCTCGACGGCCGTGCGCGTTGCGACCTGGCCGGCGACGTCGCCGGAGCCCACCGGCTCTACTGCGAGCGACTCCTCCCGCCGAAAGCTCCGCCTCGCCAGGCGGAACCCGACGCGGTACACGTAGCCGGCCGGGTTCGTCCCGAGGCGCACGCGCCGCCAGTGACCGAGCGTGCGGGCGAAGGCCTCCTGGGCGACGTCTTCCGCCGTTGCGCGCTCGAGACCTCCGATCTCGAGGGCGCGCACCAAGCGCCCGTAGTGCGCCTCGTAGACCTCGATGAAGTCGCTGGCCGCACCGGCGGCCGGGTCAGCTGGTATCTCGACAGTCTGACTCAGGGCGCTTCCGATCTCTGGGTCAGCCAGCAGGAGCGTCGTCGACACTCAGGTCGTGGTTCTCGACGACGGCGCGACGACGGGGGCTCCGACGGAGGTCGAGGACGAGCCCGAGCCGGTGGCTCCTGCCTTCGCGCGGCCGACGGCAGGCGGCGAGACCACGCCGACGGCGTTGACCGGCTGGACGAGATAGCGGCACAACCCCAGCGCCGGCGCCGTCGCAAGGGCTCCGGAAGCCGGCAGGCTCACCGTTTCGAGCGTCGCACCGGAGCTCGACTTCGCAACGAGGGTGACGGTGCCCGCCCGCGCCAGGTCGGCGGAGGAAGGCAGCACCTGGGCGAGCACTACCCAGCCGTCCTTCGGCGCCATGGCGTCGGAGGCGCCAGAGGCGAAGCTTGCCGAGACCATCGACACGGCGGCGCTCGTGTGGGCGACGGCGAGGGCGATCGAGGCCGCTCCCGGCAGCTGGGTGGCGGCAGACGCCACGACGGAGAAGGGCCGGGTGCTCGGGCCACCGGCGGGGACGAAGAGAGTCTCGGTCGTTCCCTTGTAGGCGATCGTGACGACGAGCTCGCTCCCGACCGGGCAGATGCCCTCGATGGGAATCGGCTTCGGAGTCAGCAGCGGCCGGACGCCTTTGCTGGTCGTGCCCGTACTGCGGGGCGTGGGCGCCGGCGCCGGTGCGGAACCGCCCGCCGGAGCCGCCCCCGACACCGGGATTCCGTTCGCCCGAAGCACCACCGGGAAGGCGAAGGGCTCGAGCGATGCCGTCAGCGTGATCCCATCCACGTGGCGGGTGAAGAGCGCCCTCGGGGCGAGGGGGTTGAAGAGGACGCCACAGCCCGCCTTGCAACCCCTGGCGATGCCGTAGCCGTAGCCGCCGCCGGCGTTGGTTGGCGTGGCAGCCGGCACGGGGAGCCGGAGAGGTCCGCCCTGCGACGACGCGGCCTTGGAAGTGGCGGCGAAGCCGAACTCGCCCGGCTCGACCGCTGGCTCGGGGGTGAGGGTGCTGGGTTGCCCGTGGTCCGACGCCGCCGGAGCCAGGACGGATGTCTTCGCTCCGACGGCGATGCCCGAGTCCCATCGCAGGCCCGCGGGCGCTCGGCCCGAGGACGGCGGGCGCTCGCCGGCGGCGTTGTGGGTAGCGCCGTTCTCGTTAAGGCCTACTCCGACCCCGGCTCCGGCGAGGGCGATGACGATCGCCGACGTCGCCACCAGGCGGTAGTGGCGCGCACGCCGCCGGCGGTGGCGGGCGACCACCTGGCGGAGCACGTCGGGGGACGCCGCCGGCCGGTCACCGTCGTCGAGCATCTTCGTGAAGTCGAGGTCGTCGTCCATCTGTTCCTACAAAGGCGTCACGGTGGGGAATCGCGTACGGGTTCTTTGATCAGCCCTGCAGTGAGTAGACCACACTCACCTGCACACTGATGGGCTGGGTGCCGGTCTCGATGGGCACGCTGGCGCGGGCGGCGCCCTCGGCGAGGGGCACGGGGTAGTTGTAGGTCACCGGGGCGTTCTCCTCGTCGGTCACTCGCACGATCGGCCCGAGCTTCACGCCGCCGCCGGCGGCCAGCTGGTCGGCCTCGGTGCGAGCGTTCGCCATGGCCTCGGCACGCGCCGTCGCCAACAGGCTGGAGGTGTTGGCGATCGAGAACGAGATGCCATTGAGGCTGACGTCGTTGCCGACGGCATCGGCGGCGGCATCGAGGGCCGCCCCGGCGTCGGAGACCTGGTTCATCGTGACGTTGAGGTCGTCATCGACCGAGAAACCCGTGATGGCCCCGCGGTTGTCGGTGTTGGCGTAGATGTCCAGCTGGGACGTCTGCATCTCGGAGGCGGTGACGCCGTGGGCCTCGAGAGCGGCCTCCAGGTTGCTCACCTCGGCGTTGTTCTTGTCGAGGGCGATCGTGGCATTCGAGCCGGTGGAGTCCACGCCGATCTGGAAGTTGACGGTGTCCGGCGTTCCCTGCACCGTGGCACTGCCGGTGACGGTGATCTGCGCGCCAGGTTCGGTAAGCGCAGAGGTGTTGGACGCGAGCCCGCTCGTATGCCCCGAATTGAGGGCGAAGCCGACCGCCGCTCCCGCCACCACGAGCGCCACCCCGCCGGCCACGAGGGCCTGTCGCCTGGGTGCACGCCGTCGCGGCCCCCGCATACCGTCGGTCGCCGGCGCCACCGCCTGCTGCCCACCGCCAAGGGCCTCGGCCCCTTCGACTTCTTCCATCTCCATCTCCTTTGTCGCTGCAATGACTTCGAGGGCACTCCCTCTCGCGATTACAAAGCACCGGAGGGCTGTGAACGCGTAGGTGGATAAGTCCGTCCAGCGCCGGTAGGTGGATCGGTAGGTCGACAGCGGAGGATGCGGTCATGCCAATCGCAACGCCGGATCGTCCGCGCTTCGAGGAGCGCATCCACGACGACCTCCGGCTCGGTGACTCCGCCGACCAGCCCGCGCAGCCCGGCTGGCGAGCACCGAGCCCCGAGGCGCGGCGACCCATCCTGAGCGCGCTCGGCGTACTCATCGTGCTCGGATGCGCGTTATCGGGTGCGGAGGTAGCGGCGCACTTCAACCATCGATCGAGTTATCTCGCGGTCGCCACCTTCGTGCCACAAGGCTCGGTGATCACGTCGAGCGATCTCACCGGCGTGAGCCTCGCCGCTGGGAGCGGCTTGGCTGCCGTACCGATTGCTGAGTCACCTACTGTCGTCGGACGGCGCGCAAGCGAGCCACTCGAGCCGGGCAGTTTGCTCGTGCCAGCCGACCTGACCTCCGAGATGCCGATAGCTTCGAGCGAGGCCCTGGTCGGCACGAGCCTCCAGACTGATCAAGCTCCGGCGGGACTCGTAGCGGGCGACTCCGTGCTCGTCGTGCTTGGTGGCCAGAGCTCCAGTCTCCCGACGAGCACAGAGTCCTCGGGGACGGCTCCTTCGTCGTCGCCCTCGGAAGCGGACATCGTGGCAGTAGGAACGGTGTACGCCGTCGCCCTCCCCTCTGCAGCCGATGCAGCCAGCTCAACAGGCACCGAGGCGGTGACGCTCGAGGTGCCTGCCGCGGCGGCGGCGCAGGTGACTGCCGCGAGTGCGGCCAGCGAGGTCAGTCTCGCCGAAATCTCCACCAAGGCACCCTCGTGACTCTCGTCACGGTCTCCACAGTCAAGGGTGCTCCAGGTGGGACGACCGTGGCGTTGCTACTCGGACGTAGCTTCGCCGATGCGGCCGGCCAGGGTCGCACGGCTTTGCTTGCCGAATGCGACATTTCAGGCGGCGATCTCGCTCCGACACTCGGCCTTCCCAGCGTGCCCGGGATGGCCTCCCTCGCCCTCGCCGGACGACACGGCCTCACCGTCGACCTCCTACTGGCTCACACCCAGTTCCAACCGTCGCGACCCGGGCTGCGCTTCCTGCTCGGCGTCGCCGGACCTGAGCAGGGCGCTGCCCTCAGCTGGATTTGGCGAGACCTCGGTCACCTCCTCACCGATCCCTCTCTTGTCGTCATCGCCGACCTAGGGCGCTGTGGCGTCGACGGCCGGCATGACGAGCTGTGGCAGGCAGCAGTGACAAACCTGCTGGTTACGACGGACGGCGTGGCGTCGCTGCTGCACACGAAGGCAGCGGTGGAATCGGCCCAGAACGCCGGCCGGGCACTCGCCGTGATCGTCACCGGCGCGCGCCGACGACGACTTTCTCAGATCGCCGATGTCACGAAGGCCGAGGTGCTGGGGGCAGTGCGTTACGACCCGGCCGCGGTGTTGTCGCTGCTCGGGCGGGGGGGTGCCTTTCCCCGTTTCCGTGTCGGCGAGACGCAGGCGCGCTCAGAGGCTCTGCGCGCAGACGTCGACGCGATCGCCCGCAGGCTCGCCGACAGGGTCGGGGCCGGAGCCCCGACAATGCGGGCCGTTGCCGCCGGCATTCGCGCCCGGACCGCCGACTCCGACCGCACTGTCATCAGCCGCCTTCGACGGCGGGCGGTGATCCTCGGATGACAGCAGTGGCTGCAAGCTGGACGCCCCAGCTCGATCTCAACGTCTTGCGCCTCGCCCGCGAGATACGAGCAGAGGTTGCCGAGTCCCTGGCAACAAAGGGGTTGGCCGCACGAGACGGCGATCGAGTCGACGCGCCGGCGTCCATGGACACGGTGAGACGACTGGCGGCGCGAGCACTCGACCAACGAGTGGCGGACATTCTGGCATCCGGTGGCAACATGCCAGCACCCGGCCAGGAGCGTGCCGTGACCGACCTCGTCATCGCGATGCTGTTCGGGCTCGGTCTCCTGCAGCTGTTCGTTGACGACCCGTTGGTGGAGAACATCGACGTCAACGGTGCCGAACGCGCCTATGTCACCTATGCGGACGGGAGGAAGGAACTGGTCGGGCCCGTGGCCGAGAGCGATGACGAGCTCATCGCCACCATCCGGGCCGCCGGAGCGCGCTTCGGACTGGCGGAGCGGCGCTTCGACAACGCTGAGCCTGAGCTGGACCTCCGCCTTCCCGACGGGAGCCGTCTTTCGGCCGTTATGGGCGTGACGGAGCACCCAGTCATCGACATCCGGCGCCATCGCCTGCAGGATCACGGTCTCGAGGATCTTATGGCGCTCGGGATGCTTGATCAGGAGCTCGCCACCTTCCTCCGAGCGGCCGTCCGGGCGAAGCGAAACCTGCTCGTTTCCGGTGCCATGAACGCCGGAAAGACGACGTTGCTACGGGCGCTGGCGGCGGAGATACCGCCGAACGAGCGCATTGTCACGATCGAGCAAGCCCTCGAGCTCGGGCTGGACCGCCAGAGCGAGCGTCACCCGGACTGTGTCGCCATGGAGGCGCGCCTCCCGAACATCGAGGGAGTCGGCGCCATCCCCATGGCGCAACTGGTCCGACGATCGCTGCGAATGAATGCCACCCGCGTGATCGTCGGTGAGGTGCTCGGTGACGAGGTGATCCCGATGCTCAACGCCATGAGCCAGGGCCGCTCTGGCTCGATGGCGACGATCCACGCCGACTCATCGGCCGGCGTGTTCCGCCGGATCGCCGCCTACGCCGTCCAAGCTCCCGAACGTCTCCCGCTAGAGGCCACCAACCTCCTCGTTGCCGGCGCCATCCACTTCGTCGTCCATGTCGAGGTCGGCGACGCTCCGATGGCGGAACAGCAAGGTATCGGCTCAATGCCTCGCCTTCGTCAGGTGGCCTCTGTGCGTGAGGTCATCGATGCCGAAGGCGCCATGATCATCTCGAACGAGGTCTGGAGGCCGGGGCCCGATGGCCGCGCCCGCCCCGCCGCGCCTCTCCGCGACGTCACCGCCGCTGCCCTCGCCGCCGCTGGCTACGACAGCCGGCGGTTCGCTCGCGGGAGGTCATGGTGATCATCGCGGTGCTTGCCACTGTCGGGACGTTCCTCGGCGCCGGATTGGTGCTCGTCGCCAGCGGCATCGGATTGCTGCCGCTCTGCCCCTCACGACCTCGCTTCGCCGACGACGAGTGGAGCGAGACCCGTCCTGGGTCGCGATCGAGCAAGCGCAGACCGCGCCGGGACCTCGCCGTGGCCGGCGTTTGCAGTCTGGTTGCTCTTGTCGTCACCCGTTGGCCTATGGCGGTACCACTTGTTGCCCTCGCCGTCCTCGGAAGCCGTGGAGTTGCAGGAGGTGCGACCAAGACCACGATCGAACGACTGGAGGCGGTCGCCGCCTGGACTGAGATGTTGAGAGACACGCTTGCGGCAGCGGCCGGGTTGACCCAGGCCGTCATGGCGACCGCCCCCATCGCACCGCGTCCCCTGCGCCCTTCTGTGGCGGCTCTGGCTGCTCGCCTCAACGCTGGCGTCGCCATCGTCCCGGCGCTCGCCCAGCTGGCCGAAGATATCGGGGACCCAGCGGCGGACACCGTGGTGGCCTGCCTCATCATGGCGGCCTCCGAGCGGGCGCAACGGCTCACGGACCTTTTGGGTGCGCTCGCCGAGGCCACACGAGACGAGGTGGCGATGCGTCTCGGTATCGAGGCATCACGCGCCTCGGCCAGGACAGCGGTGAAGATGATAACGGGCTTCTCGTTCGGGTTGCTTGGCCTCATGGCAGTGTTCGCCCGCGCCTATCTGAGCCCTTACAGCTCAGCCGAAGGTCAGCTCGTGCTCGCCATTGTGGGCTGCCTCTACGGACTCGGACTCTGGATGATGGCGGTCATGACTCGCCCCAAGAGCCTCCCTCGCCTACGGACGCGGGCGACAGCAGCGCTATGACAACCAACTTCGTTCTCCTCGGCCTTTTTGGCGGCACCGGTCTCGTGCTCATCGTCGCAGGACTGATGCGACGAATCCCGCGCCTTGCCGATGAGATGAGGCGGTACGGGCGTCCGGCGGGACGTGCCGGGCAGGAATCGCCCAGGCGAGATTGGCGCATGAACACACTCACGACGGTCGGGAGGTGGCTCGAGCATCTCGGCGCGAGTGAGGAGCGAGCCGGCCGACTCAGCCGCGACCTCGCGATCACTAATCGCACCCACGATCGGCACCTCGTCGTCACGGCGGTCGCCGCTCTTACGGGCGTGCTGGCGCCGATCGTGCTGGCGGGAGCGTTCGTAGCAATGGGGTGGCATGTTCGGGCGCTCGCCGTGCTCGTGCTTGCGGGGCTCGGGGCGCTCGGTGGACTCGCGGTCACCACCGTGGAACTGCGCCAATCGGCTAGCCGGGCCCGTGAGCGCTTCCGTCGTGAGCTGAGCTGCTGGCTCGAGCTCGTTGCCCTCGCTCAGGCGGGCGGGATGGGAGTCGAGAGTGCCCTCGAGGCTGCCGGGCGAATCTCGCCGGCTCCTGGGTTCGCCCGCATCCGCCAGGCCTTGGAACGTTCCCGCCACTCGGGCGTGACACCGTGGGACGAACTTGGACGTCTCGGGTCTGCGATCGGCATAGACGAGCTCGACGAGCTCGCCGCCAGCCTGGGCCTTGCAGGCTCTGAGGGGGCTCGCATACGCGCCAGTCTCAGGGCGAAGTCAGAATCGCTGCGCCGACACCAGATGTCTGCGGCGCAGTCGCGTGCCAACTCCACGACAGAACGACTCTTTCTTCCCTCGATTGTGCTGATGATCGGGTTCCTCGTCTTCATCATGTTCCCTGCCGGCGTCAGCTTCGCTCACGTGATGTAGCCGCCCCGTCTCGCGCGACCGCTCGCGCCCACCTGCAGGCACGCCCACCGGGCGTCCGACCACACGAAGGGACACCAGTGCTCAAGATTCAAGTCATCCAGTACGTCGTCGACCTCGTCACCTCACGGGTGGCGGAGCTTCGGTTCGCGCCCGAGCGGGGTGACGTAGCAGAGAAGATCGTCATCGTCGGCGTCTTCGTCGCCCTCGCCATTGCCGTCGGGCTCCTTATCACCCACGCCGTCACCGGCGACGCCACAAAGATCTCCAATGAGATCGCCGGCGCCGGATGACCGCTCACTTGACCCCGGCGGCGGCCAGTGCTCCCGCTCCCTGCCGAGATACGGGCCGACGGCGACCGGTGTTCGACGATCGGGGAGCAGAGACGGCCGAGATAGTCGTGGTCTTGCCGGTTCTCATGGCTCTGCTCGTCCTCGGACTGCAGCTCGCCATGTGGGGTTTGGCGTCGCACGCGCTCAGCCTCGGAGTGGCCGAGGGCGGGGCCGCCGCCAGGGCGCAGCTAGGAAGCCCTCCGGAGGCCACCGCCCTCGTCAAGAGGGACGTAGGCGCCATAGGCGGCTCGCTGGTGGGATCGCTCAAGGTGGCCATCCATGGACTTCCGGACGACTTCGTGGCCGTGTCAGCCACGGGTGCAGTACCGACGATCTTTCCCGGCCTGCAGTTCCATGTGTCGGCTCTGAGCACCGGACCAGTGCAGGGCTTCCGAGCCACGGGATGACAGGCGGGCACCGTTGGTATCCGGCGTCATCGGATCGAGAGGAGTGGAATCGCAATGACCGAACCGAACCCCGTCGAACCTCCGCCCTTTCCCTCCTGGCCGCGGTCCGGCAAAGACCGTGGCTCAGCAAGCGCTGAGCTCGTGCTCTTGACTCCCTTGCTCGTGGCAGTGTTCGGGTGCGTTTTCTTCGTCGGACGGCTCGTACTGGCGCGCCAAGCGGTAGACGACGCCGCTCGCACGGCGCTGCAAGCGGCTGTCACGATGCCGGACGGTCCGGAGGCGAATGACCTCGCCAGCCTCACGACACTGGTCCTGCTCAGCGCCGATCATGGCTTATGCGCTCGAGTGTCGACCGTGACGAACACGTCCAACTTCGTGGCCGGCGGGACCGTCTCGGTGAAAGTGACATGTGTCGTGCGCTTCTCGAGCCTGGCGTTCGCCGGCGTGCCAGGATCAGTCACACTCAGCGCAACGCGAGGGGGCGACCTCGAGCCGTACCGAGAGGTCGGTCCGTGATCGAGTCGCCCGCCGACCGGAATGACCGCACCTGCGAGGCGGGGTCCGTGAGCGCCTTCGTGCTCTTGCTGTGCCTTTGCCTCGCGAGCCTCGTTGGGCTCGTCTCCGAGGGCGGCCTCGTGCTGAGCGCCCGGGAGACGGCTGTCGCCGAAGCCGAACAGGCCGCTCGTGCTGGCGCGGCCGAGCTGACCCCTGCCGCACTGCGGGCTGGCGGAACGTCGGGCGCCGGGCCTGAGGCGGTCGCCGTCGCCGAGAACTTCATGGCCCTCAGCGGACACCCTGGCACCGCTACGGATTCTCATGGAGTGGTGACGGCAACGGTTGCGGCGTTTCGAGTGAGCACACCTCTCCTGGCACTCGCCGGGGTCTCGTCCATCTCCATCACCGCCTCCGCAAGTGCAAGGGCGGTCGACGGCTGACATGCGCCCCAATGCGCCCGGACCTCGGAGGTGCGTGGTGTCCCCTCGGACGGGAGCGCGGGCGTCCGTCTGCCTCGGTGCACTCCTGTCACTTCTGCTGCTCGACCGCCTCGCCGGCTCTCCCGTTCACAGCCTCGGTGCCCTTGTGGCTCTGTGGACGGCTCCGACACGCCGTCTCGATGACGGCGCCCTCACGGCAGTGCTGGCGGGCACGTGCTGGACGGCCTGGGTAGCAATGGTCCTGGCCACCACGGCCACCGTGGCACGTCCGTCGCGACGGCAGAGGCGACTTGCGCCGTCGCTCACGGGTTCTGCCACAATGTCGGCCATTCCCGCGACCGTTGACGGAAACCCCGCCTCTCGGCGCCCCGGACGGCGTGACGAGGCTGGAATCGAATCCCACCAGCCTCGATCGAGAACCGGGCCGCCCTCGGGCGACCACCCCGGCGCAAACGAGACGCCCGAGCTGCCGGTTGGTGAACCGGCACACGTTGCCGCCTCACCCTCGCTCGGGCAGGGGAGAGCACTGCCCGGGCCGCCGCTAGTCGGCCCAGCCGTGACGGGGCCGTCGACCACAGCCCCTGCCTCCGTCGGGATGCCACCGCCGCTGAGTCCGTCGCCGAATCCAGTCCCGTTGCCCGCGACCTTCCGACACCTGGAAGAGCCGGAGTGGAGCCGAGCCCTGCTCGGGCTCGCCGCCTCCGTTGCCCCGCATGGCGAGATGCCGCTGACCTGGCTCCTCGGACCGGCTGGGACGGCCGCCTTCGTCGACATGGCTCATGATCCACCCGCTCCCTTCGTACGCCACCGATCGAACGTTGGCTGGTGGCTCGACAGGGACTCCCGACTGGTCGAGCGCGTATCTCCGAGCGCAGTCGTTCGAGCCAGCACGCGTGCGGGCTTGGTGACGCTTTGGCATGACGAGCAGTCGCGCTGCCTCCTCGACGTCGTTGCGGCACGTACCGTGGCGCTCGACGGGCCGCCGGTAGCCGTGGGGTACACGGTGTCCGACATTGTGGTCGAGCTCGCCTCACGTCGCTGGTCGGATCTGGATGAGGTGTTGCTCATCGGGTTCGGCCGCGAAATGCACGGACTCGAGAACGTCCGCTATCTCCCATCGGTCGAGGATGGCGTCGCCCTGCTGACCGGAGTGGATCGGTTCGGCGAAGGGACCGCACGATGCTTGGTGATCGCGCCCATGCCGGTGGACGAGCAGCGTCGTGCCGCCCTTCGACGCCTGCTTCGGCTCGTGGAACAGACGCCCTTCTCCGGCGCCATCTGCTGCGACAACGCTGTGCAAGCGCATTGCACCTGGCACCTCGCCGCCCACCGTCAGACGGTCCGGCTTGAGGTGAGGGGCCGCGCTGGGCTGTCGGCGATCGTCTCGCCGGAGGGTTGGGCCGAGCGCACTGGGAGCAGTCTGCGCGTGGCCTACCGTCCGGTCGCACCGACACCGGACATCTCCCTCCGACCGACCCACGTCGAGACGGCTACCGTCATGGCACGGCCGGCCGAGGACCGCTACTCCGATGGAGTCGCCGTCCTCGTTCTTGGTCCGGTCCAGATCGCTGGTACCGCCGAGAGCCTCGAGGGACGGCCTCTGCTCAAAGAGCTCGTTGCCTACCTCGCGTTCCACCCAGAAGGCGCGAGCGGCGAAGCCTGTGCGACGGTGTTGTGGCCCGAGCGACGCGTCCCTCCGCAAACCTTGTCCAACCGGCTCCATGAGGCGAGACGGGCGCTCGGTACGACCATCGACGGCGAACCGCGCCTGGTTCGGGCGGGAGGTCGCCATCTGCTCTCCCCCGATGTGAGGACCGACTGGGCGCGATTCGTGGCCCTCACCGGACCGGACTCCGGACCCGCCAGCTGGCGCCAAGCACTCATGCTCGTGCGCGGTCGCCCGTTCGGTGGTCTTGCGAAGGGCGATTGGACAGTTCTGGAGGGTTTCTCGGCGACCATTGAGGCAGGCATCGTGGACGTCGCCGGGCGCCTGGGTGCGCACCTCCTCGAGGCGGGCGATCCTGTCGGCGCCGAATGGGCGATCCGCCGCGGGCTGACCCTCACACCTTGGGACGAACGGCTCTATCGCCTCTTGATGATGGCCGCCGACGCCGCGGGCAACCGAGGTGGTGTCGAGTCCGCTCTTCGGTCGCTGGCTCAGGTGCTCGGCTGGTCGGGCGATCCCATCGAGATCGTGCACCCTGACACAGCGTCCCTGTACCGGAAGTTGACCGAGATACCCCAGACTTGAGAAAACCCCTGATGGCGCCAACGCGGCGCGTTAGCCTGCCCTGGAACCGGCAGGGACCGGGGCTGCGGGAGGTGTCGTGGGGCTACTGGAGAACAAGCGCATCGTCGTCACCGGGGTGCTCACCGACGCCTCCCTCGCCTTCTCCGTCGCCCGATTGGCGATCGAGGAGGGGGCCGAGATCGTCCTCACGGGCGCCGGCCGCGGCCTCTCCCTCACCAAGCGCACGGCCCGGCGGCTGCCGATGGAGCCGGACGTCTTTGAGCTCGACGTCACCCTGCCCGAGCACGCCGCCGCCCTCGCCAGCACGCTCGAGCGGCGCTGGGGTTCGATCGACGGCGTCGTGCACGCCATCGGCTATGCCCCGGAGAGCTGTCTCGGCGGGGACATCCTGCAAGCCGACTGGGCCGACGTGGCGATGGCGCTGCAGATCTCGACGTTCTCGCTGAAGTTGCTGGCGGCAGCTTTCGCCCCCCTGCTCGAGAAAGCGCCCGAGGGCGGGTCGATCGTCGGCCTCGACTTCGACGGCACCGTCGCCTGGCCGGCCTACGACTGGATGGGAGTCGCCAAGGCCGGGCTCGAGTCGCTCACTCGTTACCTCGCCCGCGATCTCGGCCCGCGCAACATCCGCGTCAACCTCGTGGCCGCCGGTCCGGTGAGGACAATGGCGGCGAAGTCGATTCCGAGCTTTGCCACCTTCGAGGAGGTCTGGGACGGACGGGCACCCCTTGGCTGGGACGTGCACGACCCCGAGCCGGTCGCAAAGGCAACCGTGGCGCTGCTGTCCGGTTACTTCCCGAAGACGACGGGCGAGATGATCCACGTCGACGGTGGCTTCCACGCCACCGGGGCCTGAGAAGAAGGAGACCGATGCCCACGAGCGAGCAGGTTCACGGCGCCATCGCCGCCTATGCCGCTGCCGTGTCGGCAGCCGACAAGGAAGCGATCATGGCGTGCTACAGCAGCGACACCCGCGTGACCGACCCCTACCCGGGTCCGACGCACGAGGGTCGCGAAGGCGCCTCCGCCTTCTGGGACGGCGTGCTCGGTCTCGGCACGCCCGTCTCGTTCGTGCCCGAGCGGGTCGTGGTGGCGGGCGACCGCGGGGTGTTCTTCTTCACGATCCAGATCGACGTCGGCGAGGGCGAGGGCAAGGCCCGCCTGCAGGTGGAGGGTTACGACATCCTCACGATCGACGACGAGGGCCTCATCGCCGATCAGCTCGCCTACTGGGATCCTGCCTCCATGCACCCGGTGGAGGCCTGAGCCTGCCCGGAGTCGACCGCTGAGAAAGCGCCGGCGGCGGGCGATCGCTCGCCCTCGAGGTCGGAGCCGCTCCAGCCGACGGAGATGGCGCGCCACCCTCTGGGGCGTCGTACCCGCCGTTGCGTTGTTCGGCTGGGCCGTCTGGCCTGCGGCGTCACCGCCGGGGACGTACCGCACCGACGGTGGGGCGTACTGGGGGGTTGACTCCGTCGCCACGATGGGCTCGCGACTCTCCTCCGTGCAGCGGACCTACGACGCCACCCCGTCGTTCTGGGGTAGGTACCTGAGCGACTGCCGGGGTCGGTGCGGCCACGACCTCACGCGGGCGGAGGCCCGCCAGGATCTGGGCGAGGGGGTGCGGCTGTTGCTGGTGGTGGCGGATCGGAGCGGCCGCCATGACGTCGGGCGCCGCGCCGGTGCGGCCGACGGCCGAGCCGCTGTGGCCGCCGCCAGGGCACTCGGCGTCCCGCCGGGCGTGGCGATCTTCAAGGATCTCGAGAACGAGAGCCGGGAGAACGCCGCTTTCATCGTCGCCTGGTACGAGGCGGTCGCCGCCGGAGGCTACGCACCCGGCTACTACCTGAACGCCGAGCCGGGCGAGGACGGTGGTGCCGCCTACTGCCGTGCGGTGGCGACCGATCCGCTCGTCGGCACGTCCTTCCTGTGGGCGAGCGAGAGCGAGCCGGACGCGGCGGAATCGACGCC
>Ga0187883_10000784_pt1 | contig 19635 bp, 18 predicted proteins | sample June2016WEW_20_1_2_FD_132966 | JGI IMG/M metagenome (GOLD analysis project Ga0187883, IMG submission 132966) | Peatland microbial communities from SPRUCE experiment site at the Marcell Experimental Forest, Minnesota, USA - June2016WEW_20_10 | ecosystem: Environmental > Terrestrial > Soil >...
CCGCGACCACGAGCCGCACGGTGACGCCCCGGTCCGCTGGGACAACATTGAGCCGTCCTGGCTGCGCGAGGGAGTCAAGTTCTGCACCCGCCTCCAGCTCGAGACCGGGCAGCTGACCTGGTCGACGGTGATGCAGGTGCACGTGTTCGCCGCCCGCTTTGGCGAGTTCGCCCTCGCCCGCGGCCTCGGCCACCCCGCCCTGACCGCCGACCCCTCACAGCTGCGGGCGCTGGCACTGGACTTCCGGGCGTTCCTGCAACGGTGGCGGCGGGACCGGCCCGCCCATGGCCGCGCCCGCGGCGGGCCGCTGGACGCGCGGTCGGTCGCCCGCAGCCAGCGGTTCATCGGCAACTTCTACCGGTTCATGAACGACTACCAGGTCGATGCCGCCGCCGCGACCGGTGATGACCGGTGGCTGGCGCTGACCGACAGCCACGCCCGGCTCTACCGCATCGACGAGCTCCGCGCGGAGCGGGCGATCCGCCAGGCTGACGAGCGCAACTACATCAGCGACGCCGACCTGGCCCGCATGCTGCAGTATGTGGAGCTGCTCGGGATGCCCCGTGACCAGTCCATGACCATCACCCGCCACGGCCGGGCCATTGACGTCGCCGGGTTCGGCCAGCCAGCGATGATGCGCGCCTGGCTGATCCAGGCGCTCACCGGCCGGCGCGCAGCCGAGGTGCTGCTGATGGACTTCGACCCGCTGACCGCCATTCCCGGCGTCGACCCAGCTGCCGTCCCCGACGGGGGCATGGTGGCCCGGCTTCGCTACCAGCAGACCAAGGTCGATGGCGCGCCCTCCACGATCCTGGTCGGCGCCGACGTCGCCGAGATCGTCGGCGAGCAGCAGGCCTGGGTCCGCGAGCACTGGCGGCTCGGGCCGGACGGGTCGGTGCGCTACCTGTTCCCCAAGCTCGCCGGCAACCGCAAGGGCACCCGGGCCTGGGAGACCAGCCACCACGACGGGATGCTGCGCAAGCTCAGCGGCGTGCTGGGGCTCCGGGACGCCAGCGGGCGGCCGCTGAGCTACTCCCACAGCCACCGCCTGCGGCACACCAAGGCCACCACCCTGCTGAATGCGGGCGCACCGATCCACGTCGTGCAGCGCTACCTCGGCCATCGCTCGCCCGAGATGAGCATGCGGTATGCCGCGACCCTGGCTACCACCGCCGAACGGGAGTTCCTGGCCATGGCCAGGATCGGCCGCGACGGGCGGACGATCGCCATGGACGGCCGGGACATGCTCGACGTGCTCCAGCTCGACCGGCGCACCGACCGGGTTCTGCCCAACGGCTGGTGCCTGCTGCCGCCCGCCCGGTCCTGCGACAAGGGCAACGCCTGCCACGGCTGTGATCACTTCGCCACCGACCGCAGCCACCTACCCGAGATCCGCCGCCAGCTCGCCGGGACCGAGCAGCTGATTGAGCATCGCAAGGCCCAGCACCTGGCCCGATACGGGGAACCGATGAGCGAGGGCAATATCTGGCTGGAGCAGCGCCTGGCCGAGGTCCGCAGCATGCGCCTGGAAATCGCCGCCCTGGAAGCCCAGCCCGGCGACGCCAGCATCATCCGCGGCAGCGGGGTCTGCGGACGATCTGGCTACCAGGGCAAGCCGGTGCCCGTCGCCATCACCCCCGGGCCGGGCCCGTCATGAGCGGCAGCCCCCTGGGCGCCTCACCGCGCACCGGGGAGGCATCGACAGCCGCCCAGCGCAGAGCCGACGCGCTGCGCCGAGCTGCCCAGGCCAAACGCGAGGCCGCCACCGCCCGCGCCGAGACGGCGATCCGCCAGCTCGTCAAGAACCAGCAGGAGATCAACTTCCGGTCCGTTGCCCGCGCCGCAGGGGTCAGCCTCGATTTCCTCTACGCCAGCCCCGGCCTGCGCAGGCGCATCGAGGGCCTGCGCGCCCAGCAGGCCGCCGCCACTGCCCCAGCCCCGTCCGCCAGCCCCAGCCCCGCCGAGACCACGGGCAGCATCGTGCACGCGCTGACCGCCAGGCTCCGCGAGGAACGCGCCGCCCGGCGGACTGCCGTGGACGACCTCGAGCAGCGGCTCGCCGCCGCCCACGGCGAGCTCCTCCGCCTCAGCCGGGTCCTGCAACAGCACGGCATCCAAGCCCGGCCTTCGACGTTACGGACGCGTCCGTAACGTCAGTACCTGCGGAAACAACTAACCGATCAAGATCAACACCAGATAACTGGACGACTTCGCGCTCCAGCCGCTCGACGCCACCGAGACCGCCGACTTCTACCAGCTCTGCGTCGAACGCCACCAGCGGGCCTCGACAGTGGTCACCTCCAACCGCACCGCCGAGGAATGGCTGGCCATGATGGCCGACCCGCTACTCGCCCAGTCCGCCGTCGACCGCCTCGTCTCCACCGCCCACGAACTCGTCATCGAAGGCGAGTCCTACCGGCGCCGCCAGAAACCATCCATCAGCGTGTCCATTGACGACGAGAAAGGAAACCACCATGATCACTCATGACCCAAGGTGGTCCCTTCCTCGTGGCAGCACCCCGGTCCCATCACGCTGGCAAGCGACAGGCAGTTCGGGGGGACTTGCAGGATCTCTGGGTCATGTCACCGCTTGCTTGCCTCCCCGGCGGCCTCCGCTTGTAGGTTGGGGCATTTTCAGGCTCTCGCAGATCAGAAGATGCGGCTCTTGATCGCACATGGACGAACGCGTCGACGCCTGCAGTATGTTTACAATAAGCTAAACTTAACAGGATGGGAGCCGGGCGGTTGGACGAGTGGGAGATCTACGTGACCGACGAGGTCCGAGACTGGATCACCTCACTTGATGACCTGTCGCATCGGCTGGTCGTGCAGGCCATCGACATCCTGGCCGACCGCGGGCCAACGCTGGGCCGTCCGCTGGTCGACCATGTCGAGCATTCGACGGTCCAGAACCTCAAGGAGCTGCGGCCGGGGTCGGCGGGCCGAAGTGAGCTTCGGGTCCTGTTCGCCTTCGACCCGTAGCGGTCGGCCATCCTGCTGGTCGCCGGTGATAAGTCGGGCAGCTGGCGGGAGTGGTACCGGCAGGCAATCCCGAGGGCTGAGCAGTTGCTGGAGATATACCTGAAGGAACGGGCGCAACAGGAGGGAGGGACCGGTGACCTTCACTAAGTGGTCGCAGATCCGTGATGAGCAGATCGAGCGGATAGGCCGTGAGGAGTTCGAGGCGGGCAAGGAACAGATGCTGGCCCAGGCGCGCGGCTGGCGGCTGGCTGAGATTCGCCGTCGCCGGGGTCTGACCCAGTCGCAGGTTGCTGCCCGGATGGGCGTCGGCAAGAGCCGGGTCAGCCAGATCGAGAAGGGCCGGGTCTCCACGCGTGACGTGCTGGACCGGTATGTGGAGGCGCTGGGCGGGCGGCTCAGCCTGATGGCCGACTTCGGTGACGAGCTCCTGCGTGTGGGTTGACCCTGCGCGACGCGCCGGATGAAACACGGCCGCACGGGACCTGCAGTGCCGTACCTGTGCCGTCGTAGTTCGGCTTACGGTGGCGCAGCGTGCGGACGATGTCCGGGCAGGGACGCTGCGCACGATTGAGCGTGACCTGGAGCCTGGGCTGAGAAAGGGTGGCTGCGATGAGTGAGTGCGCCTACGACCCGGAACTGGATACCACCGCCCTGGAGGTACGGCGGGAGGAGCGTTTCTGCGGGCAGGCCATCCCCACGGGCACGTGACCATGGCCGAGATCTGCCTCCAGGCTGAGCGCCGGCATCCAGTCTCCGCTTGGATGTTCGACTGATCGAACACGCACTGATCATGGACTCGTCTGGGGACAGTTCTGGTAGCCACCGTGCAGGCACACTGGCTGCCGTCCAGACTCCTCCAGGCCGGATTCCCGCAGCTAGATGGCTAACCCGGCGTCGCCCAGACCCACCCAGGCCCGTGCCGTAGTCGCATGGCATGCAAGAGGTCTGGGGTTCGAATCCCCATAGCTCCACTGGTTTTCCCAGTTCAAAGCGCAATTTTAAGATCATCTAGGCGGACGTGGCAGATTGGCACTCAGCCTCACGGATTGACTCCAGATGGCAGGCCGGATTCGCGCGACCATCGTTTCCGTTGAACAGGGTCACTGCCGAGGGGATGGCGGTCGCACCAGTTTCTGAGTGGCAGGTGCGGCGCGTAGCCGGGCGGGCGGATCTCACGGGAGCATCTCACGCTGCGTGAGCACCTCCGCGCCCGGCTCACGATCCAGATCCGCTGGGCGCAGTGCTGGGGCAGGAACTCGGCCGTGGTGACGAACATCGGGCAGGTGAGACAAGAGTTGGCGTGCGGGCAGGTCTTCACCATCGGCAGCTGGCAGTACCCGTTCGGCAGCGCCTGGGTAGCCCGTGAGAGGTGGTGCTTTGCCCACGCAGGCCGGCCGCTGGACAGGGTTTACGCGGCGGTGTTCCTGTTTTGCGCCGCGTCACCAGTCGGAGGCCGGCCAGTCGCCCATGGCAAAATCAGCTAGGTGCAGATCGGGATGCTTGGATCATTCGAGCTTCGCACGGACGACGGCGTCCTCGCCGACGTGCCGGGCGCGCGGCTGCGCGGGCTGTTGATCGCCCTCGCGCTCGAACCAGGTCACGCAGTCTCGAAGGCGACGCTCGTCGACTGGATTTGGGGTGAGCGCCCGCCCTCCGACGCGGCGAATGCCTTGCAACGCTTGGTTTCCCGGCTGCGGAAGGCACTGCCGGAAGGGTTGGTCGAGGGGCAGACGGACGGCTACCGGTTGAGGGTGGAACCCGACGCTGTCGACGCCGTGCGGTTCGAACGCCTCGTCGGCCAGGCCCGCAATGACGAGGATCCACGGCGGGTACGGCTGCTGCGCGAGGCCCTCGCATTGTGGCGCGGCGCGGCCATGCAGGACGTCGGTTTGCAGGATAGTGCCGCGTTTGACGCGGCGGTCACCCGGCTCGAGGGGCTACGCCTGACTGCCATGGAGGATCGGTTCGATGCGGAGATCAGCCTCGGCCACAGTGTGCAGCTGGTCACGGAACTAACCGACTTGGTGGCCGCGCATCCGGTACGAGAACGGCTTGTCGCCGCGCTGATGCGTGCCCTCGTCGCGACCGGTCGCGACACCGAGGCGCTGCTCGTGTACCAGCGCACGCGAGAAGCCCTGGCCGACGCGCTGGGCGTCGACCCCTCACCGGAGCTGTCCGCATTGCACGTCGCGCTGCTGCGGGGCGAGTTGGGACGGCGGGAGGAAAACCGGAAGACCAACTTGCGCGCCGAGCTAACCAGCTTCGTCGGCAAGGACGCTGATGTCGCCGCGGTCCGCGAACTCATCGCCGAACATCGGCTCACCACCGTGATCGGGCCGGGCGGCTCAGGGAAGACCAGGCTGGCCACGGAAACCGCGCGCACGCTGCTCGGCGACCTACCGGACGGGGCCTGGCTGGTGGAACTCGCAGCCATCGGCGCGGACGGTGACGTGGCGCAATCGACGCTCGCCGCGCTCGGCCTCCGGGATGCTCTGCTCGGCGGCGCACCGAACGCGGAACCGACGGACCGGCTCATCGCCGCGATCCGCGAGCGGGCGGCGCTGTTGATTCTGGACAACTGTGAGCACGTCATCGAGTCGGCGGCGGCGTTCGCCCACCGGGTGCTCGGGGAGTGCCAGCGGCTGCGGATCCTGGCGACGAGCAGGGAACCGCTCGGCATCACCGGTGAGCAGCTGTGGCTGGTCGAGCCGCTGGCCTTGCCGGAGGGGGACGCCAGCCCCGGCGAGATCGAGTCCTCTCCAGCCGTCCAGTTGCTGCGGGACCGGGCCGGCGCGGTGCGCAAGGATCTTGCGACCGACGCCCGCACGCTGTCGACCATGGCGCGCGTCTGCCGGGCGCTGGACGGGATGCCGCTGGCGATCGAACTCGCCGCGGCCAGGTTGCGCACCATGTCCCTCGATCAGCTCGCCAACCGGCTCGACGACCGGTTCCGCCTGCTGACCGGCGGCAGCCGTACCGCGCTGCCACACCACCGGACGTTCCGCGCGGTGGTCGACTGGAGCTGGGAGCTGCTCACCGACGCCGAACGGATGGTCCTGCGCAGGCTCTCGGTGTTCTCGGGCGGGGCGAGCCTGGACGCGGCCGAGCAGGTTTGCGGCGGCGATTCGGTCGAGCGGGGGGAAGTGCTCGAGTTGCTCACCGCGCTGACCGAGAAATCGCTGCTGCTCGCCGAGGGCGACAGCGCACCGCGCTACCGGATGCTCGACACGATCAAGGAATATGCCCGGGACCGGCTCGCGGAGACGGGGGAATCGGATCTGGCGCGCCATGCGCATCTGGACTACTTCACCGAGCTCGCCGAAACCGCGGATCCGCATCTGCGCCGCGCCGAGCAATTGGAGTGGCTCGCCACGCTCGAGGCCGAGCATGACAACGTCGCTGTTGCCCTGCGGGGCGCGCTAGCGGCCGGCGAGGCGCACGGGGCGATGCGGCTCGCGGCGGCCGCCGGCTGGTACTGGTGGCTCGGCGGGCACAAGGCCGAGGGCCTCGAGCTGATCACCGCGGCCGCCAGCACGCCCGGCGAGGTGAGCGATGAGATCCGGGCCATGGTGTACGCGCTTGCCGTGACGTTCGTGGCCGACGGTCCGGGTGACCAGTACCAGGCGGCGGAGTGGATCCACCAGGCCTACCGGTTCACCCAGCGCAGTCAGAGCCGCAACCCGCTGCTGGCGTTGGTCGCCCCGCTGGAACGCATGCTGCAGGCGCCGGACTCGTTTCTGCCCGCGTGGGAACCGCTGCTCACCGACGACGACCCGTGGGTACGCGCCCTGGCCCGGTTGCAGCTCGGCAAGATGCGGATCGTGCTCGGCCAGGGCGGGCGGGATGCGGATGCCTATCTCGAGATGGCGCTCGCCGAGTTCCGGGCGCTCGGCGAGCGGTGGGGGATGTCGTTCGCCCTGACCGAGCTGGCGGACCGAATCGCCACGCGCGGCGAGTTCGCCGGTGCCTGCGAGCACTACGACCAGGCGATCGCGGTGGCCACCGAGGTCGGCGCCATCGAAGATGTGGTTCAGTGGCGGTCGCGGCAGGCTCAGCTGTACTGGCTGCTGGGTGATGAGGAGTCGAGCACGGCGGCCATGGCCGAGGCACAGCTGTACGCCGAACGGATCGCGTGGCCGTCTGCGCTGGCCGCGCTGGCCCTGGCGAAGGCGGAACTGGCCCGCTGGAGCGGCGACACTGAGCAGGCCTGCCGGCAACTCGGCGTCGCGACCACCATGCTGGGCGACGAAGCGGAGCGGGCGCTTGTCCGGGCGGTGACCCACGACCTGCTCGGTTACCTCGCCGACAACCCCGACGAGGCCCGCGAGCACCGCGGCGCGGCATTCCAGGCCGCGTCGGAGGCGGGGCACGCGACCCTGATCGCGAAGGTACTCGTCGGGATCGCGGACCTGGCGCTGCGTGGCGAACGGTACGAGCAGGCCGCGCGGCTGCTCGCGGCAAGTGCGAGCGTGCGCGGACTGCCGGATCGGTCGCAGCCGGATGTGGCCCGGATCGAGCAGGCCACACGGCGCCGCCTCGGCGAAGCGCGGTTCGCCGAGGCGACGCAGGAGGGGGCGCAGGCGAGCTGGCGTGAGCTGGCCGAAGCTACGCTCGCTTGCTGAACGTGGCCCGCGACCACAGGTAGCCGACGAGGGCGATCCCGGCGCACCAGGCGAGAGCGGCGGCCGCGTAGCCGCCCGACGGGGCGCCGGCGAGCAGTCCGCGCAGCGATTCGATGATCGGCGTGAAGGGCTGATACTCCGCGAATTGCCGTACGCCCTGTCCCATCTTGGCGGCCGGCACGATCGCGCTGCTCAGGAACGGCAGGATGATCAGCGGCACGACGGTGAGGCCCGCGGATTCCGGAGTTTTCGCGGCCATCCCCAGCGCGACCGTGAACCAGGCGGCCGCGAACGCTGTCGCCGCGATGATGCCGACCGCGGCGAGCCAGTCCAGGGGGGTCGCAGGCGACCGGAACCCCAGCGCGAAGGCCATTCCGATGATGACCGCGATGGCTACCGAGCTGCTCAGCATGGTGGCCGCGACATGACCGGTCAGGACGGCACCGCGGGAGACGTTCATGACCTTGAACCGGTTGATGATGCCCTTGGTCATGTCGGAGTTCACCGAGACCGCGGTGGCCGCCAGCCCGTAGGTGATGGCCAGCAGGATCAGGCCTGGTGTTGCGTATTCGATGTAGCGTTCGCCGACATTGAATGCGTTGCCGAACACGTACACCAATAGCAACATGAGCACGACCGGCATCAAGGCCCCGTTGAATATCGTGACCGGATTCCGAAGGATGTGCTTGAAGTTGCGGCGCAGCATGATCCGCGAATCGGTCAGCGCTGCTGACGTGGTGTTCATCGTGCGATTACCTCCGTGCTCGCGTGACTGGTCAGGGCCAGGAAAACGTCATCGAGGTCCGGCGTGTGCACGGAGAACTCCTCAACGTCGATCGAATGCTCATCGAGCCGGCCCAGCAGGGTCCGCAACGATCTCGCCCTGCCATCGCTGGGAACCCGCAGGGTCAGGTCCTCGTCGTCCCGCGTGGAGCCGGTCAGGACCCGCGTCGCCGCGTCGAGTTCGAGGACGTCGGTGAACTGGAGCCGGACGTGGCTGCCGGGAACCTGGCGCTTGAGTTCGTCGGGAGTGCCCTCGGCAACCAAGTGGCCCTGGTCGAGCACCGCGATCCGGCTGGCGAGCTGATCGGCTTCCTCGAGATTCTGGGTAGTGAGGAAAACGGTCACGCCGTCGGCCACCAGCTCGCGGGCGATGTTCCACATCGTGCGACGGCTGCGCGGATCCAGTCCCGTCGTCGGCTCGTCCAGGAAAATGATCTGCGGCCTGGTGACCAGCGTCATCGCCAGATCCAGCTTCCGGCGCATACCGCCGGAATAGGTCGCCGCCATCTTCTGCGCCGACTCCACCAGATCGAACCGTTCCAGCAACGAGGTGACCACCCGCTTGCCCTCGCCGACCCGCAGATGGTGCAGATCCGCCATCAACTGCAGGTTCTCCTGCCCCGTCAGCAGATCGTCCACCGCCGCGAACTGACCGGTGACCCCGATCACCGCGCGCACCGCCCTGGCCTCGGTCGCAACATCATGCCCGGCAACCCGTACCGTCCCACCGTCGGCCTTCATCAACGTGGTCAGCACGTTCACCGTCGTCGTCTTACCCGCCCCATTCGGGCCGAGCAGGGAAAAGACCGTGCCCGCACGAACATCTAGATCGATTCCATCGAGCACAGTCTTGTCCCCATACGCCTTCCGCAGCCCTGAGACTGCAATCGCCGAATTTCTCATGCGACCATCATCGGCACCGCCCCTGACACGCCCCTGACACGCCCCTGACACGACCAGTGACACGACCAGTGACACGGCGTTCTACCTCGTTGCACCAGGTCAGGGCACTGCGCAGGCTACTGACGGCTGCCTGATCGGCCAGAGCCCGCCGGTCACCGCGCTACCGCGATATCAACCGTCGACGGATTTGGCCTCGATCAGGTCCAACACCTCCTGTGCGCGATCGACCAAATACATGTGATCACCCGGTAACTCGATGAAGCTGAATTCGCTTGAGGTCGCTTTCCGCCATTCTTGAGCCTGTTCGGCGCTGACCAGACCGTCGTTGCTGCCCCGGATCGAACAGACTGGTACCGATACCGGCTCGTCCGTGCTCGGGGTGTAGTTCTCGTGCATCTCGCGGTCGGCCCGCAGCGTAGGGAGGATCAGTTCACGCATCTCACCCAGATCGGCCGTCATGATCGCCACGCACCCCGACCACTGACAGCATGACCTACCCCCGACGAACTAACATTCGCGACCACTAGGCATGCCGCCTTTGGGGGACTCGCGCCGCCGGTCATCTGAACAGCGCCTCGCCGGGGGGCAGACGTCGGGGATATCGGCGAGGTAACCTCACCTGGGCTGCGGCCCGGAGCGCACGTCCGCCGGGGATTCCCTCGGCCATGCCGCGCCCCGGGCGCGCCCCAGAGCGGCTATGCCGGGAATGTTCGCGCTGGTCAGGTCGTGGTAGGGCAATGCCCTCCAGAGCCGTAGGCGTGCCCGATCAAAGGCACAGGACCGGTATTCGACGGGCACTCACGGACAGTCAAAGGTAGCCCTTGATGTCCAGTGCGCTGGTTGGGGACAGATCGTTCATCACATCCTAAGCTGATAGTGCGAGTCCGGTTCTCGTCACCCGCTCCCGAGTAATCCTCAGGCCAGTACTGCGCCGGGCAGGTCTTCGCGGGCTCCAACGGTTCGATAGCACCCCGCTGACAGGGTCCGCGTTATGCTCCAAGCGGATGAGGAGGTCGGCCATGGCAGAAACACCCTTCACGATCAGGGCCGACGTCAGGTGTACCGATGGGGTCTGCGGCAAGGTAATTCGCGTGGTCGTTGACCCGGTCGCGCGGGCGGTCACCCACCTGGTGGTCCAACCGAGGCACTGGCCCGGCCTGGGTCGGCTTGTGCCGCTCGATCTTGTCGATGCCGCGACACCGACGGAGGTCCGGCTGCGCTGCACTCGGGCGGAGTTCGACGAGCTCCGCTTTGCCGAGGATACGGATTTCGTGCCGCGAGCCAACCTGGACCGGTACTCGGGCTACAGTGCGGAACAGATGCTCATGCTGCCCTACTACGGCCGGATCGCAGGCGAGGATATGCCCCAGGCCCGGGAAGATGGGCCGACAGGCGCCTACGGTTCCTTGCCCCCGGGCGAGATCGGTGTGCGCCGCGATAAGCCTGTCTATGCCACCGACGGCGAGATCGGGCGAGTCGAGGGGCTTGTCATCGACCCTGGCAACCACCAGGTGAGCCACGTGCTCCTGCAACAGGGGCATTTGTTTGGCCGCAGGCAAGTGGCCATCCCGATCGGTGCCGTTACCGGGGTCGTGGACAGCGTCCAGCTCAACATCACCAAGCAGCAGGTGGAGAACCTGCCGCCCGTGCACACCGATCACCCCAGCGGATAGAGCTACCAGGATGCGGAGAAGCGATACGTCAGCAGATCGCGCATTGCCATCCAGGTCTAGCCATCAAGTTTCTCCCGCGCCAGCCCCTGTCCGCCATATCGCAGACCAGGGTAAGACCAGGGATGTCACGGGAGCGACGCGCCTGCCCGATCCGCGATCGTGGTAGTACCAGTTGTGCCGCTGGCGCGGAAGGCGTTGCCCTGCAGCGCCGGGCCGAAGGCGACCGGTCCATCTCTTCCGCCGCCGTGTCAGCTCATCGGGAGAAGAGGAGATCCTATGTCCAGCGAAGCTGAAGTCTGCCCCTTTCGTGTCGATTTCCCCGACGAAGAGGTCGCCGAGCTGCGCAGGCGCGTAAACGCGACCAGGTGGCCCGAGCGCGAGACGGTCACCGACGACTCGCAGGGCGTGCGGCTCGCGATGATGCAGGACCTCGCGCGCTACTGGGGGACAGACTACGACTGGCGCAAGTGCGAGGCGAAACTGAACTCACTACCGCAGTTCATGACCGAGATCGACGGGCTTGACATTCACTTCATCCACGTCCGCTCCCAGCACGAGGACGCACTGCCACTGATCGTCACACACGGATGGCCCGGCTCGATCATCGAACAGCTGAAGATCATCGATCCGCTCACCAACCCGACCGCGCATGGCGCGAGCGCGGCGGACGCGTTCCATCTGGTGATTCCCTCGCTGCCGGGGCACGGGTTCTCCGCCAAGCCGGCCAGCACCGGCTGGGATCCCGCCCGCATCGCACGTGCCTGGGTCGTGCTGATGAAGCGCCTCGGATACACCCAGTTCGTGGCACAGGGCGGCGACTGGGGCGCGGCCGTCACGCAGGCGATGGGTGAACAGGCAGCACCGGAACTGCTCGGCATTCACTCCAACATGCCCGGTACCGCTCCAGCCGACGTCACCAAGGCGTTCGAGCGCGGCGACCCGCCGCCAGCCGGTCTCTCAGACGAGGAGCTACGCGCCTACCAGCAGCTGAGCAACTTCTATGGCAAGCACGTGGCCTACGCACAAATCATGGCGACGCGGCCGCAGACGCTGTACGGACTGGCGGACTCCCCCGCCGATCTCGCGGCGTTCATGCTGGACCACGGCGACGGTACCGGCCAGCCCGGGCTCGTGGAACAGGCCCTGCAGGGAACCCTGGCCAGCGCCCTGACCCGAGACGACCTCCTCGACAACATCACGCTCTACTGGCTGACCAACACCGGGGTTTCCTCGGCCCGCCTCTACTGGGAGAACAAGGCGGACTTCTTCGACGCCAAGAACATCACGATCCCGTTTGCCATCAGCGTCTTCCCCGACGAGCTGTATCAAGCCCCGCGAAGCTGGGCAGAGCGCGCGTATCCCGACAACCTCGTCTACTACAACAGGCTCGACCGGGGCGGCCACTTCGCCGCCTGGGAACAGCCGGACCTGTTCGCCGCCGAGATGCGCGCCGCGTTCACGTCACTGCGCTGACCAGGCAGGCGGCGGGCGGTTTCCTGGCGAGGCGGGAGTGTCGCCATGAGCGCCGACGGGCACGCCTACCGGCAGGCACAGGTGCTTTCTGGTACACCAGATTCTTACAGCAAGCCGACATGAGCACCGTAAAGGTCGCACCCGCGGCGCCAGAGGAGAGGCGGTCATCCCCGTGCGTTCAGACATCGTCCCCGGCGGCACCTTCCCCGATTATGCGCTGCCCGACCAGAGCAGCACCGTCCGCACGCTGAGCGAGATCCAGGGCCGGGACCCGATGATCCTGACGCTCGCGCGCGGCAACTACTGCCCGAAAGAGCACCGGCAGCACCTGGAGCTGGCCGAGCACTACGCGAAGATCACGGTGGCATATACACAGATGGCGACCATCGCCACCGACGACCATCACACACTGCAGGAGTTCCGCAACTCGGTCGGCGCCCAGTGGCCTTTCCTGTCCGACCCTGGGAGGACTGTCCAAAAGGACCTGGACATCCGGGAGTACACCGACCCCGAGCACAACCCGATGATCCCGCACACTCTTGTGCTCAAGCCGGGACTGGTCATCCACAGCGTCTACAACGGCTACTGGTTCTGGGGCCGCCCGTCGTTCTACGACCTGTGGCGCGACCTGCGCGCCGCCACTGCCGAGATCCGCCCCGACTGGGACCTGAGCACCCCGGGGCTGCGCGAGGCCTGGGACGCCGGCGACTACTCGAAGTTTCACGGATGGGACCGGCGTTCCCCGCAGTCAACGCCGACTTCCTATGAGCCATAGGACAGCGGTATCGCGCACTTCGCCTCCGGCGAATCAATCGTTCGCTACGGGCCAGCGCCACCGATGGCCGGGACGACCGGTGACATCGAAGCGCTCTCGATGTGGGCCGGACAGGGCGTCGCACTCGCGAGGCAGCCACAGTCAGCGGCGGACATCGTTGCCGAGCTCACCTCCGGCCTGTGACCCGAGACGCAGGCGCTCGGATCGCGGTCGGGTGGGGCCCTGAAGCCTGCTGAGGTACCGGGGACACCTCGAGCGGCTGTGGATACGGCCCGGCCAGGGACGCGCTCTGGGCGTCTACCGGGCGAGCCGCGGGCGCGCCGGGTGTCGCGCGGTCGCGCGACGTTCCCGGCTACATTGTCCGGGACAAGCGGGTCCGGAGAGTACGAGACACCGCCGAAGCGCCATCCACGCCGTATCAGGCAGGCAGCCCGTGCCAAAGGAGATGCCGACATGCCAAGCCAGGCAATGCAGGACGCGATCGACGCCTTCAGGGACCGGCAGAAGGCCAGTGCCAGCCAGCCCCCGCCGACGCTGGAAGAGCGCCGCGCCGCCTTCACCCCCGGCGACCGCCTGTATCCGGTGCCTGACGACGTGCAGGTTACGGAGGTGACCGCAGGCGGGGTGCCGGCCCACTGGCTTGCCGCCCCGGGAGCGGACGCCGGCCGGGTGCTCCTCTTCCTGCACGGCGGAGGTTACGAGCTAGGGTCGCTGCGCAGCGACGGCGAGCTGGCCGCCCGGCTGGGACGGGCCAGCGGGATGCGGGTGCTGTTCCCCGAATATCGCCTGGCCCCCGAGCATCCCTTCCCCGCCGCCATCGACGACGTCCTGGCCGCCTGGCGCTGGCTCCGCACCGACCAGGGCCTGAGCGCAAGATCAATAGCGGTGGCCGGCGACTCGGCCGGCGGAGGGCTCACCGTCGCCCTGCTCGTGGCCACGCGGGACGCCGGGGAGGCATTGCCCGCGGCCGCCGCACTGATGTCCCCGACGGTGGACCTGACCAGCTCGGGGGCCTCGATGACCGAGCGCGCCGAGCAGGACCCGATCTCCACCCCCGCCATGCTCCGTCAGTTCGCCTCCGACTACCTGGCCGGGGCCGACCCTAAGACGCCCCTGGCCTCGCCGCTGTTCGCCGCACTGTCCGGGCTCCCGCCGCTGCTTGTCCAGGTAGGCACGGCCGACCTGCTGCTCAGCGATTCCGAACGCCTGGCCACAGCAGCAGCCCAGGCCGGGGTCGACGTCACCCTGCAGATCGGCGAGGGCCTGCCCCACGTCTACCAGCTCCTGCTCGGCACCCCCGAGGCAGCCCAGGCCACCGAGCACCTCGGGAAGTTCCTGCAGGCCCGGGTTCGCTAACCAGACAGTCCATAGACAGCAGGCTTCCCGGCGCCCGGTCGTTCGCTTCACAGTCGGCGCTGGTCCCTGTCCCGCTGGCAATGCGCCGGCAGGCGCCGTGATCAGGACTCGAGTGACAGGGTGCGCCGCACCTCGTAGTCGATCGCGTCCATGGAGATCATGATCGATCGTGCGGCGAACAAGAGCCCGCCGAGGAGCGTCACGGTCCCGGCCAGAACCAGAGCCAGGGCGGTAGTCCCTGCCGCTCCGGAGCTGTCCGTCACGGCGACCCCGATGGCGATCACGCTGAGCACCAGCACGGCCACGCCGGCATAGATGAGAAGAATGGCATTGTGCAGCAGGCGATGACGGCGCAAGAGCATGGGCAGCTGGGTATCGATCTGGGTCAGCCGTTCCCGGCCAGCCGGTGGCACCTCGGCGACTGACAGCAGTGTCCCGGCGGCGCTGGACAAGATGTCCAGGCGCTCACCATCCATGGCACGCATGCGGTCGTTGACCGAGCTGTACATCGTCAGCAGGGCGCCGGACAAGATCGCAGCCGTCGTGATAAGCACCACCGGCGCCACCATCGCCTGGACTGCTGTGACGGCGATCGGATTCATCAGCCCAGCCTAGGAGGAGCGCCGGGCAGAACCTCCTGTTGAGCTGGGTCTTGCCCGGTTCCGGCTCGGTCGGCGGGAACTGTCGCTGAGCTCGCCGGCTATGCCCAGCCTGGGGTTGCCGCGAAGACGGGCTGGCAGCAGGTACCGGGGCAGGTTTTGGTGAGCAGCACGAGCGCTCTGCCCGGCTCGATGTGCCGGAAGGACCCAGATCACGAAACTGTTTCCATGCCCGGCGCGGCCAGAGTTCACGTGCCGCGGCGCGCGTTGACCGGCATTCGCCGCGATGCCATACTCGGTATGCAATACCTCGTATGGAGGTGCTGGTGTCAGTCCGTCACAGTCTTCTGGCGTTGTTGTCCGCCGGGCCGATGCACGGCTACGGGCTGAAGACCGAGTTCGAGGCCGCGACCGGGGACGTTTGGCCGCTCAACGTCGGGCAGGTGTACACCACCTTGCGGCGCCTGGAGCGAGACGGTCTGGTTACCGCCGAGGCTGATGCCGACGGCCAGAAGGTGTACGAGATCACCGGGGCCGGGCGGGATGAGCTCGGCCGGTGGTTCGAGACGCCGGTGCCGCGCGAGGTGATTCCCCGCCAGGAGCTGGCGATCAAGCTGGTGTTCGCGATGCGGTCAGGCATGGCGGATGTCACCGCGGTCGTGCAGCGGCAGCGGGTGGCGACGGTGCGGGCGCTGCAGGACGTTACCCGGCTGAAGGCCGCCGCTGAGTCCGCTGGGGACATGGCCTGGTTGCTGATGCTTGACGCGCTGGTCTTCCAGGCCGAGGCCGAGGCGCGCTGGCTCGACATGTGCGAGGCGCGGCTCGCGAGAGAGAACATCGCCGCGGGAATGGCCCGGCGGCATCCGGAAAATCCGGCCGAACGCGCGGCGGAACGGAGCAGCTGATGACGGTCCTCGAGATAGCCGGGGCGGCGCGGGTCTTCGGGTCCGGGCGCCTGCGTGTGGTCGCGCTGGACGATGTGTCGCTGCAGGTCAGCGTCGGCGAGTTCGTGGCCGTCATGGGGCCCAGCGGTTCGGGGAAGTCGACCCTGCTGCGGCTGGCGGGCGGGCTGGACCGGCCGACCTCCGGCCGGGTCCTGCTGTCCGGCCGTGACCTGGCCGTCCTGGACCAGGCCGGGCTCGCGGCGGCGTTGCGGCGGGAGATCGGCTTCGTCTTCCAGGAAGCCAACCTGCTCGCCTCGCTGACCGCCGCCGAGAACGTTGCGCTCGCGCTGGAACTGGATGGCGTCAAGCCGAAGGCCGCGATTGCGGGCGCTGGCGGCCTGCTGGACTCCCTGGGCCTCCGAGCCGTCGGGGGCCGGTTCCCGGGGCAGCTGTCAGTGGGCGAGCAGCAGCAGGTGGCGATCGCCCGGGCGGTCGCCGGGGGCCGGTCGCTGCTGCTGGCCGACGAGCCGACCGGTGCCCTCGACGCGCTCACCGGCGAATCGGTGATGAGCCTGCTGCGCCAGCGGTGCGCGACAGGCTGCGCGGTCGTGCTCGCCACCCACAACGTCCGGCACGCCGCCTGGGCCGACCGGGTGGTGTTCCTGAACGACGGCCGGCTCGCCGGCGCGACGGGGCCGCCCGTCGGCCCCGAGTACCTGCTGGGAACGGGGCAGGCTCGGTGACCGGCACCGCGGCCGCCCCGGCCATCATCGCGCTGGCCGGGGCGGGGAAGACCTACCGCAGCGTAGGGGGCCGAGGAGGTGGGCGGGGGGTCGGGTTCCGCGCGCTGAAAGGCGTGGACCTGGCGATCGCCGGGGGCGAGATGGTGGCGATCACCGGCCCGTCGGGCAGCGGCAAGACCACGATCATTAACCTCATTGCGGGCATCGACCGGCCCACCGCCGGCACGGTGACGGTTAACGGCAGCCGCCTGGACCAGATGACCGAGGAACAGCTCGCCGTCTGGCGCGGCCGCACCATCGGCATCGTCTTCCAGTTCTTTCAGCTGATGCCCACGCTTACCGCGACGGAGAACGCCGCGCTGCCGCTGGACCTGGCCCGGCTCGGCCCATCCCGCGAGCGCAAGGCCGTGGCGAGCCGCCACCTCGCCACGGTCGGGCTCGGCGACCGCGGCGACCGGCTGCCGCTGGAGCTGTCCGGTGGCGAGCAGCAGTGCGTCGCGATCGCCCGGGCGATGGCCTGCCAGCCGCCGATCCTGCTCGGCGACGAGCCCACCGGCAACCTCGACACGCGGCTGGCCCGGGACATGTTCGAACTGCTCAAAGGCCTGAATGGGAACGGAACCACGGTGGTGTACGTCACCCATGATCAGGCTCTCGCCGGGCTGGCATCCCGGATCGTGTCCGTTCGCGACGGACTGATCACCGGCGATACGGGACGGCGGCCATGAGCACGCTGAGCCGCAAGGCATGGGGCGACGTGACCCGGCACCGCGCCCGCACGCTGCTGGCCGTGTGCACGCTGAGCATCGCGATCGCGAGCCTGGGTTTCCTGGCCGTACCGGCCCTGCTGAGCGCGGCCATGAACCGCCAGATCGCGGGCAGCCACCTGTATGACGTCGGGATATCCACCAGCAGCCTTGACCTGCGCCCGGCACAGCTCCGCGCGCTGGGCCGCCTGCCGGGCGTCGCCGCGGTCAGCCCGGCCGTCGGCTACGCCACCACGGCGACATCCGCCGCCGGCCCCCAGGACGTCGAGCTCGCCGGCACCGCGCTGGCGTCCGCCCCGGTCAATACCGTGGCGCTGTTCACCGGCCGGATGCCGGGGCCGGGTGAGGTCGTGGCCGACGCGGGCAACGCCCGGGCCACCGGCTTCGCCGTCCCCAACGGGGGCACAATCGACGTGCGGGCCGCCAGCGGCAGGCCGGTGCGGCTGCGGGTCAGCGGTACCGGCCTGAACCTGTACGCGACCCCTGGCGCGAACGGCTCGACCACGCCGGTCTTCTACGCCCCGACGGCCACGGTGCAGGCGCTGCGCGGCGTCGGTTACAACTACCTGGGGTTCCGCCTCACCGACGACGCCGCGGCCGCGCAGTCCCGGGTGGTCGCCGAGGTGCGCGCCTACCTGACCGCACAGACCGGAGCGGACCCGATCACGGCGCTGCCCGCCGTCCGCGCCCCCGGGCAATGGCCCGGGCAGGCCGGGTTCGGTCACATCATGGCGCTGCTGTACATCATCACGATCCTCGCGTTCGCCTCTGCCCTGTTTCTCATCGCCGCCACGATGAATACCCTCATCGCCGAGCAGGCCGGCGAGATCGCCATCCTCAAGACACTCGGCGGCCGGCGCCGGCAGATCGCCGGCATCACCGTGCGCACCGCGGCGATGCTCGGCGCGGCGGGCGCGGTGCTCGGCACCTTTCTCGGCATCGCCATCGCCTACCTGCTGGCCGGCTACTTCGCCGTGAAGCTCATCGACGTGTCGTTCGGCTTCGCCATCTCGGTCCCAGTGGTCGTGGCCAGCCTCGTGCTCGGTCCAGCGCTCGCGGTCGCCGCGTCGCTGCCCGCGCTGCGCCGCGCGCTGCGCAGGCCCGTGGCCGAAACCCTCGCAGGCACGGGCACCGGCGGTTACGGCTCCGGCTGGCTCGACCGCCTGGTCGCGCGCAGCGGCCTGCTGGCCGGAACCCGGGTGCCCGGCAGCGTGCGGATGGGAGTCCGCAACGCGCTGCGGCAAAAACGGCGCAGTGCGGCCACGATCGCGCAGGTCGCCCTGGCCGCCGGTCTCGCGATCGCCTTCCTCGCCCTCGGCCAGTCCGTAACCGCCGTCATCAGCCAGACCATCGGCAAACTGCACTTCAGCGTCGGCGTCGGGGTGGCATCGACCAGCGGCGCGCGGCCGTTCGGCGGCCAGGCGCTCGCCGTCGCCGCCGCCACACCCGGAGTCACCGGAGCCGAGCCGGTCGAGACCAGTTCGGTGCAGTACAACGGGCAGACGTACACGGCGTGGGGCCTGGGCACCCATCCCTTCTACGATTACCGGCTGAGCGCGGGCCGCTGGTTCACCACCGCCGATACCGCCGAAGGCGCCCGCCCCGCCGTCCTGCCGGTGGTGCTCGGGCCCGCCGTCGCCCGCACCACCGGCGCCCGGGTCGGGCAGATCCTCACCCTGACGCTGGCCGCGGGACCCACCAGGGTGCGGGTCATCGGGATCGACACCGGCCAGACCAACGCGGGCGACACCATCTACTTCCCGCTACCCGTGCTGGAACGCCTGGACGGCGGGCCCGGCACCGCGAATTCGATCTGGCTCACCACCGGCCGCACCGCCCACGCCGCCATCGACCGGGCGGCCGCCGCCGCCGCCAACCGGCTGGCCGCCGCCGGGTACCCGGTCAGCACCACGGAGATCTATGTCACCGAGGCGCAGATCACCGCCGCCGATACCGCCATCCTCACCATCGTGGAGATCCTGGGCCTGGTGGTGGTGGCCATCATGCTCATGGGCCTGGTCAGCGCCCTCAGCATGGGCGTCATCGAGCGCACCCGGGAGGTCGGGATCCTGCGC
>Ga0187883_10000793_pt1 | contig 19558 bp, 16 predicted proteins | sample June2016WEW_20_1_2_FD_132966 | JGI IMG/M metagenome (GOLD analysis project Ga0187883, IMG submission 132966) | Peatland microbial communities from SPRUCE experiment site at the Marcell Experimental Forest, Minnesota, USA - June2016WEW_20_10 | ecosystem: Environmental > Terrestrial > Soil >...
CATCGACGAGCGCGAGCTGGCCGATGTGATTTACGAATTCGGTGAGGAAAGGAGGTCGCGGAGAATCGCCAGAGCCATTGTCCGGTCGCGGCCGATACGCACGACGAAGCAACTTGTCGAAGTGATATCAGCCGCGGCCCGGTCAATGAAACATGAGCGGATTCATCCGGCGACGCGAACCTTTCAGGCTCTCCGAATCTTCGTAAACCGTGAACTGGACGATCTGAAAGCACTGCTGGAGGCGGCGCCCCGGGTGCTGAAGCCGGGAGGAAGGCTGGTGGTGATCAGCTTTCACTCGCTCGAAGACAGGATCGTCAAAGATGCGCTTCGCGAGGGCGCGAAGCAGGGCTGGTACGAGTTGCTGACCAAGAAGCCGGTGACGGCTGGCGAAGAAGAGATCGAGCGAAATCCGCGGTCGCGTAGCGCCAAGATGCGGGCGGCGAGAAAAATTTGATTTCGTGATTTTGAATTAACAGGATTGGGTTTGCTCGGAGAAACTGCCGGGCACCCCGGTGCGGTGATAGTAAGGCGTGCCGGGTAAAGATTTTGGTAAGAAACTCTGTGGTGGAATTTTCCCGGAGCGGCCAAGAAAAACATAACAAGGCCGGGTCCGGAGAAGAAAAACTTGGAAAATTCGAAATGACATTTACCGGCACCCTGATTGAAGATCTGATGGCAACGGTCGAGCGCGCGGAACTTCGTGCGGCAGATCGGGCGCAAGTGGACGGAACATCGGTCCTCGAACCGGTCCTCGAACCCCTGGCCGTTGAAGCTGTATTCGTCGAGCCTATATTCGTCGAACCTACATCCGTCGAAGCATGGTTCGCTTCCGTTTCGGAAAACGCAGACTACGATTCTAAATTTCTGGGAGTGGCATAAATCATGAGCGCCGTGGCCATGCAAAGCGCAGTTCTTTCCAGTCGGCGCAAGTCCTGCTGGCTGGGGACACCGGAAATTTATTTCCGCAAGAGCATCGACAACTCACGCGTGGTAAAAATCGAAGATCCGCGCCGCGAGCGCGAGATGAAACAGTTCGGACTTGCGCTGTGTTGTTTGTTCCTGCTGGTCATGGGATACGCGCTGCAGCATTTCCGCGCAATCGAATACGGGTACAGGATCGAGACGCTACGGTCGCAGCGCGATAGTCTTACGGAAATGAACCGGGCCTTGCGGCTGGAAGAGGCGTCGCTGCGCGATCCCGAGCGAATTGATTTGAAGGCGCGCATGCTGGGCCTGCAACCGCCGCAGGCTGGGCAGGTGCTCCGCATGGACGCGGCAACCGACGCGGCAGCGCCGGTGATGGCCAGCATGACTCCGGTGGCGGTGGTGTCGCAGTAGTGCAGTTCTCAGTTCCCAGTTCTCAGTTCTCAGTGAAAAGCTCACGATTTCTGACTGAGAACTGAGAACTGAGAACTGGGAACTGAAATGTCGGCAAGTCCCTCTTCGAACGGCGCACGATTCAGGCTCTACGTCTTGTCTGGATTCCTGTGCCTCTGGCTGCTGGCGATCTGTCTGCGGCTGGTTTATCTTCAGATTTTCTGCTACGGCGATTTCGAGCGCCGCGCCCAGCACCAGCAGCAGCGGAGCTTCGATCTTTCTTCGAAGCGCGGCGTCATCTACGATCGCGCGGGGCGTGAACTGGCGATGTCGATCCAGGTGGACTCGGCGTTCGTCGTGCCGTCGGAAGCTCCCGATCTCGCTAATACCATCAGCCTGATTGCACGCATTACTAAGGACGATCCGCGAGTTGTGCTGGCCGACTGCAGCGCCCACAAGACTTTCTGCTGGGTGGCACGCAAGGCCGATGCCGAAGTGATTGACCGCATCCGTGCTCTGAATCTGCAAGGCGTCCACTTTCAGAAAGAACCCAAGCGTTTTTATCCCAAGCGTGAACTGGCGGCGCAAATCTTGGGTTATGTTGGCACCGACGATCAAGGCCTGAGCGGCCTGGAGCGGCAATTCAACGAGCAACTGCAGGGCAAGCCGGGCAAGTTGATGATTTCCGTCGATGCGCGCAAACGCTGGTTTGCGAGCGTTGAAAAGGAGCCCGAAGCCGGCAACAGCGTTGTCCTCACCATCGATCAGAACATCCAGTACATTGCCGAGCGGGAACTCGAGCGCGGGATGGAGGAGACGCACGCCATCGCCGGCACAGTGATCGTGGAGAATCCCCGCACGGGCGAAATTCTGGCTCTGACTAACCGGCCCACGTTCAATCCGAATATTCGGAAGGAAATCAAGAACGATGCCCTGAAAGACCGCGCGGTCAGTGATATTTACGAGCCTGGATCAACCTTCAAGATGGTGACGATCTCCGCCGGCCTGGAAGAGAAGATCACGCGCCCCGACGAAATGTTTGACTGCCAGATGGGATCGATCGTGATCAATGGCATGCGCATCCGCGACAGCAGGCCGCACGGCATGCTCTCAGTCGCGGACATTATCGCGGAGTCAAGCGACGTCGGCGCCATCAAAGTTGCGCTTCGACTGGGCGACGAGCGCTTCTACAAGTACATTCGCGCCTTCGGATTCGGACAGCGCACAGGCGTCGAGCTTCCAAGCGAAACGGCCGGACTGACGAAGCCGGTGGAACGCTGGTCGAAAGTTTCGATTGGCGCGATCTCGATGGGCCAGGAGATTGGCATTTCCCCGCTGCAGCTTGCTTCACTGATCTCGACGATTGCCAATGACGGCGTGCATGTTCCGCCGCGCATTGTCGCTGGGACGATTGCGCCGCAGAATGCTCCGCAAACGATTGTCTTCCAGCCAGCCGAAGGGACACGCGTGATTTCATCTTTGACTGCGGCCGAAATGCGACAGATGCTGCAGGGAGTGGTGCTTCACGGGACCGGACGCAAGGCGCTACTGGAGGGTTACACTTCGGCGGGGAAAACGGGCACGGGGCAGAAGGTTGACCCGGCCACGGGCGCTTACTCGAAGACGAAATATGTCGCGTCTTTTGCCGGGTTTGCTCCCATCAACGATCCGCAAGTTGCAGTGGTGGTGATCCTTGACTCCGCCGTCGGCCTGCACCAGGGAGGTCAGGTCTCGGCGCCGATTTTCCAGCGGGTCACGCAGCAGGTGCTCGAGTATCTGCACGTCCCGCATGACGTTCCTCTTCCGGCCAGTCGCCAGGTTTTGCTGGCGCGCCGCAACGTTCCAGATTCAAGTCTGGAAGAAAGCTCGCCCGATCATCTCGGCGCCAACCTGGAGATGGCCGAAGCCAATACCAATGAAACGCCCGCTGTCCCAGCAGCAGTTAAGCTCGGCCCAATTGCCGCCGAAGTCGTTCCTGCAGCGCTCAACGCAAAAGAGACGGATCACACGACGCCAACGTCATCGACGACACTGGCAGTGAGTGGGCCTGCAAATTCGCCGGGTACAAGTTCACCTGGTACACGATCCGAGAATTTAACCGCGCAGAAAATGCCCGGTGGCGGAACGGTGGTTTTTGACGTGGAGGAGGGAGGGATCGAGGTTCCATCTTTCCTCGGCAAGAATTTGCGGCTTGCGATTGAGGCCGCGCAGGACGCCGGGCTTGACCTCGACGCGATCGGCAGCGGCGTCGCCCGCGAACAATCGCCTCAGCCCGGGGCACGAGTTGCTGCGGGATCGCGGGTTAGGGTGCGTTTCGGCAGATAAACGCGGTCTATTTATAATCACTCTAATGACATTCCAACAACTTCTGCAGGGCGCCGAAGTCCTCTCCCAGAGTGGAAACCCGGCGGTTGCAGGTGTGGAGTACGATTCCCGGCGAGTGCGCCCGGGAACGGTTTTTGTCGCCATGAAGGGCGAGACCAGCGACGGCAATCGGTTCATCGATCAAGCTATTGCCGCCGGAGCGGTCGCCATCGTTACCGACTCTGTGGCCGAAGCGCCGCGGTCCAACGTTGCCGGGGTTGCATGGGCGCAGGTTGTGCAGGGGCGACGCGCGCTCGCCCGCCTGAGCGCGAATTTCTACAAGCGTCCTGCCGAGCGGATTGCGAATACTGGAATTACCGGTACGAACGGAAAAAGCACGACCGCCTTCCTGATCGAATCCATATTCCACGCGGCCGGACGCAAGACCGTGCTGATCGGAACCATCGAATATCACGTTGCCGGCAAGATTCTGCCGGCTCCGCACACCACGCCCGAAGCGCTGGAGTTGAACCGGCTTTTGTCGGATGGTCTCGGTCTGGGAGTTACCGAGTCGGTGATGGAAGTGTCATCGCACGCGCTTGAACAGCAGCGTGTTTTCGGAATTCCTTTTGATGTGGCTGTCTTCACCAATCTCACCCGCGACCATCTCGATTACCACAGCACAATGGAAAACTACTTCCGCGCCAAGCAGGTGCTTTTCGAAGGCTGCGGGACGGACCCTCCGCGCGCCGCAGTTCTTAACCTGGACGATGAGTACGGGCGGCAGCTTTGGAAGCTTTGCAAGAGAAAGAGTGCGTTGGTATTTTCCTACGGTCTGACATCCGGCGATTTTCACGCGGAGTCTGTCGAAATCACTCCACGCGGAACCCGGTTTCAGATGGTGACGCCCGCGGGCAAGATCGCCGTGTGGTCTCCGCTGATTGGCAACGTGAATGTGTACAACGTGCTCGCAGCTTCTGCCGCCGGTTATGCCCGCGGTTGTTCTACTGACACGATCGCAAAAGGGATCTTCGACCTGACCAGCGTTCCCGGGCGCTTCGAGCGCGTGGATTGTGGCCAGCCCTTCACGGTGGTCGTGGACTACGCGCACAGCGACGACGCGCTTCGCAACCTGACTGCGCTGGCTCGAGATTTTATCGTGGGCGCCGGCGTCGTCGACAGGATCAGGGGCAAAGTCATCACGCTGTTCGGATGTGGTGGAGATCGCGATCGCACCAAACGTCCGCTGATGGGCGAGGCCGCGGGCAGGGGTAGCGACTTCGTCATTCTTACTTCCGACAACCCGCGCTCGGAAGATCCACTGGCCATCATGAACGATGCTGTCGTTGGATTACAAAAGTCCGGATTACAAAAGTCCGGATTACAAAAGTCCGGCGCAAAATATTCCATGGAGCCGGATCGCCGCAAGGCCATCGCTTTGGCTCTGCAGCAGGCAACTCCCGGCGACATCGTGCTGCTTGCGGGCAAGGGGCACGAAAAAGTGCAGATCACCCGGGAAGGAACGATTCCCTTTGACGATTTGGAGGTTGCGCGCGAGAGCCTGCTGGCCATGGGCTATGACTGCAAGAGCGCCGCGAAGGCGGGTACGGCGGGGAAGAGCGCATGAAACTTCTTCTCTCCCGCATCGCCGAATTCATTGGTGCTAGCGACGGAGCGGGTGAGCAATACTCCGGGGCGCAGCGGACGGGCGAGGACGCCCGTCTCTCCATCGAAGCGGTTCAGGGATATTCCATCGATTCCCGCACCGTGCAAACTGGCGAACTTTTTTTTGCGGTCAAAGGCGAACGGCTCGACGGGCACGATTTTGTGGAGCAGGCGCTGAGCCGGGGCGCGATTGCTGCGGTGGTGCGGAAGGATCAAGTGGCACGCTATTCCAATCTTTCCGGCCCCGCAGGCCTGCTTGCCGTCGACGATACTCTGGTTGCTCTGCAGACGCTGGCGACGGCGGTGCGAAAAATCTGGGGCAAGACGGCTATCGGCGTCACTGGCTCGATGGGCAAGACCACCACGAAAGAAGCGCTGGCCCATTTGCTCGCGATCAAGTACCGCGTGCACCGCACCAAGGGGAATTTCAATAATCATTTTGGTCTGCCGCTCGGACTTCTGACGCTCGAGCCAGAATACGATCTTGCGGTGGTTGAGATGGGGATGTCCCACGCTGGCGAGATCGCGGCTTTGGCTCGCATTGCCGTGCCGAACCAAGCCGTGGTCACCAATGTTGCGCCGGTTCACCTGGAAAGCTTCGACTCCATTGCCGGAATCGCGCGCGCGAAATATGAATTGATCGAGGCTCTTCCGCACGGCGGCACAGCCGTGTTGAATGCCGACGATGAATATGTGAGCCAGTTCGGGCGCGACTTCAATGGCAAGGTCATTCTGTTCGGATTTAAGGCGACGGCGGGTGTTCTGGCAGACGTGCGGGCAGAAAATATTGAGGTGCTCGGTTCAGAAGGCACGCGCTTCGATCTCGTCAGCCGCCTCGTTGGCAGTGAAGTGCGGCAATCGGTGCGGAGTCCGCTGCTCGGCACGCATAACGTGTACAACGTGCTGGCTGCGGCCGCGATTGCACTTGAGCACGGCATTACACCGTCAGAGATAGCCGCAGCGCTGCCGTCGCTCCAGCCCGGCGACAAACGCGGACAGGTCGTCCAACTGGGTAACATCACCGTGCTGTACGATTGCTACAATTCAAGTCCGAAGGCGCTTATGGCTGCGGTCGATACGTTGGCTGCCATGCCCGCCCGGCGCCGGATTGTTGTCGCCGGCGAAATGCTGGAGCTCGGCGACACTGGCGAGCAACTACATCGCGAGTGCGGACGTTACATGGCGGGAAGCAATATGCACTTTCTGCTGGGGGTGCGAGGCCTGGCGAAGCCGATGGTGGAAGCGGCTCACGACGCGGGGATGAAGGCGGAGTTCGTGGCGACTCCTGAGGAGGCCGGCGAGTGGCTGGCGCGCGAAACTCGCGAGGGCGATGTTGTGTTGCTGAAAGCGTCGCGCGGGGTGAAGCTGGAGAAGGCGCTGCAGACGTGGCAGCAAAGGATCGGCGTTCCCTCGGCATTAGTGCAGGGAAACTGAGAACTGAGAACCGAGAACTGGTGTTGGAGGCGGATTGCTCTACTGGCTGCTCTACCTGAAGCTTTACCATTACTTTCCGCCCTTCCGCATTTTTCGTTATCTGACGTTTCGCACCGCCTTTGCCAGCCTCACCGCACTGTTTACCGGCCTGATCGTTGGGCCAATCGTGATTCGGCGCCTGCGCGATTTCCAGATCGGGCAGTACATCCGCGAAGAAGGGCCACGGGCGCATCAGAAAAAAGCGGGCACGCCGACCATGGGCGGTCTGCTGATCGCTATCGCCATTCTGGTGCCTACGTTGCTGTGGGCGGATTTGAGCAATCCGTTCGTCTGGATCGCCGTACTTGCTACAGTGGCCTTCGCCGCGATCGGTTTTGCCGACGACTACCTGAAGGTGGTGCATCACCGCAATCTCGGCCTTACCGCGCGCGCCAAGCTGGGTTATCAGGTCGCGGCCAGCATCCTGATTGCAATCGCACTGATCGCGTTGCAGTACCGCGGAGAGTATTCCACCAGGCTGCTGGTGCCATTCTTCAAGCAGTTCCACCCGGACCTGGTGATCGAGAGATGGTTGGCTCATCCCCAACTCTGGCCGCTGGCTTTTCTGCCGTTTGTGGCTTTCGTTGTGCTGGTAATTGTTGGATCGAGCAATGCGGTGAATCTTACCGACGGCCTGGACGGGCTCGCTATCGGTTGTACTGTGATCGCGGCCGGCGCGCTCGCAGTGCTCACCTACCTCAGCGGACATGCAACTTTTGCTACGTATCTTGAATTGCAGAAGATGCCGCAGATTGGTGAACTTACTATCTTTTGCGGAGCGATGGTCGGTTCCGCCATTGGATTTCTGTGGTACAACGCGCATCCGGCGGAAGTGTTTATGGGCGATGTCGGCTCGCTGGCGCTGGGCGGAGCAATCGGCACAGTAGCCGTCATGATCAAACAGGAGTTGCTACTGCCGTTCATCGGAGGCGTTTTCGTTATTGAGGCGCTGTCGGTGATCCTGCAGGTTGGTTCGTATAAGATGCGCCGGAAACGCATTTTCAAGATGGCGCCGATTCACCATCACTTCGAACTGCTGGGCTGGTCGGAGTCGAAAGTGATCGTGCGCTTTTGGATTGCATCTTTGGTATTCGCGCTGTTTGCGCTGACTACCTTGAAACTTAGATAGAAGAATCCACCACGGAGGCACGGAGACACGGAGGAAAACCAAGTCCTGTCTCTTATCTCCTGTGCCTCTGTGGTGAATGAAACTCATGGATCTGAATAACAAACGCGTGCTGGTCGTGGGTCTCGGCAAATCCGGCGTGGCTTCCGCGCTCTTTCTGAAGTCGCGCGGCGCCCGCGTTACGGTGTCGGATTCGAAGCCAGAAGCCGAGCTGCGCGATGAAATTCTGCTGCTGCTGGAGCAGGGTATCACGGTCGAAACCGGTGGCCACGGCGACCGCACTTTTCGCGGGCAAGACCTGATCGTGGTGAGCCCGGGTGTTCCGGTCGACGCGCCGCAACTGGTACAGGCGCGCAATCTGGGAGAGCCGGTGATCGGCGAAATCGAACTCGCGGCGCAATTTCTCGCCGGTCCGATCGTCGCCATTACCGGAGCCAACGGCAAAACCACGACCACCGCATTGGCCGGCGAAATTATTGCTGCCGGGAAGTTCCCCACACTCGTGGGCGGTAATATCGGCACGCCGGCCATCAGTCTTGCCGATAAAGCTGGGCCGGCGACCTGGACGGTGCTTGAAGTATCCAGCTTTCAACTGGAGACGATCGTCGAATTTCGTCCGCGGATCGCGGTAATTCTGAACATCACTCCCGACCATCTCGATCGGCACAGGACTTTTGCGAATTACGTCAACGCCAAGGCGCGCGTCTTTGAGAACCAACGTGCGGATGACTTCTCCGTCCTCAACGCCGATGAACCCACCACCGCCGAATTGTCCGGCCGCACTCGCGCGCAGTTGTTCTGGTTCAGCCGAACGAAGGAGGTTGAAAGAGGAGCCTTTGCCCGCGGCTCGCATATTTATTTCCGGGATGGCCATAACGAGCGCAAAATCCTTCCACTTACCGAAGTCCCGCTGAAAGGTGGGCACAATTTGGAAAATGTGCTGGCCGGGGTGTCCATCGGCATGCTTGTTGGCTGCGAGCCCGAGCAGATCCGCGAAGCTGTGCGAAATTTCAAAGCGGTCGAGCACCGGTTGGAGTTCGTGGCTCGGGTCGCGGGCGTCGATTATTATAACGACTCCAAGGCTACGAACGTGGACGCCGCGGTGAAGGCATTGGAATCTTTCCCGGCGAATATTCATCTCATTCTCGGCGGCAAAGATAAGGGCAGCGACTACACCGTGCTCCATGAGTTGTTGCGGCAGCGCGTGAAGCGCGTGTACACCATAGGGGCCGCGGCCGCGAAGATTGAATCGCAGATTCAGGGCGCTGCAGAAATCGAGCATGCAGAAACTCTGGAAAACGCCATACGACGCGCCAGCCAATCCGCGGTGCCGGGCGACGTCGTTCTTCTGGCTCCGGCGTGCGCCAGCTTTGACCAGTTCCACAGCTATGAACATCGCGGCCGAGTGTTCAAAGAGACGGTGCATTCGCTGGCTAGGTCTTGATCCTAAGAACAGTTCCCGGTTCTCAGTTCTCAGTTCTCAGTGCTTTGTCAATCCGGCTCTCTTCAGGGCGTAGGGAGGGCATAGGGGATTTGTCTCCGCCTTCCGGTGTTATCGCTGCCGGACGGGGCAAAGCCCCGTCACCACACGATCCGGGAACCAACTCAGTTATCGTTTCCCTAATTCGGCGGCCGAAATTCCTCCTTGTCTTTGCGTCTCCGTGGTGAAATGGATGCTCTAACTTATTACTTCTTTCCTATTACTATGGCCAAGCGCGTCAGCGTCGATCGCTGGATGTTTACGGTGACCACGATCCTGGTTTTTGTTGGACTGGTCATGATCTTCAGCGCCTCGGCGGTGATGGCCAAGGAGCGGTTCGGTTCGGCCTACGAATTTCTGCTCAAGCAACTTGTGTGGGCGGTCGCGGGACTGGTCGCGATGGTCGTGGCCATGAAGGTGGATTACAAACGCCTGCAACATCCGGCGCTGGTTTTTTCGTTGTTGGGCCTTACCACGCTGCTGCTCATCTCGGTTTTTTTTCTGGATCGCGCCCACGGCACCCACCGCTGGTTTCACGTGGGTCCGGTTTCTTTGCAGCCTTCGGAGCTGGCCAAGCCCACGCTCATCTTGTTTCTGGCATGGTTTCTTGAAAACAAGATTACGGCCATGGACGACTGGCGCAATACGCTGATTCCCGCGGTGACGCCCATCGCGGTCTTTCTCGGACTGATTGTTTTTCAGCCGGATCTTGGCACCGCTATCGCCTGCGCGGGCATTACCGCTTGCATACTGTTCGTCGCCGGCATCCGCCTGCGCTACTTCGGGTATGCCTTCGCGGCCGCGCTGTTGCCGCTTTATTTCCTCATCTTTCACGTTTCGTACAGAAAAGACCGCATCCTGGCTTTTCTGAATCCGTATGCTGATCCGAAGGGATTTGGCTTCCACATTATTCAGTCGCTGATTGCGGTCTCTACCGGCGGCGTGACTGGACTTGGGCTGATGGAAGGGAAGCAGAAATTGTTTTATCTTCCCGAACCGCACACGGATTTTATTTTTGCCGTCACCGCTGAAGAGTTGGGGCTGGTTGGGGCGATGGCTGTCATCATTCTTTTTGCGATTTTTCTCTGGCGCGGAACGCGGGCGGCTTTGCGCACTCAGGATAACTTTGGCCGCTTCCTGGCGGTCGGAATCACCAGCATGATCGCGTTGCAGGCCTTCATTAACATCAGCGTGGTGCTGGGGCTTTTGCCTACCAAGGGGATTCCGCTTCCGTTTGTTTCCTATGGAGGGTCGTCGCTGTTTGTGACTCTGATGTGCGTTGGCGTGCTGCTCAATATCACGAAGCAGGCGGAGTAGGTGTGGCACCCTCTGGAAAATCCCTCGCTTTACGCGGTTGTGGAATCCCACTCTAACGTCGCAAAAACCGCGACGTTAGAATGGGGCACCCGACATGAAAAAAAGGGCGGGACCGAAGTCCCACCCTCTGGTTCAGTTTCCCTTTTTGTCTTTGCCCGTTCCGGACAGCGGTACCTGCTGCGGACTATTGCTTGCGTTGTCGGTAAAGGTTACGTCACCGGTGAGCGCTCCGGTTTGGAGCGGAGTGAAGGTGACTTTGATTGCGCAACTGGCGCCACCAGCCACCGTGCCACCGTTGACGCAAGCGGGTACCTTCTTAGTCGCTTTGAATGTCGCGAGCGCGAAGTCGCCGCTGGTGGTGATGCTGGTGATATCCAGCGTCAAGGTTCCGGTGTTGGTAAGCGTGACCTTCTTGGCCGCGCTGGTAGCGTCGACGAGCACCTTACCCCACTGCAGCGACGCCGGTGAGAAGCTGACGACCGGTATGGTGCCATAGGTGAGCGTCGCTTGCGTGGCCGTCGTCTGTACATTGTAGTTGCATTGTGGCGTTTCGCTCTGAGCCCAATAGGTTGCTGACCAATCCGGATTAGAGATCTGGACGAAGTTATAGTCATAGAGCGCTATATTGGAGAAAGTGAGCGAGACATTGGGAGGGTAATCGCTACATTGGACAATATTGTAGGCCTCCAACACGCCGCCGAACGCCCAGTTGAACGTCTGCCCTTCACTGGGGGTATTGCCCAACGTTGTGCTCCCACCCGTGGTCACGTCTGCGGTTGTAATGTTCCACGTGGGGCAGGATTCGGTTCCCGCGCTACAGGTGGACTGAACAGTGCCTTGAATGGTATCGCCCGGGTTGACACTCACTGGCGTGCTCTCCACGGTAATGCCGTTGGGGCAGCAGTTCCAGCTGGCAATCGTCCACGGTGTATTCGTATCATCCATATTCCACCCGAGGACAGGCTGAATAATGCTCACCACGTCGTTGCTGTCCTCCATGCCGGGAAAGAAATACACAACCTCACCGTTTTTGGAAGTCGGCGCTGGCGGCACGGTCCAGGTGGCAATAATTTCGCCGTAGGAGGTGCTGTTGGTCATGACACTTGAGGATTCAACCCAGCCGTTGATTGTCGGGGACTCTGCCTTTGCGGCGCCCGCGGCTGCAATCGCTCCGCTGGCAGCGTAATGCGGATACTCGCAAGCCGGAATGTTCTCCAGAGTTCCATCGGCATGTTGGAGGACACGTCCGTCTGCCAGCAGAGTCTCTCCTTGCGCTAGCCGCAAGACACAGGATGGATGAAAGTAACCGAACGGAGTGATCACATAGCCGTCTGGTACTCCCGCAGGGCGGTTCGATTCTGCCGGCACCTGAGCGTATGACATGGTGGATGCAAGGAACGTCAAGCATAAACATAAGCATAAGCTCATGACTGCAAGCGTCACGAGCACAGTACAGGTTTTCGTTCGCATTTGAAGAATCCTCCTGGTTAGATCCGTATCGCAGAAGCCAAACAATGGCCGGACGATGGCCTTGAGCTAGTGGCCGAGAGTTCGGCCGAGCAGGGCACCTGGGAAGGGAATGTGCTCTGCAACACTTTAAGCATAAATCCACGGAAAAATCGGTGACCTGGCTCACATCCCGAGGTGACAGGACCGGGCAGTCAGTGCGGTGCTTGCTTGCGTGACCGGAGTCCAGAACCGGAAGCTTCAGACTGAACATTTCGACCGAACAGAGCTGACGCGCCTCCACCAACAACGCTCTACGCTTCCGCTTCCTTCTCCAATGCCAGCAACTGCTGTTTGCGCTCGATGCCCCAGCGATAGCCGCCCAGGTCGCCATCTTCGCGGATTACGCGGTGGCAGGGGATGGCTACGGCCACGGGATTCGTGGCGCAGGCTCGGGCTACGGCTCTGGTGGCTTTCGGCATTCCGATCTTTTTCGCTACGGCGCTGTAGGAGCGCGTTTCTCCTCGGGGAATTCTTTGCAGCGCTTCCCAGACACGCCGTTGAAAAGCAGTGGCTCTTATGTCTAGCGGGAGGGATGGACTCGCTTCGCTGCCTTCCATCAGGCGCGTCAGGTTGACTCGCCATTCGGCCATAGCAGTGTCGTCGCGGCGGCGGGTGGCGAATGGGAATTCGCGCATCAGACCTTGCTGGAGTTGTTCGTCAGAATCCGCGAACTGGATGGCGCAGATGCCTTTGTCGGTGGCGGCGATCAGCATGCGTCCTAGCGGCGAAGTGGCGATGGTGTAGCGGACTACCGCAGCTACGGCGCCGCGGCGGTACTTCTCCGGCGTCATGCCTAGCTGGGTGGCGGTGCGCTCGTAGAGACGGCTGCTGGAGCCGTATCCGGCGGCATAGAGGGCGGTGGTGACGTCGTGGCCGGCTTGCAGATTCTGTTTTACCTGGCGCAGGCGGACGGCGTCGATGTAGGCCTTCGGCGACACTCCAAGCACGGACTTGAAAGTCCGCTGCAGGTGAAACGGGCTGCGGCGGAATTCTTTGGCGAGCAGGTTTAGCGTCAGGCGGTCTTCAATATGTTGCTCGATGTAGCGGCACATGGCGCGGACCAGCGCGGATTGCGGGTTTCCGTCCACCGCCTTCGGACGGCAGCGCAAGCAAGCGCGATAACCGGCCTGCTCCGCTTCGATGGGACGCTCGAAAAAGCTAACGTTCTCGGGGCGCGGGCGTTTGGCGGGACATGACGGACGGCAGAAGATGCCGGTACTCGAAACGCCAAAAACAAAGGCGCCGTCGAGTGAACTGTCGCGATCGACGACGGCTTGCCAGCGCCGGGCTTGTATTTGTTCCGGTATCTGTTCCGGGACTGGTTGTGAGGTTGGCTTCATCGCTTCTTCTTCTGAAAGTATCGCATTGGTGGCCATGCGAGTAACATAGGGCAGTGGTTGCGCGTGGACTATCCGAATGTTGCGGTCAAATCGAAATCGTAAGCTTGACGCGGTTGTGGAATCCCACCCTAACGTCGAAAAAGCCGACGTTAGGATGGGGCACCCGGCCGAGAACAGGGAATCCTCGATGAAATGCAATCTGAAATGTAATCGCAAGATGATGTGGCTGGTGGTGGTAGTGGCGCTGGCGTTGACGCAAGCCAGCGCGCAAATTCTCACGAGCGCTCAAGTCAAGAAAATTGCTCCGGCCTCATTTTTCTTCTCGGGCCAGAGCGCGGTGGTGCAAGGGCGCAATACTGCCGGCTTGAAGAACTCCGGCGGTAAGGCGGTGCTGGCGGGGCTGGTCGACACAACGGGGTATGCGACTGCCATCGCGGAGAAATTCCAGGGCTTCCTGATCACCGAAACCAAACTCAGTTTTGACGGAGCTACGCTGGATCCGGGAGCCTATGGATTCGGTTTCAAGGAAGGCAAGTTCACGGTGATGAACGTGGCGGGAACGGACGTGTTTTCGATCGCCAGCAAGAACGACGATCAGCTCAAACACCCGGTTCCGCTGAAGTTTGAAAAGGACTCGGCGGGGTACCGCTTGTACGCCGGGCGGCAGTATGTTGTCGTGAAAGCGGATTAGGAGCCAGGTTTCAGAGTTTCAAGGTTTCGGGGTAAAATCGGGCGTCTCTACGGGGAGCCGGGCGGGGACGCCCGGCGCTCCACTCCACCGGCGTTGACTCCGATGAAACTTGTAACCTTCGAAAACGCGGCGCACCAATCCCGCATTGGCGCGCTGCTGGGCGAGCATCCGACTCTTGATCGGCAGAGTGCGGATCGGCGGGTGGTCGATCTGCATATGGCATGCGCGCTTTACCTGCGCGATGTCGAAAGCGAAGCCAATTTTTACCGCATGGCTGACGGTCTGGTCCCGCCCGAGATGCGGGCGCTGTTTCGGGGCGGAGACACGAGCCTGGAGGCCGCGCGCAGGGCTCTCGACTACATCGCTCACGTCATAGGGGACATAGGGGACATCGGGGACGGGGCCGCGGTTACCGGTCCCGGCGGCGAGCGGCTGCTTTATTCCCTTGGCGACATATGGCTGAAGGCGCCGATTATTCCGAAGAAGTTTTTTCACACGGCGGGCAATTTTCGCGAGCATCGCGAAGAGGCTACTAAGGCTGGTTTTTCGCATCCCGTGATGCCGTGGATCGTTTTTTTTCAGAACACCGACGCGATCATAGGGCCGGACGAACCGGTGATCTATCCCGAGCACCTGACCGAGGAACTGGATTACGAGCTGGAACTGGCCGTCGTTCTAAAGAAAAGTGGCAAGCACTTTACGCCGGAAGAAGCGGGTAGTTACATAGGGGGCTACGTAATTTTCAATGACATTACGGCGCGCGATATTCAGCGCCGCGAAATGAAATCGGGGGTGTTCAGCTTCTGCAAGGGGATTGATACTTTTTGCCCGCTGGGGCCGTGGATCGTGACTGCCGACGAGATTCCCGACGCGCATAACCTGGCAATGGAACTGCGGGTGAACGGCGAGGCGCGGCAGCGCTCGCATTCCAGCAAAATGTCGGTCTCGATTCCGGAGATACTTGCGCATTATTCACCGATGGGATACAGCGCGGGCGATGTGGTTTCGACGGGAACGGTGGCGGGCGTGGCGGCGTTTTCGGGGGATCCGAAGGCGTGGTACCTGAAGCCGGGCGACGTGATGGAATGCGAGATCGAGAAGATCGGCGTGCTGCGGAATCCGGTTATTTCTTGGGAAGCAGCCTATGGGCGGTGAAGAATTTGTAATTGGTAATTTGTAATTGGTAATTGGAAACCGACGCCTTCCAAAAGGCTTGACCGGCGCGGCTTTCCGGGCGATGGTTCAGTCGAATTGTTTTGGGTCCGGACTTAGCTTGGTGACGCTGGGTTGGTTACTCATAAAGTGCAGATGCTTGCACCCGCGCACTTAGCCCGATTCCGTTTCCAATCGCTAAATCCATTCACAACAAATACTTACGCCTTCCCTTCGATATGGTTTACCGGGTGCACTATTACGCGATGAAGCCCGGAGCGTATGGGGCGAGCTGGGGGCAACTTTGACCGTCATTTACAGCGCGGAGAGCACGGCTCCTAACACGGCGTCGCGAGCAACATTATCGGGGCAAAGCACGTCGCGACCGTCAGCGATGATGCCGCTGCTGGTGATTCTTTTCATCGTCTCCTACGGCATTTTGACCATGCTGGTTTTCGAGCAGGGGCAGACGATCGAATCGCAACGCAGTTTAATCCGCGAGATGTTGAAGGACAGCACCCAACTGGCCGCGTTGAAAGACAGGCTGGCCCGGGATGACGGCAAGCGCGTCAACTCCCATGACAAGGCGGCTGTGACGGCGGATCAGAAGAAGGCAGAATCGGGCAATCATGGGGACGGCGTGGCGGGCGCAAAGGGATCGGATGCAAAAGGATTGGACAAAGAAACAAAACGGCCCGGTAAATCGACCCACTCGACGAAGCAAGTTCCCGAATGGCCGGCTGCGGATTTAGAAGATGTGCGGCGCTCCACTCGAGTGATCTAGCAGTCGTGGCAGCGTGAGTAGCGGGGATTGAGTTTTAGATTTAGAGAAAAATGGTTCTGTGAAAGCGCGGCTCCATGTGGGGGGCCGTGATGCGAGACCCAATCATGAAGGCCCTGGCCCTAGCCCTGGTATTGTCACTTCCCGTCCCCAAGTTGGCACCCCCAGCCCAGCTCTCCCCCACCCCCAGCCAGCAACCGGCAAAGCGAAAGGGAGGGCAATGGTATTTCGCCGCAAATGGGCACGCCGTATATTGCTACGGGCCGGTAATGACGATGCCGCAGGCGCCGGGAAGGCTGCTGAAAGTTGCGACTTTTTGCCGTGGCGATCGAACCATGGTGCCGCTGAAAGACTAGGTTGGTTTCCTCAGCGGCTGAAGATGTTGCGGAAAAAGTCTGCGAGGGAAACAAAGCTCACCTCAGGCGCTAAAGCGCGACACATTCTCAGCGACCTGACGGCACGAGTGAACTCGTGCCCTTCCCGTTCTTGCTCACCCACAGATCTGCGATGGTCCAGGACGGGGCAGAGCCCCGTCACCACACGAGCCTCTACGCGAGTTTTTTTGCAGGCTGTGAGGACGTGCCGTTCCCATTTGTGCTGACGGCGTCGCTGGCTACTCTTGACCATTCCTCAAAAGGCGCTGTGGATGGCCGCAATCGTCCGGGGTTCATGACATTGCCGGGGTCGAGTCCTCCTTTGATTGCAGCTATGGCCATTACACCTACGGGCGAAATGTCAGCGGTGAGCCAGGGCAGGTGTTCGGTTCCGACGGCGTGGTGGTGCGACAGAGTCGCGCCGTGATCCATGAACGACTGCTGCACAGCGCGTTTCGCGTGCAGATACTGTTGCATTTCCTGCCCATGCTGCTGCCGGCAGGCGAAGGTCAGATAGAGGCTCGCCCCGCAGTGATAGGTGTGGCTGATATGACATCCGACCCAGGGTTTTACCCCGCTCTCCAGAATGGCGGCGCTTAGGGCTGTGGTCGTCGCACGATATAGAGGAACGATGTTGCTCCACACGGTCGAGGTCTCGCTCACATCGGAGGTGATGGCGCGATCCATTAGAAAGTCACGTATGTGTGGAAAATCGTACTTGGTCGACTCGAAGGACTTCCCTGAGCTGGGGCCGAGGTCGACGGCGCCGAAGCGACGGTAGATGGCGCTGACTTGACTGTGCTGGCGGGCGACATTGGCCTTGCTCCCCTCAAAAGTAGTGAGCATCAGGCAGGCCCGCGCGAAATCAAAACCTTTCACTCTAAGGTAAGTCTTCATAACTCCGGTTACCGCCTGCGACAGCCGCGATGATGGCGGTTTGAAGGCGAGCGACAATGCCGTCTTGTCGGGGTCGTTGAGGCGGAACATTGAGGGTACGCACTCTTTCCGTACACATTCACGCATGGCCTCGATGCCGCTTTCGAAATCGAGAAACAGGTAGCCGTGAGTGCGGCGCAATTCCGACCGGGGATGAACTTGCATGGTGGCTTCGGTAATGACTCCGAGAGTTCCCTCACTGCCGATGCACAGATGATTGACATCGATTCCGTTCGAAGACTTGGGCACGATTCGCGTTGCCAGCACGCCCAGGGGCGTGACCATGCGCAGCGCAATTACCATATCCTCGATCTTGCCGTACTTATCGCTTTGCATTCCAGCAGAACGCGTGGCAATCCAGCCGCCGAGGGTAGAGTGCAAGAAGGAGTCTGGAAAGTGGCCGAGGGTGAGGCCGTAGCTCTGCAATTGCTCTTCAAGGTCGGGACCAAAGACACCGGCTTCGATGCGAGCCGTACATGACTCCATATCTACCGCTAGAACGCGTCGCATGCGTCGCATATCAAGCGATACCACCATGCGGCGGGTTTCGGTCCGCTCCAGGCAACCGGCGATATTCGAACCACCGCCAAATGGGATGACCACGACATCATGATGCGCCGCTGCCCGTATGGTCATGAGCACGTCGTGCTCGTTTTCGGGATAGAGGACCAAGTCAGGAGCACCGTCAGCCATACCGCGCCGCATACGAAACAGGTCGCGGAGGCCCTTGCCGTAGGCGTGGACCAAGCGCTCGTGACGACTGTCGCAGATCTGATCGGGGCGCATCCACAGGCGCAGCTCGGATAGAAAGCCGTCGTGACGAATGGGCTCGCGCAAGCGGGCGGCTTCGATCGGCACGGGAGGCGTTTCCAGATCGTCTTCTTCTATACCGAGTACCGCTTTGGCGTAAGGCCAAAGACCAGGATGGGCGCGGGAGTCGAAGCCGACCTCTTCATCTCCCCATCCCCACCATTTCATATGTTTGGCGGTGTACATAGCGCCCTCATCAGTGCAGTTGAAAATTGCCGTCCCTCAGCGGCTAAATGTGAAGTTTCAATAGGTTGTTGTCCATTCGATCGAGAACTGGGATGCTGAAGTTGCGAACAAACAGCGACTCAGGAGATCGAATGGACTATCACTATCATGCGCGACTGACGATCTACAGTCGAGAGCTTTTAGCAAAAGCGGTCGTGGAAGGCCGGCTGGGCCTGTGCGAGGCGGCCGCCGCGCACAGGCTCAGTCGGCAAAGCGCCTCCAAGTGGGTCCGGCGTTATCGCGAGGCGGGTCGCTCTGGACTCAGGGATCGATCTTCGCGTCCCCAGCGCTCCCCGCGACGCACCTCTTCGGAACTGGTCGAGCGCGTGGAGAGGTTGCGGCGGGAACGCTGGACCGGGATCCGCATCGCTCAGCAGTTGGGCCTGAGCCAAGCCACCGTGAGCCGCATCCTGACCCGTCTGCAACTCAACCGGAGGCACATGCTGGAAGCGAAAATCCCCGTCGTCCGCTACGAGCACGCCGCGCCTGGCGATCTGCTGCATCTCGACATCAAGAAGCTCGCCCGCATCGTCAAGCCTGGCCACCGCATCACCGGCGATCCCAAAGACGAAACTCGCGGCGCCGGCTGGGAGTTTCTCTACGTTGCCGTCGACGATCACTCGAGGCTGGCTTTTACCGCCATGTACAGGAACGAAAAAGCCGCCTCTTCGGCAGACTTCCTGCGACAGGCCGTCGCTTACTTCCAGCGCTTTGGCATCCGCACCCGCCGCGTGCTTACCGACAACGGTCCTTGCTTCTATGGGCGCAAATTTCTTCAGGCCTGTCGCGATCTCAACCTCACTCCCAAGCGCACTCGGCCCTACACGCCACGGACCAACGGCAAAGCAGAGCGGTTCATCCAGACCGCCATCCGGGAATGGGCTTACGCTTGTCGTTACGAAAACTCAGCCCAGCGCCGCGACGAACTCCAGCCCTGGACCCACCGTTACAACTGGCATCGTCCTCACGCCAGCCTGGATCAGAAACCACCTATCAGCCGATCCGGTCTCGATGTCAACAACCTCTTGACACACCACAGCTAAAGCCGCATTCAAAAC
>Ga0187883_10000800_pt1 | contig 19490 bp, 13 predicted proteins | sample June2016WEW_20_1_2_FD_132966 | JGI IMG/M metagenome (GOLD analysis project Ga0187883, IMG submission 132966) | Peatland microbial communities from SPRUCE experiment site at the Marcell Experimental Forest, Minnesota, USA - June2016WEW_20_10 | ecosystem: Environmental > Terrestrial > Soil >...
ATCTACCCGTCGCAGTTTGGCGACGATCTCCTCAGGCTTGTGGCGCTTTCTCGGCATTGCGGTCCTCCTCTTCATGTCCAAAGACATACCTCAGGGTGGACCAGTTCAATGGGGGCGGATCAATGCCTAACGGGCCGAGAAATATCGCCCTATGCCTTCCGGTGGTGGATTTAGAGCTACGTTTTTTCATCTCGGGACAATTAATACCCGCTTCCATCAGCGGCCCATCGGCGGCCGAGACATGGACGTCCTACGCGTCCGAACAGACGTCGACACGCACCGGGTCGTCCCCGCTCAAGAATTTCGATGGCAATTTTTGTACCTCGGCGATGAGTTCCTTTCAGACCGTTGGCTATACGGAGGATTGCCCCGGGGCTGTCGGCGCAAACAAGGTCGTGACTCCGGTTACAAACCCCTACGCTCCGCCTTCTACCGCCGCGAGTCCGGCGTGTGGGCCTGGGACGCAATATCCGCTTTGTCCCGCCGACTATTATCCGAACATCAACCCGGGCATCTTGAGCCAAGCCACCCAATGTCCCTCCACGGGCAAATGCGACGATACAAACCCACAGGCTATTCTCTGCCAGGAGAGCAATGAGACCAACTGCTTGCCTACCATAATCAACAATTACACCACGAGCTTCCATTGGGCGCAGTATAATTTCGCTGCAGTATGGCTCAGGATCCGCTGGCACCTTTTGAGCAACAGCGTTATTTCCGATGTCCAGAACGCCGGTCTTTCGTTCATTTCGGGCGGCGACTACACCCACTCCTCTGTGATTAAGGGACTTTGGGAACTGGCACTCAAAACCGTTTTCGTCGGGCAAACCCAACCGGCCGGCGATCCGAATTATGCGTATTCATCGGATCTCGGCCCCTTCAACAGCATGACCATGAGCAAGTTGGGGTGCGATAAACCCTATGGTGCCTATTGCGTATCCAAGGACAACAGCTTGGCCCTCGGCGGTTTGGCGGCTTTTGGCGTCAGCCAGCATATGTTTAATATCTACGATGGCCCCGCCGATGAGGATTCAAATGCTTTTATCAATATAAAGAAGGTTGATATTGGCTTGAACGCCAACAATACGGTTTATAATTCGACCTTTAACGCTCCGCCTAATGGTGCTGGTGGCACAAACGTACTCGGAATACCCAAGGCCGTTAAGGCCGATCCACCCGCCAATCCGACGGTCAAGGTTGGCGATTGCTACCTTCAAAACGCGGCCATCGCCTGGAAGCAGCCCAACGGCTTTTACTATCCCCCTACGTTCCACTCAAACAACCTCTTTTTCCAAAATGTGGATATTCGCCATTATGTGATTGATCCATTCTGGCTGCCTGCGGCGGCGCCTGCAACATACAACACGGATCCGGCGGCGGCCTTGCAACGCTATTACCAAGTAAACCAGAACAACCAGTTGACTTCTCCGCGATCGACCGGCAAACCGTATTGACCGACGATGATGGTTCGCTGACCGGCTACAAGACCACCGTTTCGTTGAATGTGGATAATTTCTTTCACGCCCCGATCGAAGGCATCCAATGCGAATCGGATGGCGCCACCCCCGAAGGTGGCACCGCTCGAACCAGCCCCTATGAGCTTGTCACCACCGCGGTCTATCCGGATGCTGCACAAACCTCTGCGAACCCTCCGGCAAATTCTGAACTGCCCAGGAGTTGCGCAGCTGGGCCTGTGTATAAGCTGGATCCGAATTGGGATGCGCCTTGCAGCGATCAAAACTGCTTTGGTGTACCGCTCTACCGCGAGTATCTGACCGACGCGGAAGTTGGTCCAGGAAACCAGCGTCCGCTGACAGCAGTGATGCCGTTCATCAGGATGGCGGGGTCGGCTATATGCCAGCGCGAGAGCCTCACACTTAACCATGGCCACTATTATTTCGATCTCACGGCCAGCCCGGGTACACAAGCCCGTTGGCCGGCGAGTGGCGGTCCGGTTGACAAAAACATCTTTGTTGCCGGGCAGAAATATGACTTCTTCGATGTCTTTGCCAAGGTAGATACTGAGCAGACGTTTCAGATGTACGTTGGACCCAGGTTCGATACAGTGAACGGCGTGCAACTGGTTCGGGTCAACATCGTCAACGCACCTCTTCAAATCGCCCCAGACCCTGTCTATAGTTGCAAAGAAGGCCCCGCAGATGGAACCGCTTGCAAGTTTATGTACAACTCAGCGAACGAGATCCTGACGGTGAATCTTAACTTCGGTCCTTACGCTGCTCAATTCACCAGCGCCAAACAAGCGCTCTGCGTGCCAAAGCTTTTCTGTCAACCAACCAGCAACGGGTGCACCGGAATATCCGGTGCATTGGGCAATCTGACCGACGCTGAGCGCAACACCACATGCGGCTACGCAGGGAAGGACGTTGACTGTCCGACGGGCGGCTGCGTTGGATTCCGGGTTACGCTTCCAGGAGGCTTCGCGGCCAATAATCAGTCGATGGTTGCTGAACTGCCCTCTAAACTCGCGATGTGCTACCCGAACGATGCAAGTGGAAACAAATTCTGGAACAAGGGGCCGCAGAAGAATCTGGGCACCTGTCCCGGCGCGGCCCCACTCAACCCGCAGGCTTTTTCCTGCAACTTACCGCCGCCCACGCCGTGATAGGATCGCCGCAATTTCTTGAGCGTTGAGCTTCATGTCCCGTCCGTTTGTTGGCTATCTTGGTCATGGTTACTGGTGAGAGAATCGTCTGAAAGGCGGGGCTTGAGATAGATACAAGGATAGGTGGAAAAGCCGCAACGGGTCATACGGACCCGCGCCGCAAGCGGCCCGCGGTCTATCTGCGCCCCGAAGGAGATCGAGCTAAACGTCAGCAGCTCGCCTCCGGCTTCGAACGACATGAGAACCTCCGAGGCTCGCCCGCCAAAGGGGATGACGGTGAGGTCCACGGTGCGTGCAGCGAAGGTGGCGGGATCGTCAGTTCCTCTCGTTTATAGAGGTCGGCCACGTGATTCTCCCAGCGCTGGGTTTCTGTGAGTTCGTTCAAGCGGCGGCGCATCGAGTCCTCTGCGTTCTCACGGCCTCATTCACGCCCGGTTCGTCCATCAGTCCGTCTCCCTTGTTCCTCGACTTCTAAGTCACTTTCCCATGAGATAGAGCAGTTTCCTGGGCGTTGTTACGTTACCGAGACTACGGCAAAGCCAGTCTATAACCTTCTCTATTTAGCAAACATGCGGACAGACGCGAGCAATTTCCTTTTTCTCAAACAGAACGACATGCAGCTCGTGCGGCTGGGTGCGCTCGCCGAACGCTATTTTCACTTCCGCGGCCAAGACGACTTTTGACGCTGCGCTAGCAGCCTATTGCAACGGTGTAGGATCGATCACCGACGCCACAATGGCCGAAACTCAGCTTTTGCAAGCAAAAAACGCAGCCACTGACGCCTATAGCACGGCATTGTCCGCGGCAGCCACACTCGCCTTGTCCACAGGTTCGCTCGGGGCGCCTCTTCAGTAACGGCGCTTCATAATGCGCAGATATGCCCCAGCGAGAGCGTTTGAACACGCAGCCGTTAGAAATCAAAGGCATTGAACGAATACACATGAACTCCTAGCTCGTTTATGTATCCGGTCAGTGGCGCAACTGGGTTGTTCGATAAAGAACGTGAGTTCGTATCCTGGTTGTGCTGCATCTGTAGACACTGCGCAAACGGTTGAACAAGAACGCGGGATGTCCTCTTCACCCCCGCATTTTCGAAAATTGAAAGGCCGCTATGGGTCTTGGTGAGAAGAAGTCGCGGCGAGTATATCTCGTCTGCATCGCTCCGATAACCGGAAATCCTGTGTGTCCTTCGGCAGGTCTCACCCGAAAAATTGATCCAGGGTCAATTTTAGTCCGAGGCCCGGTTTGATAATCGGAGACCAGGGAAGATGCCTCGGGCGCGGCGTCCGTTTATCGTTCGTTCGCGCCCGGAGTCGTCGTAGGCCGGCACGACGCAAACGGACGTGAGGGATCGTGCTCCTGACCAGGAGGACAGAAGTGATAATTCAGACCGCAGCCCGATAGATGAAGGGCGACGACCAAGAGACAAATTAGTTTTCTCATGCGTCGGACTTTATCAGCGGAAAACAAAAAGACAAAAGTTCGCCTGATCAGCCCCGGTGATGATTCACCACCACTGAACAGGCCAACTTGCGCTATGTCATTTGACTCACAAGCGGAAGACCGAGACGCTGAAAAAGCGTCGCAAGCCCGCGGAGATCGTCCTCACACTTCGCCGCGTGACCAATCGTTCGCGGTTACACGCCGGTTACAGCTTCGTCGCTCCACGTCCGTCCACGCCGGTGCACGCCCGTTCAAAAACGAAGGCATGGGTGTATCACCGTGAAGCAAACATCCATGCTTACGGTCGGCGATCGTTCTTTTCGCAGACGGCACTTGTTTGTATAGCCTCGTTCCAGATTCGTTTGAAGTCTTCTGTGCCTCCCTTCGCATGATTGCTATTCGGCCACGAGCACCCTGTAATCACTAAGCGGGGGCGGCTGGCGATAGAAGGCCCGGGCGCTTGTACTGTTCGTTCGTATGCATTTTGCTACCGCAGAAATTCGCCGCCCCCCAGGTGACGGCAACCTGCGGCTCAAGGCGGCGGTGCGCCGAACACTGACGCGCAGCACGAATCACAATCAGGTCTTCGATTGGCTTTTGCTGTTGACACATTCAAAAGAGCGACTGAATTCCTCGCTGTGATCCAATCGGCTCTGGGTGCCTGGTTACATGCCCAATTTATCCTCACTTCATCGAAATGAGCGAGGAACATGAGCGCACGGACGAGGTTTGGATAGCCGCTGCCGGCGTGCGATTCTTGTTCACAGCATGCCGGAAACGAGCTAATTTTGCCTTCGGTCGGCGAACTTTGTTGGCCACGAAGGGCGTTAGCGATGCGATTATTACTTATCCGGATAGGGCTCGTCGCGGTGCTGGCCGCGCCGGGGGCTCCGGGTGCCATGGCGCAGGCTAGGCCGGGCTTCTGGGAGCTATCGATTGAAGCGGCGGCGAACGCGGGGCTGGATTCCCCAGTAGCAGGGATCATACTGGGCAATGCGTTCGCGCTTGCGCAAGGAAGCGATCCGAATGGCGCGCGTCCCGTCCTCACACGCATGCATATGAGGCCCGTTTATATTGCCCTAAACAAATGCAATCTTTTCAAAAGCGTCTGCGACACGCCCGATCTCGAACCTGACAACTCGAAATTTGATCCCGGTCTGAAGGATTATATTGGTTCATTGGTAACACTTCAGGACTCCTATTATGACCGGTGGCAAAATCCGCATCCGGACGACAAGAAAGAACTACTTGAGGCGCTCCGCTATGCAGCACAACATCTCGCGGAGTTCGAAGTCGCACTACGAAGGAAGATTGCGTCCGAAGACGCGATAAAGCTCGCCAACGCATTGGCATATAGAGGCCGGGTTTTCCGGGATCTAGGTAACAAAATGCATGCGATCGGCGACTTTCAAGAGGCGTTGAAACTCATTTCAGCTTTACGAGCGGAAATCGTTGCCGACCGCGAATTTGCAACGGGCGACCCGCTCATAAACATGGGTGTACTCGAAGTTTCGACGCGAAGGGAAGACGTGAATGAAGGCATCTATGTATCCGCGGACGAACAGCCTCTTCCTTGGCGTCTCATGAAAGCGGCCAACGACGTCGCAACCGAGGCGATAAAGAAAGGCGATTCACCCGAAGCCGAGAAATACATCCAGATCATGCTGGCAGCCGAGGCCGCGGACGATAGCGACAATCGGTTAATGAATCGCACATGGACATGCCAAGAAAGTCTTGCGATAGACCATTTATGGCGAGCCGTTTTGAATGAGACGAGAATGAGCTACGAACAAAGATTCAAGCAGGATTCGCCAGACAATGCCGTTAAATATTTCAAAAACGCCGATTTTGAATATAAAGAAGCCTTGGAAATCAGTTTGTTTTCTCACGGAAGCGCGTCGGATGATTTCAAAGCCATGGTTGAGGACTACTTAGACTTCCTGAAAGAAGCGGGGCATGAAGAGGACGTCGAGCGCTTTGAAGCGACAATCAAAGCAATGGGGGATGCGGATATTGGGACGGGAGGACCCGAGGAATGGCAAAATGTGCTCAACTGCCCGCAAGTGTCGAGGTGACGATTTTTGCGCGGTGGTCATCGCCGCCTTCCAGGTCGCATAGGGATGAGCAACGCGCGGCGAACTGCCTATTTCTCCGCTGCTAAACGGTCCGCCTCCTGGGCTGAGATGTGCCGCTCGCTTTTTGAGGCAAGCGGGTTCGCCGCGTAGGCTCGCCACCACCGCACGGTGTCGTCACGGCCAAAGCGTTTTATGAGAAAGGCGCTGAAATCCCTTGTCAAGCTTCCAAGTTCCAGCTTCACGTCCTTATCCTCGCCTAGGCCCGCCAAGGTGCGAAAGGCTTCCGTAAAGGCCCTCAGCGCTACTTCATCACTGCCCGGCGTCCTTCCACAGATTACCGCAGCCTCGTGCAAACCTTGCGCGTAGTGGAGATGGGCGATGGGGCCGGGTTTGTTGTCATTGATCTCGTAATCTCGTTGCTTGATATAATAGGCTAGCGTCCACGGTTGTCGCTCAATCGCTACGGCGATGCTTTCGCCCGCGCGCTTATGATCGCCGGTCTTATCCCGCAATGCCGCGATATGCGCATAGCCCATTGACCCGAAGCGTAAGAATTTGCGTTCACTCTCAAGTTTCTCCAACGCTTCTTGCGGGTTACTTTGCTCAATCACGGAGACAAGCCCCGCAAGCGCATCCGCATTGCTGGGATCGAGGTCGATTGCTGTGCGATATTCGGCTTCTCGATCGGCGTCGATGACCAATGCGTCGCCGAGAAGCCGATGTGCTTCAGCGACTCCTTTGTCAATTTCGAGAACCCGCTTTGCGTCTAGGATCGCGCCGGCATTATCCTTGCTTGACAATTTCCAATCGCCGCGCCGCAACAGGAGGTCTATCAACAAATCATTTTCCCGCCGTCCTAGCGGCCGCTTGAGATGTTGTGGATCGAGAAGGTGGATGGCCTTGGTTAGCTGCTCAAGCGCGGGTGCCATTTGATTGGGATTAGTTCCAGAATTCGGCCCATTCTTGAGTTCATTTGCCCGTACTTCTAGATCACGGGCATCGCCAAGGGGGGAGGCTGGTTCGTCGAAGGATTTCATGGGCTTTTTTGCCTCCTGCTCGACCCAGACGGCGAGACTGCGGTACTGTTCGAGGGGTTCGGCCTGGTAGGCTTTGTCGAATTTGGCGAATGCGCGAGTGGCGCGACCCGCAAAGTCGCCGCGTGTTGCCGCAAAGCGCGACCAGAGGGCGCCTTCAACGGCATAGGCGCCATAATCCTTGATGAATTTCTGTTTTTTCAATAGTGAGGATGGCAGGCTTCTATTTTCCGCCTCGCGCGCGTCGCGTTTTGCCTGACCCCGCACAATGAGCCATTCCCAATTGAGCGCCGTGAGATAGGCGGTGCGTGAAAAAGGCCAGTCGGGATCGGCTTGGTCGGCCTCGGTGAGGGCATCAGAAAACCGTCCATCGCCGCTCATCGCAAAAAGAGCCGCCTTCAGATAGCGCAACGCGAGAAAAAAATCGGTATCCCGAACGTCAAGCCGGAAACCCTTCGTGAATTCATCAACCTCGGGAGCGAGGAGACTTTCGGTGTCCCCAATCGTGCGTTGGGACTTATTCAAAGCCTCTCCAATATGGGCGATAGCTCCCGGATAATCGCGAAGCATCGCTTCGCCCAGGATGAGATTGCCATAGACGACGGCATCGGTCGTGCCGCTAGCCAGGGCTTTTTTTGCGTCACGCACCGCACCCTCGGCATCGCCGGACGTGACAAAATTATCGCTGCTCGACGTCAATAGGGGCACGAGATCGGGCTCGAGCCGCAATGCATTGTTGAGATCCAATCTCTCCGCGGCAAAAACCCCGGCGGCGGAAAAGGCTGAGGCCCGATGATTATAAACTTCCGCCACACGCGCAGGCGAAATCCAATCGAGCAAATCACCAAGTCTATTACGCAGGTTTAGGTTGGTTTCCGAGTAATTGTTTCTCGCAAGCCGGGCGACGTCGGCGAAGTCTTCTCCTTCAGCCTTGGCGCGCTTTTGCGAAGCTTCCGCGCGCTTTTGCGCATCGTCGGCGCGCCCTTGCGCTTCTTTGGCGGCAAGTTCCTCTTGTTGCGCCGCGTCCTTCTGCTTATTCGCGTATCCTGCAAAGCCCAAAGCCGAAATAGCGAAGGTCACAAGTGCGCTCATGCTCAATGTTGTTAGCCGTCTTGCCTTTTCCCGGGCCTTCGCACTCGCCGCCACCAGCCTTTCGACAAGTTTCCAATTGCCGCCATGCCGCTGGCTCCAAGGCTCGGTCTGGTGCTTCAACCAGTCCTGTCGCACGTCCAAGGACGCGGGCGGCAGCGTATGCTTCGGGTTCGTCTCGAAAAATTTTGCATCGACCGAGAGCGAACGCCAGATCAGCCCGTCGTCGAATTCCTTCTTCAACCAGCCAGCCGTGGGATCGGCGACCTTACGCCAACTGCGGATCAAGGCCTCATGGCTGATGTCGATGACCGTGGCATCCTCGATTGGCACTGGGGCATAGGGAGTGAGGAAGGATACCCCCTCGGCGCGAAAGGCTTCGATGATCTTCCATAGCGTGTCCGGTGTCGCGCCCGTAACTTTGACGAGATCGGCGAAGGCCTGCGGCCGGCGGATGGCCTGGCCTTCCACATTCACGTCGGTGAGCGCGCGGAAGAGACGCTCGACAGTAAGTTCGCCCATTTTATCTGGTGTGGCATCTGTCATCACCTTATCCGCGTGGTTCGACAGCGTCGAAGCAAGGCTGCCCGCGGCGTCGATCAGACTCGCGTCGGGCGTGATCTTCTTGCCCGGCGATGTAGCCTGCGCCGCGTGGTCCCAGATCATCATCAGTCCGTGCTGGATCAGCGGCAGCTCGTCTTCGCTCCCACGCGCAGCCGCGATAAGCCGCTCGGCGAGATCAGCGCTCACATCGCCGCCATAAAGCTGCGCCGGCCGGCGGATCGCGCGCGTGAGCCCATCGCGATCCATGCGCGGCACGAGATATTGCGTGCGGTTGATCGCTTCCGCCAGACCTTCGAACCGCGCGCAATCGCCCAGGAACTCAGAGCGCATGGTGACGACGACATGGACGTCGGCGACGGGGACTGGTGCGCTCGTCTCGCTCTCGTCCGTGGGCGTGATCGTGCGGGTGAGGAGATCAACGAAGAGTTCCGCCTCCTCGCGGCTGGTCTCTTTGGCGAAGCGGAATAACTCCTCGAACTGATCGACGAGAATGCATAGCCGCTTGGCGGCGAGTCCCTCGAGCTGGCCGATGACGGACGCAAGCGTGGCACCGCGCCGATTGAACATGCGCGAGATCTCATTCACGCGCGCGACATCTCCGTCGCGTCCTTCAAACCGTGCAAGTTCGCGGGCGAGATTCCATAGCGGCCCGCCGGAAGGGCGCATGGCGCAGGTGAGCCAGGCGGTACCATGGCCCAGGTGTTGACGCGCGAGTTTCGGCAAGACGCCGGCGCGTACAAGCGAGGATTTGCCCGAGCCTGACGCGCCGTGACTCAACACGAGCCTCTGCTCCGCGAGGCGTTCGATGACCTCGTCGATCATTCGCTCACGGCCGAAAAAGATCAGCCATTCGTCTGGCTCGAACGGCCGCAGACCCGGATAGGGATGTTTTGGCAGAACAGCCGTTACGAACGGGGAAGCAGCGTCCACGCTCATGGGGCGGCGACTCCTTCTTGCTCGTGGACCCGGTTCAGCCAGGCGTGGAACTCGCCGCTCCAATTATCATGCGTGAGATCGAAGCGTTCGATACGGAAGGGGGATACGTCGATCGGCAAGCTCTCGCCGGAACGGTCGAGCACGGCGCAGGGCAGGGGCTTGTGGCGTGCCGTCTCGATGCGTTCGCGCTCGTCTACGCCGACTTGGAGCAAATCGCCGATGAAGCTCTCGTCCCCGTCGGCGCGAAACAAAGCCAGCGCCTCGCAACTTTTCGCCGTCTCGAACCGCCACCTGCTCTCGCGCTGCATGGCGGCCATGTCAGAACCGTGGTCGGAAGCCGCTGTCAGCGGCATAACGCCGTCTTTCTCGAGAATAGCTTTCAAATTGGCGCGCGCGGCGGCGTAACGGGGGTTGGCGTGGAGATAGATGCGGGGCTGCGAACGGGCGGGCGCCGGGGCCGGCGCGGGTGCGGTCGCTGCGGCTCGGTTCTCGGCATGCTTTTTCAGTTCGCGTAAGCGCTTCGCCAGAGCCGTCCTGAGGGTGCCCAATTGTCGCGAGAAGGGCTCGTTCCGTTCGAATAGATCGGGCCAGCCGAGCGGAACTTTGTCGCTGGAATTGAAAAATGGGAAGCCAGGCATGCCATGGCCACGTTCATCACGCAGAAATTCAGGCCAGTCGCTCTCCTCGGTTTCCTGTGCCTGAATGACGAATACGCGGCCTGGTTCGTTCTTCCGGTCGTCAATCTGTTCGCGGAACCATTTCTCTTCGTCCTTGCACCAGCTCGACGCCAGATAGTGCTTCGACATGATAATCATCAGGATACAGGAGGATTTGACCTTGGCCCGCAATTCGGGGGTGAGATGGGCGGTCGGATCGATATCCTTGTCGGACCAAATGTGCAGATCCATGAATTCGGGCTCGAGCGAGGTGATTTCGCCGGCGAGCTTTTCGATCAGGGTTTGGGTCCAGCGCTTGAGTGGCGAATCTCCTTTTTTGAGCGGGTCGCCGTGCGAATAGGAGACGAAGACGTCATAATCGAAGTACGGCGTGAGATACGTCATGGGGGAACCTGAGCGAAAATAGCCGGCCTCCCGCATTGTAGCGCCCGGGCGCCCGCTGTCGAGCGGCTGAGTTTGCGCCTGTGAAATTCCAGAGTCTCACAATTAACGTCAGCACGGCAACGGCGGCTAGCCTCAAACAGGTTCATCTGTCTGGCGTGCACCTGAATTCGCGGAAGCCCTGTTTTCCGTTAGCCGCCATGGCCGGGCGCTGCGAGCACCTCGGCGTGCCCGGTAACATTCGTGAATCTAGCCGGCACGCCGGTAAATTGGGCTGCAGCGGCGCCTTAAAACCCTGTGATCGGCCCCGGCGGCGGCGATGATGTGCCGCTTGTACTCCTCCGGATCGTCGATGCCGGCGAGGTCTTGATAGCTGTTCGGCGCGAAGCGGATGTCGTAGTCTTGGACGATGACCTTGTAATCCTTATGGGTCAAGACGTCGGCGACTTCCTGCGCCACAGATCTGAGCAGCGCCGGCTGACGAAAAAGTCGCCTCTCGCGCCCGCTCCGCCTAGCCTGCGACTCCCCAGTTATGACCGCTGTCCTCGGCTAGCGGCGTTTGTCACGATAGTATTTTTGTCACGATAGTATTATTGGCAATTCGCGGCCTTCCACATCCGTGGCCCCAACGCGTGAAGGTTCCCTAGCTTCTGAAGCACAACAGATTCGTCAGATTGGGCTTACCCGACGGATACTGACACGTCAGATCCAACAAAATGTCCCATTATGGGCTCCCAATCTGCTAGAATAATAAAGTTTCGTCTACCCGAACCTCACCAGCCCACGGAGTACCAGCGTCGTCCCGCGATGACCCGATGCCACCCCTTGCAACGCTGCTCTCATAGGATTTGATCATAAGTTATTGGAGTAGATATTATGCTCGTCGTCAAACACCTGACTGGGCCCCTTAAGGGACAAGAAGATCGGATCGACCCAAAATTAGATAAAGTGGTGTTCGGCCGAAAAGCCGATTGCCAAATCATCTATCCACCGGAAGAGACAATCGTTGCCCGCGAGCACTTCGCGCTCATGCGCAAGCCGCCAGGTCCGGCCGGCCACTGGACAATTGATTTATTCGGCGAACCATTCGTAGCGGTCGATGGCGTTGCCGCCGATCAGGGGCAGCAAGTTTCACAGGACACGGTATTCGAGCTCGGGAAAAAAGGCGGCCCCTCGTTCAAGGTTCACTTCGAAGCCGATGCAACGGTCGACAACCTCCCACTGACCGACTCGCAGTCCCACACAGCTGGTCCACGCGCCGTCGCCGCTTTTTCGCGGAAAGTCGCATTTCTCGGTTTGGCGATCGCGATTGTCGCTGGTGGGGCAGCAACCTTTTATCATTTCAGCACGGCAAAATTGCAGATCGGCAGCGATGTGCGCGACCGCTTAACGCGTTCGGTGTTTCTGGTTAATACACCCACATCGGGGGGCACGGCCTTTCCGATTGGCCCGCACCTATTGGCGACAAACTCACATGTGGGCGAACTCTACGAGGAATTGAAGCCTGGTCAAAAAATGGTGGTGCGAAGCCCGGGACGAGATGGCAAGATCTATGAAGTCATCGATCACAAGCTTCACCCCGGATACCGCGCGTTTGAGAAGTTTCTTGAGCAAGATGTCCTTCGCAAACGAACCGCTCAGCTGTACGTTCCTGGTTACGATGTTGCCCTCTTACAGGTCAAAGAAGAACTTCCGGCAGATGCAATCCTAGAGCTTGCGACTCTCGACGAATTGCAGTCGCTTGCGCCTGGCGCCGTTATTGCGACGGCCGGTTATCCAATGGAAGGCGTCATTGGCAGCCCCGTCCAGAGTTACGGAGCAACCCCGGAACTCCATGTCGGCACGGTCACGGGCTTCACCGATTTCTTCTTTTTACCGACCGATTTTGCGAGATCCCAGCTCATGCATGACGATCTGCCGGCGGCAGGCGGTTCGAGTGGCAGTCCAATTGTCGGGCGCAGCGGTCATGTCGTGGCGCTCCTCAATGCGGGTAACAGTTACAGCCCAGGGCAGGGTGAAGCGCGTGTCCCCAGTGGCGTGCTCGTCAACTACGCGCAAAGAGTCGACATGCTGCGGCACCTGCTCGACGGCGACGCTGACAGCGAGGTTGCGCAAGATCAAAAATATTGGGCCGAAAAATTCGCGATCTTTCCCACCGGCGCTGAAATAGCAGTCAACCGCATCACCAACCAAATTCGAGAACATGAGAAAAACGACAATATCAAACTGGTCAGCGTGAGCGAGGAAACGGGCAATCTATCGCAGCAAGACCGTGTCAACAAAGGCACGGAGGGTTTCCAACGCCAGGCTGACCATACTGTTGCCGTTTCGGGTGGATCTGAATATGCCATCCTTGCCTATGCTTATAATGGATCGCCGCTACAAATATGGGTTTATGACGGGGGCAAACTTCTTGGCCACGGCGCCGACGACACCATTCTCCCCTATGTGCTCTACAAGGCGGAAAACGACACGAAGCTAGACGTTTGGGTCATCGGACCTGAGGATCAGGACGTGAAATATTCGTTCCAGGTTTTGAAGATCGCGCCGGCCCGAGAGGCCAAATAAATCGCTCAGACTGTTTTGGTGCGCCTTCTCGACCGGGTCATGGCTCAAGCCGCGATCGATGATGCGATTGGAGTGGACAAGGGTCGTGATCCGGTCCCGGAATTTCACCCCGGCGTGGAATGGCCGGTGCCGTAGCCCGCTGTATTCGGCGGCTCAGGACCGTGCGCCGGAGCCGCCGCAATCGGCCATAGAGTTAAGTCTCACGGTTTGAACTCGGTAGAGCTTTCCACCACCGCTTTGAAGAATTTCGCCACAGTTATGATGTAGTCCGCAGTGACACCTGTGAATAAAGGCAAATCATAAGAGAAAATCAAATTATCTGATGTCCGGTAAGCTTTGACACTAACTTTTGACCGATTCCAAGCATTTAACCAGGCTTGGTTCACACTAGGAGATTTGCCGAAATTGGCGAAAATCTCCAGGGTGCGGCACCCGCCGTCATTTTCACAATGTTCCGTAATCACACCGCTGTAGAGGTCCTTTCCCCAGAACTGCGCCACAACCCATTTGTTGTGTTTATCGTCTTCCACGACTTCGCTGGGGATGGATGCCGCGTTGAGCAACTGCACAACCTGGTCCGGCGTGAGTTTCGTGATCAGTGCGCTTTGTTGTTCCGCGGAAGGAGCGTTTGCCGGGCCGCCTCCGGGATGGGGAAATACGGGTTGAGCAGTGGCTGTCCTCGCGAACGCGAGCGCTGCTATGACAATGATTATTGTTGCCAAGGAACGCATTGAATACTCCTTCGATTACGGGCAGTCTTCCCCCGGTCTTGCGTACCGCGAGAAGCAGGTACGGAACAGTTTTCGATAGGCGTCTTTCTACGAAGCTCAAACGCTGGTGTATCCGGTTGCTTTGGTGATTGAAAGGCCAAATTTTGCTGGTATCATTCCTTATGATGCCGCGACAAAGGAAGGATGCATTGCGCTATGAGTAAGCTCGTGACATGTGGTTTAGCCGCTATCGCCTTGGGTCTTTCGGTTTCGGCTGCTTCGGCGGACGCGACATTTACTTTGCAGGATCTGTCACACAATGCCGCTAACGATAATGTGTTGCAGATGGGCAAGGACCAAAACGCGCTGCCATCTGCGAGTTTTGGAATGCTTTCCCAAAAGTCTATCGACTCGGCCCTGATTTCGCCGGAAAAAGCGCCGCGTTTATCGGGTTTCGATGCCATAAAAACCACCAAAGCCCACCAAAGTGCACAAGCGCGTGGACCGTTCAATCTCGAGAGTACGACTTATAGCACGAGCAGCCGTGCTAGGCTCGAAAGGGAAGACTTACGGACAAAGTAGACGGATTTCCATTTCCTCGCGAAGTGAGCGGCGCGTCCTCATTGCATGAATCCAGCGTGATGCTGGATCTCTGGAGCGTCACTTCAAGATGGTAGCTTCTCGGCCATCGATGCCTGGATCGTTAATGCGATGTCCCTGGCTGAGACAGAACGCCGCCGTGGCGACGCGGACAAGAGACGAGCGAGGAGAATTGCCAACGTGTGGGGAACTGATACGTTGATGAGTTCGCGCTCGATCGTGCTTGCCCTGCGTGCGCCAGCAAGAAACCCGCGTATGCCCCGGACCGGCGGATGCGGTAACTTTCCGAGGAAAAGTTCGTAAGCGATCACGCCCAAGGAATAGAGGTCGCTTCTTGCGTCGACCCATCCGCCTTCGATCTGTTCTGGTGCGGCGTAATTCAGGGTTTTCGGTCCGTCTTTCGACTGGTGGACGCGTCCAATCGCGCTAATGCCGAAGTCGATGATCACGGGCGAAATACTGTCGCGCAGAATGATATTCTCCGGTTTGAGGTCGCGGTGAACGATCGCCGCTGCGTGAATCGCCGCGAGGCTTTGCGCCAAATGGGTCAGCAACCCGAGCTTCTCGGTGAAATGGAGCTTGCCCTCCATAGCCTCGCGAAGAGTCGTCCCTTCAACGAGTTCCCGCACGAGGAGAGCGTCGCCATCCGGCTCGAGTAGCAGGCCGAAGACGCGTCCGACACCTGGATGCTGGACACGCGAGGCAGCCGCGACTTCCATTCGGGCGGTGTCGAGACGATCCGCGTGAACGGAAGGATCATAGATACTTCCCAGGTGCATACACTTAAGCGCGACCTCGCCTCCGAGTTCGAGATCATAGGCGCGGCTCACGGAGCCGAAGCCGCCGGACCCGAGGGGACGCCGCCGGACAAAGCGGCCAGCGGACCCAGCGTTTACCGGCGCTGGATTCAAACCCGGCAACCAAGCGTTTTGCGAGCGTCCGCGCGCCGCGAGGCGTTCGCGAACTGCGTCGGCATAGCCCGAAAGACCGCGCGCCACCGCCCGCCGAAGGGCCGCCGCGAGTGTGCGGTCGGCCTCTTCACCACGATCCAAAAGGCCAAGGATATCGCTTTGCAGGAGACGCGCGCCGACTTCCCGGCCGGCAAGGTCATCTTCGGCGTATCGCGCGATAACCGCGCTGATAAGGCCAAGCGCTTCTTTGAACTTCTTTTGGGCGAACAAGGTCTCTGCCTCAACATGCGCTTGCTCAACATGACTGAAATTATCGGGGTCCGCTGGAATTAATGAGCGCGCCTCTTCCAGGATCGCCTCGGCGTCCGCGATTGCCCCTTTCCGCACGGCCAATCTCACACGTTCGAGCATGGTCAGATGGCGCAGGCGATCCGTCGCACCGGTAAGATCGAGGCAGGCTAGAGTCGCTTCCGCTTCCGCAAGATCGCTCGCGACGATGAGTGCCTGCAAGGCGTTGATGCGTGCGCGGCGTATTTCCGCGGCGGGAAGATCGACCCCGCCGATGTCGATGCCGCGTGCAAGAAAGCGATGCGCGTCACGCGGACGGCCGATTTCGATCTCGAGCCGTCCGGCCTCGAAGAGAGCGAGAGCCAGATTGAGGCGATTCTCGCTGTCCTCGGCAATGACCCGCAAGAGCGCCAGCGATGCTTCGCGTCCGTCGCCGCGCCAGCTATGCACGAGCGCGATCGAACGCCACACCTGTGCCGTGCCGGTGCGGTCGCCGAGTGTTTCGTAAATTTGGCGCGCTTCGTGAAGATCACCCAGCGCCTCACCGGGAAAGCCAAGCCGATTCATCGCCAGGCCGCGCAAATGGAGGAGTCTCGCGCGGGTATTCGTCCCGCCTTGGCAAGAGGCTTCCAGCGCCCGGAGACGGCCGATAATTTCCTCGGCCGGCACATTGGCGTTGAGATCGGAAAAGCCCTGATCGAGAGTGAGCTCAAGAGCGTTTTGCTCGACAGAAGTGTTCATGACTGCCGTCCGGGATGAGATGCCGTTTGTTTCTTCCAAAGAAGCAGCAGGCAAGACCGTAGCACACTCCCGGCAATGGCCGCCGTTCTCTATTGGGTTTCGAGCGGCTTGACCTGGAACAATCGCGCCCACCCCTCTAGGTCTTGCAGCATCAAGGTCGCTACCGCGTCGGTCTCGGCGCCGAGGTCCTGCGCGGCCATGGGACGCGACAAGTTCAACCGCTTGATCCGAGCCTTGGCTCTTTTGAGTTCATCCGTCATGTGGTGTGACTGTTCCGCCAGAAGCTGTAGTTCGGCATAGCTTCGAATTCCGACAACGGCCGCCGAAATGGCCGGCAGGACAATGGCCAAAAAGCCGTAGAAAAGCTCCCAGCCAGGTTGCCAGCCCAACCGCGTCGCGGTCAGCTCAAGGAGGACGCAAACCCAGACCGCGGCAAAGAATCCCGTACCCCAGCCAGCGAAGGTCTTATCGGCGTTGCGCGCCATATCGCCGCGATCCCGGTGATACTTCAATTGCTCATCGATCAAAACCTCGAGGACGTGCTTTCGGCGCATCCCGAGTAACGTCTTCATGTCCCCACGCGGAAGCGGCGCGGCGCGCCGGTAGGCGGCAAAGAGCCAGGCCACCCATGCGGCGCGGTCGGGCGCCCCCATGTGCTGCACGGCTCCGAGGGAGACGGTGCGGCCGAGCGGTGCCAATACTTGCTGCTTTCGGCATAGCTCCGCGAGAAGCCGGTACTCGATCGAGCGCTCGTGCCAATCGCGGCGCATGGCAAAAATTATGAGCGCGACAATGGCTGCCAGCGTCAATAATTCCAGCCCCGACATTGCGAGGACCATCACCTCATCCCGTCCGTGGAATATACCTGATAGGGCACCGAACATCACGGCCGCGGTAGCGAGGACGAAGAGCCACACATAGCTGGAGCGGTAGCGAGCGGCATTATCTCCGGCGCGGGCGTCGGCTGGAGTGTAAAAGTCGAACCAATAGGCCGCCACGGCATCATCTGGCCGGTGGGGCGGTATCGAGGGCGGATTGCACCCCGAGGCCCAGCGCATCACTATTGGATAAGCCGTCCAGATACCTCGTGGCGGGCGCGGCCGTTCCGTGTAATAGGCGGCTTCCGGCGAGACTAACTTCTCCTGGCGAAGCCGTGCGAGATTCCCATACACGCCGTGCCGATGACGAGCCGCCGCTGCCGGCAGTCGAATTTGTTTCTCGAGATGCGACCGGAGCGCGGCATTGCACGGCGTAGTGGGCGGCAGAGGGTCACGCAGGTCTTGGATGTCGTCGATCCAAAGGGGGTCGCATTTCTCCGTGGCGTGGATCCACCACACGGGCACGCCGGCGCTTGCGGCGTAGGCAACGATCTCCGCCGTGCCGCCGAGGCCGCCTCCCTCACGGTCGCCATCCCAAATCGCAATCAGAAGGTCGCTGTGGCGCACCACGAAGCGGCCGACGCTCTCATAAGCGCGATTCTGCTCCCGCCGGGTGCCATCGAGCGACAGCCAAGCGTCGCCAGCTCTCGCGAGCAGAGCACGAAACTGATCCAGATCCTCGGTGGTGGTGAGCCGCGGCGCATAGGGCTCCTTAGATTCGTCGGTGCCTTTGAAGTCCTTTTCATAGTCTTGCTGCGTGAAGGGCATTGGCACATACAAGGCATAGCCGAGATCAAGCGCGGCCTCCGCCGCCAGCCGATCGGCGCCGCGTGCGAGCGGCGAGAGTAAGCTCAACAGAGGAGGAGCCGGCTGGTTTCTATCGCCCGACGCGTAGAAGGCGGCGACGGCTTTTTCCTTTGAGAGACTCAGCAGGTCCCGCCGTGCCTGGTCGAGCACCTCGCGCAGTTTCTCGCGCAAGTCATCGAGCCTTCGGGCATCCAAGCTGCGCGCGCCGGTGATGCCGATGCGCAGCGCGAGCCGCGGGCGGGCGGGGCCATGCGAAGGAGAGATGGTCTTGATCTTGAACGAATCCGCCATCGGCCATTAGTGTTGGGCTATGCGAGCGTCGCCGCGAAGCATGACTGGGGTAAGACAGGCGAGGCTCCTCCCTGGTCTCTGCCATGAAGCGGGCCCTCGAACAAGACGATCCGCCAGTGAGTGCTAAAGCGCGTCCCAATCAAAGGGAATCCTTTGATCGATAAGGATGCAGCTCAAGATCATGTTCTGGGTCACGATCTTAGAAAAGCCGCCAGGCTTTTTGGATAAGATCATGCGACAAAATTAAAGTGGTACGTCTCAATCCTGTCCGAAGCGAAGCAGGCTGGAGCCATTCGACTTGAGCCAGGACTCCGCACGTGCAGTGTCCACAGTCAAGCGCGCGACGGTGGCCCAAAATTTTGTGGAATGGTTCATATGCAAGAGATGCGCGGCTTCGTGCGCCGCGAGGTAATCAAGGACGAAATGAGGCGCCATGATGAGACGCCAAGAAAAGCTGAGCGAGCCCGATGAGGAGCAAGACCCCCATCGGCTTATGGTATCCCGCAATATGATCTTGCAGGGAGCTACGCCAAGTTTCGCGGTATGGCTTTCAACGGCGGCCTTGATGTCACGCAAAGCCTCCTTGATCAGAAAGTCACGGACCCGGCGGGGCACGAAGGGCGCCTCCGCGTTCACGCAAAGCAAGGGTGTGCTCCCCCCGCTTGACACGGCGTCTTCAAGCCAGACCCCACGGCGCTTCGCGGGGCAATGGGTAATTAGGTGCAACGTTCCGCGCAACGGGACGTACCCACCCGGTTTGAGAGGGATTTTTTCCGGCAGTTGGCGCAATTTCGCGCCGATCCAGGCAGCGTGCCGGTTCGCGAAGGATTTCGCCTCGTTTAGGCTTCCGCGCGCGGGCATTGTCAGAACAACG
>Ga0187883_10000807_pt1 | contig 19421 bp, 20 predicted proteins | sample June2016WEW_20_1_2_FD_132966 | JGI IMG/M metagenome (GOLD analysis project Ga0187883, IMG submission 132966) | Peatland microbial communities from SPRUCE experiment site at the Marcell Experimental Forest, Minnesota, USA - June2016WEW_20_10 | ecosystem: Environmental > Terrestrial > Soil >...
CTTCATTTGCAGATTTAACCTATCACGAGCGCTTGAGGATCGGGATTTGTTGAATGATTTGTTGAATAGTGTCGCTCAGTGTTGTAGCTCAGCGCAGCCCCGGGGCGGCTACCGCCAGCGGCGCCGGCTTGCGCGCAACCTCGATCAGGAAGCGGCCCGCCTGCAGATGGTCTCCGCTCGCCTCTTCGTTCGTGCCGTCCGTACCGCCGGGATCGGTCCACATACCGCTCATTTCCACTTTGCCCAGCTCCACCCTGCCGGCCGCCGCCATCTTGGTAGGCTGTCGCCGCTGCTTGTCGACGTAAGCTTTGATCACCTGGGTCGCTAACCGCGCCGCCAGCTTCCCGTGCTCGCCGCCTTCGAACAACACGCACACGATGATGTCCGGATTGCGCCGCGGCGTGAATCCCACAAACCATCCATTCTGAGCGAAATCAGTGTCGTTCTTATGCTTCGCGCGCAGAGCCAGCGAAACAATCTGTGCCGACCCGGTCTTGCCGGCGATGTCGATTCCCGCAATATGCGCCGACGGAGCCGTGCCTTCCGGCAAAAGGACTCGGCTCAACGCATCGGTGATGGTGTTCCATCCCGTCGGGTCAATCGGAATGTTTGTTACTTCCGTATAGTGCGTGGTCTCAACGAATCCCGGCGGCAGGTTCGTCGGATTGATCACGTGCGGAACCACCATGCGCCCATCCATCGAGATGGCGCCGACAGCGCGCATCAGCTGCACGGGAGTGATCGCCACCGCGCCCTGGCCGATGCCGACAGAAATTGTTTCTCCGGCGAACCACTTCTGTTTGAAGTTGCGGATCTTCCACTCTTCCGAAGGCATCACGCCGGTTACTTCGTTGGGCAGATCGATGCCGGTCTTCTGGCCAAGTCCGAAAGCGGTCGCGTATTTTGCGATGCGATCGATGCCGAGTTTTTCCGCCAGCGTATAAAAGAAAACATCGCAGGACTGGTAAATCGCCTTCGGCAGATCGACTCCGCCGTGGCCGGTTTTCACCCAGCATCCGAAACGCCGGCCATAGAACGTGGCGCCCCCGTTGCAGTTCACGTGCAAGGTCTGGGCAATCCCTTCCTGCCATCCGGCCGTCGCCATAATGACTTTGAACGTCGAGCCGGGCGCGAGCTGCGCCTGAATCGCTTTGTTCAGCAGCGGCTTGTCGGGATCGTTGATCAGTTTGTCCCACTCGTCCCGAGAAATCTTCACCGCAAAATCGTTGGGATCGAACGTCGGACGGCTCACCATCGCCAGGATTTCACCAGTGTGCGGATCCATCGCCACGATCGCGCCGTTCTTCCCTTCGATGGCCTCTTCCGCCGCAATCTGCAAATCGAGGTCCAGGGTCAACTTGAGCTGCTTGCCGGGCTCGGCGGGCGTTTCGTCCAGTCGCCCAACTTCCCGCCCATGGCTATTCACCAGCGCGCGCCGCGATCCATTCTTGCCCATCAGGATGCTGTTGTACTGCTTCTCCACTCCGCTGACGCCGACCACGTCGCCTGGATTATAGAGTTCGAACTGCGGCTGGTTGAGCATGTCTTCGGTCACTTCGCCCACGTAGCCGACGAGGTGCGCCATGAATCCGTTGCGCGGATAGAGGCGCCGGTGCGCCATGATGGTTTCAAGTTCGGGAAGTTCGTTCTTATGCGATTCGATGAATGCCAGCTCGTCCGGCGTAATGTCTTCCTTCAGGAAAATCGGCTGGTACTGTGGCATCGAAGAGAAGCGCCGGATGCGCTGCCGCACTTCGTCGGCGTTCAAGTGCAGCCCCTTGGCGATGGCGTCAGCGTCCGCCACCAGATCGCGCGAGGATTCGCGCAGCAGCAGCGCGGAAAACGAGGGGTAGTTGTCGACAATGATGCGGCCTTCGCGATCGAGAATTTTGCCCCGCGGCGCCAGAATCGGGACATTGCGAACGCGGTTCTTCTCCGCCAGCAAGGCATACTCATCGCTGTGCATCACCTGCAGCCGCCACAGCCCGTATGCCAGCAGCAGAAAAATGAACAACACGGCGTACTGCACGGCGGTGAGCCGGAGAGCGGAAACCTTTTCTTCGCGGCCGAACATCAGTCCTCAGTTCCTGCAATTCTCAGTTCTCGCAGCCGGCACGAGCGCCCCAGCCGAAATCGAAATCGGCGATTGCCATACCCCTGGAAAGCTGCTGGAAGAGTTAACTGTATTCTAACTCCACGCCCGTCTTGCCCGAAACCTTGCAACCGGAACGAAAGTTTTGCAGTCGAATACTGGTAGCTGCTGCGGATCCCCCTGACAGCGCGTGGTGAAAATGGGATTCGTATCAGCACGCCTTCAGGCGTGCCGAAAGCGCTTTACAATGGCCGCGCCTCTACGCGCTGGGTCTCGGACTTTCACCACAGGCTCTTTAGGCAATCATTTCAATAGCATCGGCAGGTCATGTCCAAACGGGAATTGAAGTTGTCACCTCGTCGGGACAACAATACTGGAGGGACTTACGTCTTACTTAGTTCCAGCCTAGGAATCGAATGCGGATTCGCAGTTTCATCATCGCTTACGCGCTCGTACTCGCCATTCTGCTGTTCGCCGATCGGCGTCCCGGAAGCACGCAGCAGGATCGCTATTCGCACGTGGTGGACCTGACCGATGGTCAAACCGCGACCGCGCCGCATGCTTCAGCCTCGGAATCCAGAACCCACATCATTGCTCCAGATGCGCTCATTCCCGGGACTTGGGCTGCCGGCCAGATTCCGCCGGAGCGTCTCGTGGCTCCGCTTGTAGTTATGGATTTGAATGCAATAGATAAGACCGCAGGGGTCGAAGGCAAGTCCCAGATTTCTCTCGACGATATCGCAGCCTGGGAATCGCACCATGGGATGATTCCGCAAGGAGCCGTCGTCGCCATTCGGCGCGCGGGCGAAGCCGACGTCTTGCCGGCATCTGATCGCTCGACAAGGCCGCGAATTCCGCTCCCCATCGCCCGCGACGCGGCAATGTTCCTCATCGAGGCGCGCTACACCATCGGGTTTGCCGTTGAGACGCCGGTGAACTTGACGTCTGACCGTACGCTGGCGCGACAACTCGCCCTCCGTGGAAACTACGTGGTGGAAGGAGCCGCGCGCTTCAATTCGTTGCCTGCGACCGGTTCACTCATCATCATCGCCCCCGCCAAGAAGACGATCAAAAAGCCAGGCGAGACCCCGGTCCGCATTTTGGCCATGGTGAGATAGTCGGAGTGCGCACTTAGCCTTTAGCTCTTAGCCAGTCTCGCCACGGTTTTCTTTTTCCTGCACCGCACTTCACTTCGAGTTCATCTACTCATCCGGAGGGATTTCAATGTCTGACCCCCGTTATCCCATTGGAAAATTTTCCTACACCGGCCCGCTTACGCCAGAACAGAAACAGCAATGTCTCACCGACATCGAGCAGACTCCCGCACGGTTGCGTGCCGCCCTCGGTGGGCTTTCGGACCAGCAACTGGACACTCCTTACCGCGATGGCGGCTGGACGCTGCGCCAACTGGCGCATCACGTCCCCGACAGCCACATGAACTCCTACATTCGTTTCAAGCTGGCGCTCACCGAAGACGACCCCACCATCAAGCCGTATATGGAAAATGTCTGGGCCGAGTTGCCCGAGGCCAAGCTCGCGCCGATCGAAGTGTCGCTCGCCTTGCTCGATTCCCTGCACCAGCGCTGGATGCTGATGCTCCGCAAACTCACCGACGCAGAATGGAAGCGCACCTTCCGCCATCCTGAACTGGGCCCGATGTCGCTGGAGAAAAATCTAGCCCTCTATTCATGGCACGGACGCCATCACGTAGCGCATGTCACGAGTTTGCGCGAGAAGATGGGATGGTAAGAGCGCTATGAGCTACGACAGGCCTGCCTTCCACGCCAGATAACTCGTTGCCTCGCGCATCACCGCCACCAAGCGCTCCCACAGAGAGTGGGGCCGCGACTCGGGCCTCGGCGCCAGTTCCACTTGCACGCCTTCGTGCTCGAGCAAAGCGCGAATGCGAAATACATGGTATGCATCGCTTACCGCAATGCAGCTCTGCATGCCATTCGCGCGCATGATGTTGGCCACCCTTGCCGCCGACTGCGCCGTATCGGAGCCTTGCGTCTCCGCGATCAGAGCCCGCTCCGGGACGCCGCGCCGCAGAAGATAGCTTCTCCCAACCCCGCCCTCGCTGAAGTCCGGATCCTGCCCCGCTCCGCCGGTCGTGATCACCACTGGCGCCATGCCCTTCTGAAATAATTCGTAACCATGATCGAGCCGCGCCCGGTACACCGGCGAAGGCCGCCCCGCGTATTCGGCAGCTCCAAAAATCGCGATTACATCGGCTTTTCTCGTGGGTGTTTCTGCGGCGGCGCGCACGATCCGTGATCCGGTAATGCCAAAAAATAAAAGCAGGGCCCCCAACGCCGCCAGCAAGAACAGCGGCCAGGGACGCAGCCAGAAGGATTTGTTTGGGTGAGATGGATCGGTGTCTTCGGACATCAATATAGAACCAAGCTGCAAAGCTCCAAGGTTTCAAGGTAAATCAACCGGACCGAGAGCGCCAATCTAAAGATCGCAACCTCGAAACTCCGAAACCTCAAAACTCCGAAACCTGGAAGCCTTGAAACCTGCCCTAAGACAATGCTTCGACGATATCCTTCGCCGCAATCGCGCCTTCGCGCAGAATTTGCCAGCTACCGTCTTCTTTGAAATGCACGATCGTCGATGAAACGGTCCGCGGAGACTTGCCACCGTCCACGATCAGCGAGATGCGGCCCTGCAGTTGCCCCTGCACCTCCTCCGCGGTGGTGCATTCCGCCGCGCCGCTCAGGTTGGCGGAGGTCGCCGTGATCGGAATTTTTGCCGCCCGCACCACTGCCAGCGGGATTTCGGCCGCGGGCACGCGCAGCGCTACGTTCCCCGTGTTCGCGGTGACCTTCAGCGGAAGATGCGAGGCTGCGGGCACAATCATGGTGAGCGGCCCCGGCCAAAACCGGCGCGCCAGAAGGTGGAAATCATCCGGCAGGGGACGCGCAAATTCCTCCGCCTGGTCCACATTCTCGATCAGCAGCGAGAGCGGCTTGTGCCGCAAACGCGACTTGATCTCATACACTCGCTCCACCGCGCGCAAGTTGAACGGGTCCGCCGCTAATCCGTAGAACGTGTCGGTCGGCATGCCCAGCACCTGGCCGGCCTGAATTTGCTCGGCGGCATACTTGATCAGCGAAGCCTCGGGCGCTACTGCATGAATTTTCAGGATTTCCGCGCGCACTATCGTCCCTTCCTGATGGTCGGCGTAAAGACTGTCCGCGTCAACCTTGTCGGCGTAAGCATTGTCGGTGTAAACATTGAAATGTACCATACATCCTAATCTTGGAACCAACCTATGAAGCAAGAGGCGAAGGCTGGGCGAACTCATAGTCAAACGGATCGTCAGGCGGATCATCGAACTGATCGTCAAGCGGACCGCTTGCGCCCCGTCGTCGGCCGCCACAACCAAAGACTGAAAGAATTAAGGCTCGCCTTCCGGCGCGCTGAACTGACTGCCCAGGGAGAGTGTGCCATCGAAGGCATCAAGCTGCTCGAAGAAGCATTGCGCAGCGGCCAGCATTTGGAGAGCGTCTTTTTTAGCGAATCGGCCCGCCCTCTTGCCGAAAAGCTTCTGCCCCAGGTCGGCGCCCGGAAGATCAACGCCCGCACCGAAACGCTCGTCTTGCCGAATGCACTTTTCAACTCGATCGTGCCGAGCGACGCGCCCCAGGGCGTGGCGGCGCTCGTCAAGCTGCGGGCTTTTTCTGCCGCGCAGCTACTCGACCGCTCCAGCGACGGCCCGTTCGTCGTAGCGGCTGGACTGCAGGACCCTGGTAACCTGGGCACGATTCTGCGTTCCGCCGAAGCCTTTGGCGCCGCCGGAATTTTTCTGACCGAAGGAACCGTCAGCGTTTACAACTCGAAGGTTCTGCGCGGCTCGGCGGGTTCGATTTTTCGCTTGCCTTTCTTGCAGATCGCTTCTGCGGAACTGATTCCGCTTCTGCGCGCCCGCGGCGTGCGCCTCCTTGCAACGTCTTCGCACCAGGGAACTCCGCTGCCCAGGATTTCATGGACTCTCCCGCTCGCGATCTTCATCGGCAATGAAGGTGCGGGCCTGTCCCGTGAAGTTATGCGCCAAATGGACGAAATCCTAGCCATTCCGCAATCGACGCAAGTCGAATCGCTCAACGCAGCAGTCGCCGCCAGCATCGTATTGTATGAAGCTGCAAGAAGCCGTAAAGGCAGTTTCCAGTTCTCAGTTCCCGGTTCCCCAGTCGATGCGGAGAACGGGTTCCCTGAGAACTGAGAACTGAGAACTGTCTCTGTGGTGAAATGATCCCGTGAATCTATTCCAGCCCATCCCGCCCGAAGACTCCAGCCTTCTGGGCACGCGCCCGCTGGCCGACCGCATGCGTCCGCGCGCGCTCGATGAATTCGTTGGGCAAGAGCATCTGGTCGGACCCGGCAAACCGCTGCGCGTGCAGATCGAGCGCGATGACCCCACGTCGATGATCTTCTGGGGCCCTCCCGGCACGGGCAAGACCACGCTCGCCAAGATCATTGCCCGCATCACCAAGGCCGACTTCATCGAGTTCTCCGCCGTTCTCGCCGGCATCAAGGAAATCAAGCAGGTCATGAGCGATGCCGACCGCGCCCGCCAGTACGGCACCCGCACCATCGTCTTCGTCGACGAAATTCATCGCTTCAACAAAGCGCAGCAGGATGCCTTCCTGCCGCACGTCGAGAAAGGCAGCATTCGCCTGATCGGCGCCACCACAGAGAATCCGTCCTTCGAAATTAACTCCGCACTGCTCTCGCGCTGCCGTGTTTACGTTCTGAAGCCGCTCACCGAAGATGAGATTGTCCTGCTACTCCAACGTGCGCTCAGCGATACCGAGCGTGGTCTGGGCCAGATGCATCTTGAAGCCGCTGACAACGCTCTTCGCAAAATCGCCGCCTACTCGAGTGGCGACGCCCGCAGCGCTTACAACGTCCTCGAAGTTGCCGCGTCGCTCTCCATTGAAACTTCGGTAGAGACGCGGTTAACCGCGTCTCCGCCCGGAGCCACCAAGATCACCGAAACCACGATCCAGGAAGCCATGCAGAAGCGGGTTCTGCTCTACGACAAAGGCGGAGAAGAGCACTACAACATCATCTCCGCGCTGCACAAATCGGTTCGCAACAGCGATCCCGACGCCGCCCTCTACTGGCTCGCTCGCATGCTCGAAGCAGGAGAAGATCCGCTCTACATCGCCCGCCGCGTGGTCCGCATGGCGGTCGAAGACATCGGCCTCGCCGAACCGAACGCGCTCGCCCTGTGCATGGCCGCTCGTGACGCCGTCGATTTCATCGGCATGCCCGAAGGCAACCTCGCCCTCGCGCAAGCGGTCGTCTATCTTTCGATAGCACCCAAATCGAACGCGCTCTACACTGCCTACAGCGCGGTTCTGCAAGATGTGGAGCAAACCACCGCCGAACCCGTCCCGCTGCACCTGCGCAACGCCCCCACCGGGCTGATGAAGGGCCTGGGCTACGGCCGAGACTATCAATACGCCCACGACACCGAAGAAAAGGTCGCTGATATGCAGTGTCTGCCCGACAGCCTGCGCGACCGCGTCTACTATCGCCCCACCAATGAAGGAGTTGAAAAGCGGATTCGCGAACGCCTGGAAGAGATCAAACGGCTCAAGCAGCCCGCTTCCAGCCGCACATTACATCCAGCAAAAAGCCGAACAAAAAGAGAATCTGAAACCTGATTCTTGCAATCTTATAAACAGTCAGCAGCTACAGGCAGGAGGGTTTCGTGGCCACCAGCCCGCTCATGGATTTCGGCTTCTCCGCTCAGCCTTTGCCCGAGCCGTCCGCACTCCGGATCACCGAACTGGTGCGCCTGCAAAAATTCGCGCAGCGCATCACCTCCACTCTCGACATCGAAGACCTCGTTCCACGGATCGTGGACGAGGTTGCCGCGTCGCTCGGCTGCGTCGAAATCAACCTCTATCTGCGTGATCCCGAGCAATCTGAGTTCATACTGGCCGGCGTTCGCGGCTGCACCGTTCACGGCAAGGGCCATCGCCTCAAGTTAGGCGACGGAATGGTGGGACACGTCGCAGCCACCGGCAAAATGCACTACGCTCCCGACGTCACGCATGATCCTTACTACATGGCCTGCGAGCCCGATACGCGCTCCGAAGTCGCCATCCCGCTGCAACGCGAGGGCGATCTGGTTGGAGTTTTCACCGCTTCCCATTGCGAGATCAACGCGTTCTGTCCTGATCAACTGCGTTTGTTGCAAGGACTGTGCGCTCACGTCGCCGTCGCGGTACACAATGCCCAGCGCTTTGGCGATGAGCGCGAACAACGCAAGCGCATGAGCCGCGAGGCCGAAGAAGCGCGCGCGATTCAGCAGGCTCTGTTGCCTCGCAGCTCTCCTCTGATCCCCGGGTTCTCTGTATCCGGTCTTTCGATTCCAGCGGGATTGGTTGGCGGCGACTGGTATGACTTCATTCCGCTCAGCGACGGACGCTGGGGGCTGGTTCTCGCCGATGTCTCCGGCAAGGGCACGGCGGCGGCGCTGCTCATGTCCGCCACTCGCGGCATGCTGCGCTCGCTCGCACAAACCGGCTCTGGACCCGCCGAGGTGCTGCTGCGCCTCAACAACATGATGATCGAGGATTTTCCCAGCGGCCGCTTCGTCACCATGGTGTATGCCGAGCTCGACCCCTCGACCCGTATTCTGCGGATCGCCAACGCCGGCCATCTTGCCCCGCTGCTGGTCGAGCCTTCCGGCCACCGCTGGATCAATCACGAACACGGCTTGCCGCTCGGAATTTCAGCCAGCAAGTTCTCGGAGACGGAAGTGACCCTCGGCGAGCATTCGCGCATCGCGTTTTATTCCGACGGAATCACCGAGGCTGAAGTCGATTCTGGTGAAGAATACGGCGCGGAGCGGCTTCTCGCCCAACTGCAATCTCCGGACGTTACGTTGGACGGTCTGCTTGCGGATGTCAGGAAATTTGCCAACGGAACGGGTCTGCGCGACGATGCTACCGTGATTCTGGTACGGGCGCGCGCAACCTAGGCATCGAGGTCGCCGCATGACCCAAGCAGACCTTCATCGCTTCATCGCGCAAAGCAAACTCGGCGTGTTGTCAACCCTTGCTGAAACCGGCGCGCCCCAGTCGGCGCTGGTGGGCATCGCCGTCACTCCAAATCTCGAGATTATCTTCGACACGGTCAAGACCTCTAGGAAATATCCGAATCTCAGCGCCAGGCACCGCTGTTCGTTCGTCATCGGCTGGGCGGGTGAGCAAACCGTGCAATACGAAGGCGAAGCGACAGAACTTCAAGGGCAGGAGTTGAAACGCTGCCAAGCGGTGTACTTCCAAGCATGGCCCGAATGCCAAACTCACCTCGCGTGGCCTGGAATCGTGTACTTCGTAGTCAGGCCCAGGTGGATTCGCTACAGTGACTTCGATCAGAGCCCTCCACTCATCCAGGAATTCACGTTCCCGAACCCCGTCTGACAAATCGACTATCCGAATCTCGCACGGTGCTCTTTCAACACGCAGCGGTCCATCACCACAAAAATTCCGGCCTCGCGCGCCTTCTCCGCCGCGCGTTCGTTGATCACGTCTTCCTGCAGCCAAAGCGCGGAATCTTCAACTGGATCGCTTGCTCCACAATCTCATCCACATATTCCGGCCGCCGGAACACATCCACCAGATCAATCTTCGCCGCCACATCGAGCGGCACTTCGAGTAATGACGGATACGCCATCTCCCCGAGCGCCTCCGTAATCTGTGGATTCACGGGGATAATCTTGTATCCCGCCGCCTGCATGTATGCGGAAACGCCGTGACTCGGCCGCATTGGACTATCCGACAATCCAACCACGGCAATCGTCTTCGCCCGCGCTAACAGTTCATAAATGGGATCCGATGGCTGCAATCGCGGCCGCTCCGTTTTCCTTCAGCCCTTTTTTTCCATCTTCTGTTTGAACATCCGCAGCGCCAGCTTACGAATCGTATCCGAAACCTCTTTGTTGTCCGATAGATTCTTCAGATCGTGAATGAGCAGGTTTTTCATCAATGTCAGCGAGAGATCAAGCGGCGTGCGCGGATTATAGACCAGGTTCCGCATGATGCTGTAGTTCTTCGCGAACTTCCGCTTCATCGGAATCGTGCGCAGCACCGCCTCCAAGACGTTTTTCTGTAGCGCAAACTTTTCTACCTCGCCATCGGTAACTTTGGGTGACTCCAGCACAGCGACCGCAACCAGCTTGGTGGAATCGCGAACCAGGATCGATCGTTCCTCCTTGCTTCCGCGCATCGCTAGAGCGATCCGGCCCTTAATATCAAGCTTGGAGATTTTCTGCAGCGTACTGTCGCGGCGTTCTTCCACAACGGGAACGTGATGCTTTTTTGCATGAATAGCGGCAGCGGCGGCCGCCGCTCCGGACTTTCCCGCGCCAGCCGTAGTCGAAGATTTCGCCGCAGATTTCGCCATAACATCCGCAGCTGATTTCCCGTCCGCTTCGGCACCTGCAATCGCGCTGGCCCCAGCGGCTTGAGGCCCCGCTACAATCTTTTCTTCGACAATCGTTGCCTCGCCGTGCGTCTCTTCGTGGGCCCTTCGTTCGTGGTCGGTTTCTTCGTGGGCCATTCCTATGGGCTGGAACGGTTTGTTTGTCTCAACGGCCAACTCCGCCGCATTCTCTTCCAGATATTTGATCACTGCGCCTTCGACAACTTCGTCGGGAGCATCGGCGTCGGGAGGCGCTGCGGTCGGAATCGCTTCCAAACCAGCCAACTTCTTTCCAATCTCAGCCTGCTCATTCGGACGCAGGTTCGGATTCGACTGCAACGCCCGCAACATCCCCGGAGAATTCATCGCGCGCGGGCTCATCAACAGAATTTCCAGCGTGGAACGCGCTCCCGTCACGGCAAGTGCAGCCAGCGAGTCTTCGCGCACCGACAAATTCTCCGCCAGCGCCGGCAGCAGAGAAGGGCGCAGATTTTCCAGGGAAACGAAATAGCCCAGAACCTCGGCGCTGGTCTTTGGATTAGCGGCCGCGGCCAGACTGGCTTTTTCGTCCCAGCCGGCCAACGTCAGACGCGCCCGCTCACTGAACAGTTTGTTATGGAGCGCCAGATAGACAAGGATCTCAATCATCTCGTCCGGCGGCACCGAGAGGGATCCGCGTGCCGCTGATTGCATCAGGTTAGACGGAACCTCGGAGTTGCGGATCAGATCAAGCATTCGGGGCATAGTTCATCTCCCGGAATTTGCGGGCAAGAGATTTCTTCTTCGCGAACTTTTTCGCGAACTTTGTCGTGAACTCTTTCGTGAACTCTTTCTTGCTCTCTTTCAACTTCCGTGGTTTCTTCTTCACCGCAGATTCCAATTCCATGACTGCAATCTCGAGTTCGCGGGTAATACGGTTCGGGTTGCGCTGCCGATATTCATCGCTCAAGGCGCGATAGTACCAGAGCGTGCCTTTCTTTTTCCCGCTGAACCGCTTCCAGATCGCTTCGCCATCCCGCCGGTAATCCGCCAGAATCGTGCGGACGTTGTGCAATTTGTCCGATGCCGAAACCAGGCGCGTCTCAGCGTCGGCATGCTTCACTTCACGCAGGTACTCTTTTTTCCGTTTCATCCATTCCGGCTTAGGCTCGCCGAATGAATCCGTACAACCCTCTACAATTTTTGCCACCCGCGGACCAAACTGCTGGCGGACTTCCCGCAGCCTCGGCATGCCGCCGCAATCTTCGACCACATCATGCAGCAACGCGGCCATCGCCATATCTTCGTCGCCGCCGGCCTCAAGCACCAGCGAAGCCACCGCCATCAGATGCGAGAGATAAGGCACCGCCGTTTGCTTCCGCGTCTGCCCCGCGTGTTTCTCGGCGGCATAGCGAAACGCCCGCTGCAAGCGGGGGCCAAGATGCGGCGGAATCTTCTTTCTAACTTTCATAAAAAATACAAATCGAGCAAGCATGACAATTCGCCGCGTGCTCACGCTTTTTTCTCGCCTCGTCGCATCCGCAAATAAGCCTGCATCAATGGTCGCAGATCGCCGTCCAGCACCCGATCCACGTCGCCAATCTCCAGTTTCGTGCGGTGGTCCTTGATCATGCGGTAAGGCTGCAGGACATACGACCGGATCTGCGATCCGAAATCAATATCCAGTTTCGAATCCTCAATCTTTTTCGTAACCTCGCGTTTTTTCTCCAGTTCGAATTCGTAAAGTTTGGAGCGCAGCATGCTCATTGCCTTCTCCTTATTCTTATGCTGCGAGCGCTCATTTTGGCAATTGGCTACCAGGCCCGTTGGGATATGCGTGATCCGCACCGCCGAATCGGTCGTATTCACGTGCTGTCCGCCTTTGCCGCTCGAGCGGTAAGTGTCAATCCGAATATCATCGGGCTTGATGACAACCTCGATGCTCTCGTCAATCTCGGGAGAAACGTACACGCTGGCAAACGAGGTATGCCGCCGCTTCGCCTGATCGAAGGGCGAAATCCGCACCAATCGGTGCACGCCAATCTCGCTGCTCAAATAACCGAACGCATACTGGCCAATCACCGAAAAGGTCGCGGACTTGATTCCGGCTTCTTCTCCGGGCTGGTAGTCGTACATCTCGGTCTTGAATCCCTGCCGCTCCGCCCAGCGCAGATACATACGCAGCAGCATCTCTGCCCAGTCCTGCGACTCGGTTCCGCCCGCACCGGGATGAATCGTCATGATCGCATTCAGGCCGTCGTTCTCGCCCGAAAGCAGCGTCTCGGTTTCGACTCGATCGACCAGTTCGCGCAGGGATTCCAGATCGCGCTGCAAGTCAGCGGCGACATTCTCCCCTTCGCCTGCCAGATCGAAATAGGTGGCGATGTCGTCGGTCCGGCGCGCCAAGTCGCCTTCCAGCGACAACAGGCCTTCCAGTCGCTTCCGTTCGCGCATCACTTGCTGAGATTTTTCCGGATTCGACCACAGATTCGGGTCCGCCGCCTGCTTTTCTATCTCGACGAACTGCTGGCGCAGCGTGCCGGCGTCAAAGATACTCCCGCAGGTCGTGAACCTTGGTCTTTAGAGAAGTGTATTGCTGTTCCAGTTCATCCAACATATTTTGATTACTCTGTTTATCACTCGGCTCGTCTTACTCAACTTATGACGCGCGATTAGGAAATACAAAACGCCCCACGAGCGCGCCTGCTGAAATTATCGCACACAGATAGGCGAACCAATCGCCATGCCGCGTGTAGAAAGTGGTACCGGTGCTCAAAGCGTAAGGCGCCATCAGCCCGGTGCGGACCTTGCGCGGTGTGGCCGCCACGATCCGCCCGAAGGGATCGATCGACGCCGTCATCCCCGTATTCGTCGCCGCCAGCAGCCACCGGTCATTTTCGATGGCCCGCATTTGTGTTTGCTGCAAATGCTGCTTCCAGGCCCCGCTATCGCCGTACCAGCCGTCATTCGAAATATTCAACAAGACTTGTGCGCCCTGCAGCGGTCCTTGCCGCACCTCGTCGGGAAAGATCGATTCATAACAGATAAACGTTCCGAAGCGCTCGCCCCCGGCATCCAGTGGCGTGCGCGATGCACCGCGTCGAAACTCTCCCACTTCCTTGGTCAGCCCTCCGGCAAACGCAAACAGTTGCGGAAACGGCAAGTATTCTCCAAAAGGCACGAGGTGCACTTTGTCGTAGCGTCCGACCCACTCACCCTGCGGACTGACGAGCGCGGCGGAGTTGAAGATCTGTGAGCTTTCTCTGCGACTGTGCATTGCCGGCGTAATCCCAATCGCGCCCGCGACCACCCAGGTTTCCGACTGCCGCGCCAGTGCGCTCACGGCATCTCGAAACAAAGGATCGTTCGTGTAAAACGGCGAGGGCGATTCGGGCCACACGATCAGGTCGAAATGCCGATCATTTTCTCCAGCAGCGGGTTTTTGGGCAGCGGGTTTTTCTCCGCGAAGATTCAAACTGACCGCAGTCAAGTCCCGCAGCGTGTCCTGAAAATATTGCTTCGTCCACATCGCGCCGTCCAGGATCGGAATATTCGGCTGCACCAGGAGCGCGATGCGATCAGTCGCGACCGGAGGAGGCGACAGCAATTGCCCCGCCTGCAGGAGCACGGCCGCCCCGCACGCCGCCACCAGCAGCCACTTCCGCCGCCCCTTCGGAGCTAGAAAGGCCGCCGCGAAAACGCTGTTCACGAGTGCGATTTCAAACGAGAGCCCATAAACGCCCGTGAGGGTTGCAATGCGCGTGAGCGCATAATTTCCGGTCTGCGAATATCCAAGAAGCTCCCAGGGAAACGCAGTAATTCGGGTGCGGGCGAGTTCCACCACGACCCACAGAAACGGAGCCGCCGCGAGAGCGCGCCTCGTCGACGCTACAGATTCAATAATCTTCGATGCGGCGGGCATGGATTCCGCGACTCTTAGTCCAGGGGCTGTCAATCCAGCGGCCGTCGATCCGGCGACCAAGGCCAGCAGCAGCCCGAACAGCCCGTGATAGAGCCCGACGTACATGCAGAACAAGATCAGCGCGAGTACGGCAACGGGAGCGGGCATCCCGCCATAGCGATGCATGGTGTCGAAGATCCAATAGCAAGTTCCTGCAAACCAGCAGATGCCGCACAGGTAGCCGAGCACGAACCCCTGCCACGGCGCGGCGGGCAGCAAGCGCGCCTGAACACTCGATTGCGATTGCAGCTCCAGTTGCAGCGTTTCCGGAGCACGCGCCCGCAGGATCGCAACCAGCAGCGGCGCCACCGCAATCCATGAGAGCCAGTACAAATTCGGAAGTGGAAAGATCACGACCTGCAGGGCGGCCGAAACCAACGCCAGCCCCAACGCGCTTTTATGGACTCTAAGCACGCATCAGAATAGCAAACAGAACTGGGCCGGGGCTCAGCAACTCCTACGCATTATGCCGAGGTCGACTTTTTTCGAAAAACTACGGTCGACACCCAGAGCAAAATAACACTTGCTGCCAATATGACGAAAAATAGCCAGAGCTTCAGGGTTATGGCAAAGGCCAGCAGTGCCGCGGCAAATCCCCAATACCAGGATTCAGCCTTGAATCCCGCGCCCCACCTGGGTTGGCGGCCGGCAGAAACAATGCGCGGCCAAAGTGATGGCAGCAAACGCGGGACCGCACTGCGATAACGCTCGTATTGCTCTCCCTGGGTCGCGCGCAGGTCGGCCTCTTCGCGAAGGATGAGCCGGTAACAGAACACCAGCATCGCCGCCACTGCCAGCAAGAACCCAGTTCGGCTCATCATCGTGCCCAAGGCGATGGCCATTACCACGTTAGCAAAATACAGCGGATTGCGGACGCGCCGGTAAGGTCCGTCAGCGACCAGCGCCTGCGTCTTCACTTCAGGGGCATAGACGACTTCCGCTTGAAGATACGCCGAAGCCCATGTGCGAATCAGAGCCGCCGCAGCCAGCAGGAAAGCGGCACAGCCAAACAGGATTTGAGCAAGCCGGTCGGCATTCATCTGGTGTCTGCCTGCGAGCCAGTTGGCCAGCACCGCGGTGGAATTCTCGTGATCGAAGAAGTAGACCGGAAACGTGAAGCCAAAGATCAGCCCGAATACCAGCGCTCGGTTCGTAAACTCCCAATTTGTGGCTTTCATGGAAAGAAAAATATCGGCAAAATTAGCCCGAACCTCCAAGGGCGGACCGTCCCTGTCTAAACCACCCATCGCAAATGCGCCGAATTACCTGATTTTTGGCGAACTCAAATCCGCGGCCTTCTGATCATCCGCATGAATGGCCCCATCTTCTTCCGCATAAAACGAGCGGTGTTCGCTGTCCATCTGCTTCGGCGTCAGCGTGAACACGAAGCCGTCGTGGTCAGGACCGTCGTGATTGGGACGAAAGCTGGCCGTGTAATCCCCGCGGTCGGTCGAGTGCGCCATCCGCTTGGTGAACGATCCCGTCCCCGCCAGCGCCTCCAGCGAGTCCGCATATTTGCCATGCTTTTTCTTATAAGCATGCTCCGCCCGGAGCACCGTCCGCATGTAGCCAAGTGCCTGCGCTTCCGACCCCGACCGCGCCGGGTCGCCCGGGAACTGCGGCTTATATTCCGGCAAAGGTTGCTCCGGAGCTTGCGCCCGTGCCATCCCCGCCCCCATCAGGCCCAATGCCAGAATCCCCACACAATACCGCTGTATTCGCGTTCTGCTCACGGCCAGACCTCCTTCGGTGTCTAACTTTGGGGGTTACCCCCGTAATTTGTCTCGATCAGCAATCGTTCCAATTCTCTCCCGGTTCAGGCAAGCTTGAACAGGATGCAATCCTAACAGGGAAACCTTAATGAAAGCTGCCGTCGCCAGAAAGCCGCTGATACGCGTCGCCGTAGTGGAGAGCGATCCGCTGCGGTTTGTCGGATTCCGCGCCCTCTTTGATACCGAACCTGATTTGGAATTAGTCTCCGCCTCGCTGGCCGACCTTAGCCAGTTGCCAAACATCGATCTGGTTCTTCTCGGCAATCGCGGCGGCCAGAACCTGTACGACATTATGGCCAGCATGAAAGCCGTGCGGCCCGACCTGCGCATCATCGTGACCGGCTCCGGCATGGACGATGAAAGCGTTCTAAAAGCCATAGCAGCCGGCGCCAAAGGCTACGTCGACGAAGCTGCCTCGCCCGCTGAATTCATTCAGGCTCTCCGCATCGTGCATCAAGGCTCGGTATGGGCTCCACGCCGCGTCCTCTCGACTTTCATTGAGCGCGTCAGCGCATCCCCAGGCCGAATCTTCCCCGCCGGACGAATCACTTTCACCGACCGCGAGAAAGAAGTTCTGGAGATGCTGGTAGCCGGCCGCTCCAACAAAGAAATCGGCTCAGCCCTTGGCATAGAAGAGCGCACCGTAAAAGCGCACGTAGCCAAACTGATGCGCAAAGTAGGAGTGCAGAACCGCATCGCGCTCTCCGTCCATGCCATTACGCATTCGCTGGTGACGGCAAAATAGTTTTTGGCAATGTGAGGGAAAATTCGATTCCGCCCTGATTTTGCAGGCCAGCAGATTTCGCAGGCAGCAGATTTTGGAAGCAGCAGATTTTGGGTGGCGCAGCGCTTCAGCGCTGCGATAGCCGCTTCGTTTTGGAATCGGCTTTAGCCGCCGAGGTAAATCCAACAAACGCAAACTTCCCTGACGTCGCCTCGCTGCTCGTTCATATTTTCGCACCACCACGGTTCTCGCGGCACCTTCACTCGGACAATTCTCAGTGAGTCTAATCGCCTGGTTACGACAACGATGCGCGCAGAGAATCGGCACCAGCCCGCTTGAGGGCCTGCATGTCACTTGGCCGGGTTCAGCGATCGTTTCGCGACGGTCGTCTTCGTTTACGAAGGAGGCCGTCATCGTAGGAACGGTTCAAATAGCGACAGAACGAAGCATTGGTCTGATCCTGGATTGCCGCGCACTCGCTCTCGTCTTGCACGAGCGGAATGAGCGCAATTTTGATGTTCGCAGGATCGGGGAATTTCTCGGTTATCCAGGCGTAAGTCGTCTGATCGTTCAGGGGGGTGGGACGTCCCTCAACGGCAACTATGGGGAAGTAGAAGCGTTTGCCGTCGTCGCGTGATGGCAACTCCTGTTGACTAAGATAAGGAGCTTCCTCCAGGTACTTGCCGCAGGAGAGATCCACGTTAGCGGCAGGGTCGGCGATTCCAAGCTCGTAGCCCGCAGCACCGACCCCTCCCTGGTGCGAGGGCGCAAAAGAAAACTTTCCTGAGGCATCGCTCTGCGTCATCTCGCTCCGGTCGACGTAGATGCGCATCCCTTCAGCCCTTGCAACTAAGCACACGTCCATGCCTGGGATCGGCCGGCCAGTAACGGCATCCACCACGGTGCCGGAAATCTGCGGGACCCCGCCAAACCACGGGGCAATGATGGGGGCAATCAGCTCGGCAAGATAGGCAACAGACCCAATAAGCAAGCAGATCGACAAGAGGCCCACCGCCAACACGGAAAAGACAAGATATTTCAGCCAAGGTCTTGATTTTGATCGAGGGGCTACCGGCATTAGCTCAGCCATAATTTCATTGAATACCCCATATTGCGAGCGGGTCAAGATTACCCTCACCAAGATTGATGGGGACGAGCAAGGGTTCATCCACTGTCGTTGGTAATAAATCTCTATAACGCTCATCGAGGGGTTTTGAGCGTAATCGCTGTTTACGTCAACTATCCTGTAAAATCCATTTGCTGGACAAGCTCTTGCACGGATACCGTGCAGAGTTTGCCAGGGCTACCAGCGTGAAGGAGACTCATGCGGATAAATCGCCAGAATCTGAAGTGGTTAGTGAGGATGATGTTGATTCTTCTGCTGGTCGGGGCGGCGGAGATTCTGGTCGTCCTCTTCGTCCCTCGGCCTTTGCCATGGGTGGCCTTGATTCCGGTGCTTATTCCTTTGCTCACAACCTTTCTTATCATTCTTCCCATGGCCAGGGCCGAGAAGCCAGCCCCTCCGAGCGTCTGATAGCTGGCGTAACATCCCCATTGCACCAACTACCGAAAGAGAACGCGAGGGCCCGCTGACCCGGCCAGTCAACCCTGGAATTTTTCATCACATCCGGACTGTGACCGCCGTCATAGACGCACCACTCAACCCCTGCGAGAATAGCTTTTTGATGGGACAGCGCCAAAGAGTGCCGTCTCTCAAAAACGGACCTCGAAGCCGCCCCAAATCACCTGCAGCGCTCTTTGACAACGTTTGACGACCCTTTGACAACCCAAGATAAACCGGTGGGCGATGCGTCTTGCCAGACACAAGATCAGACTAACCCGTTATTTCGCAATACTTTGATATAAGTCCTTAAGATTCAAAGACCAAGTCCAAAAATTCCCTCTAACTCGATGATTCTAGATACTAAGGGGGGAGGGGGGTACCGGTACTAACCAGTAAACACCACGGCTGAGCCTTCCGAATGGCATGACCTCGCAAGCCGGCTGATCGCCCGAACGATTTCGGACTAAGAGCTGAAACTCCGTTACCCAAGTACAGTGACCTCGGTAATCTTGTCCGCTTTCTCCACGTGTCCCATACTCGCTTCACCTACCACAGAACCTGGGAGACGGGGCTGGAGACGGAGATTAGGGTCGCCGATTTCAGCCCCGCATTTTTTTGCCTTAAGACCTGACTCACCCTGATCACTCCCGGATATCCCCCGTTCCGCAGCCCGCATCGAATAGAATCATAGACACGACAACAGAACCTCCTATCTCCCAAGTGAGGCATGATGCGAAAATCCCTCGTTCTGCTGCTGCTCGTTTGTTTCCTGACATGTTTCCAAACAACGATTCTTTCGGCGCAGGACACTAAACAGGACACTAAACCAGAGACTAAGCAAGACACCCCAGCTCCGGAACCCAACACCAAGGCTTCCGGAC
>Ga0187883_10000810_pt1 | contig 19404 bp, 13 predicted proteins | sample June2016WEW_20_1_2_FD_132966 | JGI IMG/M metagenome (GOLD analysis project Ga0187883, IMG submission 132966) | Peatland microbial communities from SPRUCE experiment site at the Marcell Experimental Forest, Minnesota, USA - June2016WEW_20_10 | ecosystem: Environmental > Terrestrial > Soil >...
AGCCACCGCTGCAGAAACGGCATCAGCGACGTGGTTACGCCTGGTTTGCCCGCCTGAAAGTCCTTCTGAAACTTGAGCACTTGCTCGACCAGCGCTTTGTGCTCAGCCTTGTGCGCCGCGAACTCCGGGTATCCGTTCTTCTCCATCGCAGCTTCTTCCTCGGCGAAATGGCTCGCCGTGTACTCAATCAGTCGCTGCAAAACCTTGCCCACAACGTCCTTGCCGTGGCCCGCACGCAGTGCTTCATTCAGTTCGTTCACTGTGCGGAATAAAGTCCGGTGCTGGCGGTCAAATCCTGCGACCTTTACAGCGTATATTTCCGTCCATTCAAACGCGCCCATTGGGCCTCCTCCTGAAGTCGAACGGCCATCGTCTCCACTGAATCGGAGCAGTCTTCAGTCTCCAGACTACGGAGGCAGGTTACGAGCACCCAGATCACTGAAGGCCGTCGATCCTGCCCAAGGGGCGCGTCCATCGGGCCAAGGTTCTGCTAACCTAACCCTCGGCGCTTCGTCCACAACAGGCGTGAGGTGTTTATGCTGGGAGGTCCGCGTTTGCTGACTTTTTTCCTGATTCTTCTCATCGCTGTGGTTGCCATCGTCCATGCGGAGGACTCTCCAGCCGGGGATTCCACCGTTCCTCCCGGTTTGGCCGGTCCTCCAAAAGCCAAAGTTGCCCCGGTCGAGGACACAGTCCAGGGTCACAAAATCGTCGATCCCTACCGCTATCTGGAAAATCCGAACGATCCCGACACCCAGCTCTACGTCGAGCAGGAACTCAGCTACACTCGCGCCATCCTTGACCCGCTTCCTGGGCGAGACAAGATCAATGCGCGTCTCTCGCAATTGCTGGAGATTGGCACCGTCGGAGCTCCGCAGATGGGTGGCAAGTACTACTTCTATACCCGCCGCGCAGGCAACCAGAACCAACCCATCCTTTATGTGCGCGAGGGCGTGAACGGCGAACCAGGCGACGGACTGAGCACAAAAGACCGCGTGCTGGTTGACGTGAACAAAATGTCCACCGACGGCACCGTTGCGCTCGACTGGTGGTTTGCAGCCGAAGACGGTAAGTACGTGGCCTATGGGACGTCGCCAAGCGGCTCCGAGATCAGCACCCTTCGCGTGATCGAGACCGCCAGCGGCAAACTGCTGCCCGATTCAATCGAACGGACACGGGCCGCCAGCCTCGCCTGGAAACGCGACAATTCCGGATTCTTCTACACTCGCTATCCCAAGAAGGGAGACGTTCCTGAGGGGCAGGAGGTGTACAACCGGCACGTCTTCTATCACGCGCTCGGTGCCGACCCGGCACACGACCCCCTGATTTTCGGCGAAGGCCGCGACCCTGAGTGGTGGCCGAATGTCAGCCTTTCGGAAGACGGACGCTGGTTGCTGATCGACGAGGAGCACGGCTACACGAAAACCGAAATGTTTCTGCAGGATCTCACTGCGAAGAATCCTCCCGTCGAAATCACTGCGGGCAAAGATTTCCTGTACGGCGCCGACGTCTTTGCGGGCAAGCTCTACATCACCACCAACGAAGACGCGCCCCACTTTCGCGTTTTTGTCGCCGACGCAACCAATCCCCAGCGCGAAAACTGGAAAGAACTGATTCCGCAGACCGACGCTGTCCTGCAAGGCGTGAGCGTGACCGGCGGCAAGCTCCTGGCGCAGTACGAACACAACGCGACTTCCGAACTAAAGCTGTTCGGGCTCGACGGCAAGAAGCTCGCCGATATTCCTCTGCCGGCCATCGGAGCCGTTTTCGGCGCTTCCGGCCGCTATGATCGCAACGAATTCTTTTTCGGATTCCAGTCCTTCACCGTCCCACCCTCGATCTACCGTGTTGATCTCATCGATGTGAAAAGCACGCTCTGGGCCAAAGTTGACGCGCCCTCCATCGATCCTTCTGCCTATGACGTGCAGCAGGTTTGGTGCACCTCGAAGGACGGCACGAAAGTCCCGATGTTTGTCGTTAGCAAAAAGGGAATCGAAAAGAATGGCAAGAACCCAACATTGCTGACTGGCTACGGCGGTTTTAACATCTCGATGACGCCGGCTTTCAGCCGCAGCATGTATCTCTGGATGGAGCACGGCGGCATTTACGCGGTCGCCAACCTGCGCGGCGGTTCCGAGTTCGGCGAAGACTGGCATCGCGCCGGCATGCTCGAGAAGAAACAGAGCGTCTTTGATGATTTCATCGCCGCCGCAGAATATCTGATCGCACAGAAATACACCGACCGCGATCACCTCGCTATCTTCGGTGGATCGAACGGCGGCCTGCTGATGGGCGCCATGATCACTCAGCGCCCCGACCTGTTCCGCGCGGTAGTATGCCAGGTTCCGCTGCTCGACATGCTGCGCTACCAGAACTTCCAGATCGCCAAGCTCTGGATTCCAGAGTACGGTTCAGCCGACGACCCCAAGCAGTTCGACTGGCTTTACGCTTACTCGCCTTATCACCACGTGCAGCCGGGTCAGGAGTATCCCGCTATCCTCTTTATGACGGGCGATACCGATACGCGGGTCGATCCCATGCACGCCAAGAAAATGGCCGCGCTCATGCAAGCCGAGGCAAAGAACGGCTCCAGCAAAGACCGGCCGATCCTGCTGCGCATCGACACCAAAGCTGGACACGGCCAAGGCAAGCCGGTCGCCAAGCAAATCGAAGAGAGCACCGACATGTATTCGTTTCTGTTCTGGCAGTTGGGAATCAAACCCTGATCGTGTGGCGTTGGTACTTCCGATCCAGCCCCGGAGGGGCGTCCGAACTTAGCCCAGCGCTTCAGCGCTGGGAAAAGTGGAAAATAATCACGTCCCGGAGGGACGACCGAGTTCTCACGCACACACTTCAGCGTCGCGATAATCGAGTATTTAGAACTCCGCCCCCGCATGCACGCATCGGTCAGGTCTGAAGTACTGCGTCGGGGCCGGTGCGGCTTCTCTGCGCGAGGAGAGCGTTTAATCTCGCCAGCACTTCAAAGGCATCGGCCACGTAGAGCACGTCCGCTTTTCCTCGTGCCCACCCGCAGTTCGGGTCGAGATTCACCGCACGGCGCTCGTTGATGAACCGCCAGCCCACGACGTGGGGCTCCTCGCCGTGGCAACAAGTGGACAAACCCTTGGGATGGCGCGGCGTCGCTCCGGTCTGGCCGACCTGGTTCAGATGGGTCATGAAACCGAGCACCGCCTGACTCTCTCCCGTTTGATCGACCAGCGATTTGCTGCCGCCGAGTGATGCGCCCGAGGCGCGAAGGAAGTCAAGAATCAGCGTTTCAGCTTGATCGATGTGGGGTTTTCCGTCCGCCTGCTTCTTGGTCCAGCCCGCGCCCGCGACAAATAGCAAGTTGGCGTCGGGCCGGATGGTCTGCGCGTCGCTCTTGGGAGCGCGGCCCCCGCTGACCACCGTTCTTGTCGCCGCTTGCGGGAGTGTCACCGGAACCTGTTCGACCTTGGCCGCGCCACTTACACCGGCCCAGGCCGCGTCGCAGCCCGACTCGAGCAACACGATCCAGGGGCGCGCGTCACGCGTAATCACTGCTTCGATGCGCTGGCGATAGTGCCAGCGCGTGGCCCGCACTTCGCCGTTAACGGCGTCAGATTCCAGCGAGGTCACATGCGTGTCCACACATCCGTTCAGACGATGCGCCACTCCCGCCAGAACGCGCATGAACCGAGAAGTTGTGGGCGCGAGAATCAGTTCGGCGCCCGCGGCCCGGCAGAGCGCTTCCGCCGCCGCCGCATCGCTCGCGTAGCGCGCGCTGGCGAAGTCAGGCCCTGCGACCGCGAGAATTCGCTCGGCTCCGGCCGCCGCCACCGTCTCCGCCGCAGCCGCCACGTCCGCACCGATCAAACCGATGGTCAAACGCCCACCGAGCTGCTTCGTCAGCTTCAAAGCAGCGCCCAGAACTTCATACGAAACTTTGGGGAGCGTGTTGCCAGCTTCCGAAACGTGCGCCAGAAATAAAATGCTTTGTGACATCAGAGTTTTGGTCTCCGGATTTCGTTGTCTACTTCCCCATCCATTCCGCAATCTCGCGCGCGATCTGCTCCGCCGGCAGGTCTTTAACCACGCGCGTCTGGCGCTGTTGTTTCGGCGGGCTCGCGCTCAGGAAGTGCAATCCACCAGCCGGCAGCGGCACCGACTTCGCCTTTTGCAGCGCGGGCATCACCGTCCGCATATTCGCCATCCCCACCTGAGGGTTGTTGCGCGGCTCCGGCAGATTGCCGGTAGCCCACCCGAACAAAGCCGGCGGACCCGGACACACCGAAACCTGGTGACGCCCACCCTCGATCCGCTCCAAGACTTCGAACGAACCGTCCGCTTGAGCGTCGTCTAGAACCCTGATCTGGTCGACCCCTTGAAACTGATCGAGAATCTCCAGCCGCTCTCCGACCAACTGCATGGTGGCGCCTGCGCCGCGCGAAGCCGATTCCCAGCCGCCGAATACGAGCAAGCGCGAGCGATCGAGACCGGGGATGCTCTGGATGGTTTCCGCCAGAAGCGCAGCCGTGGCATGCGCATCGGCAAAGCCGCTGGCGCTCGAATCGACCGCAACCAGTTCAAAGCTAACTTTCTGGGCAATCGTCATCATCACCTGCTGCAGTTTTGCTTTCGGTCCCACACTGACCAGCCAAACTTTGCTATTGCTGCCCGCGGTCTTCGATGCCAGGTTGGCGGCCTCATACAGGGCATGAGCCGCCCAGGGATCCAGCACGGCGGGAAGCATCATTTCGTTCTTCAGCGCGGGACCCGTTGGGGTCTGCACCGGCTCCAAAGTTTGCAGCGGGTCGGGCACAATGCTGCCGCAGACTACGATGTGATATCCGTTTGTCATTCGATTCCTGTCAATTTAGTAATCTACGTTCGACCATTTTCACAATCAAGGAGATAAGCGATGGAGAAACGGGCGTCTCGCCCGTTCCGCCGGGCGGGGACGCCCGGCTCGCCATTCGCCATCAGTTCAGCGTCGAGTGCAGACCTCCCGCGCCGGCGTCAAATTCGATGTTTCCCTGTGCGCCGTCGCCTTCGGCCGCGCAATTCCACAAGCACGCGCCACAGTAAACACACTTCTCACGATCAAAAGCAGGCACTGCGTTTTCGCCGCGCGTGATCGCCTGCCCCGAGCACATTTCCACGCACAACTTGGTTTGACAAGCATGGCAGAGTTCCGGACGACGAAACTTCACGTGATTCGCGTAGCCCGTCGATGCCTGCACCCCTCCGCCCATGAGCAGAGCATCCTGGTGCGAGATAAGCAGCTTGCCATCCATCGGAATCTGCGGCCAACCACAGCGATCCATTATCCGGTCGTGCAGCGAAGTGCCCTGGGCGGCGCATTCCTCCTGCATCTGCTTCAGCTCGGCCGGCGAAATCCGCGATCCGTAAGCATCCTCAAGTGAGGGCAGCCCGCTGGGCGCTGGGCGCGAAGCTGGCGTGACATGCCCACCGCTCAAGCCCGCAACGGCCATGCCGATCATTCCCGTGAAGACGCCCGTCTGGAATCCATTGCGCGATTCGGCCGCGATCTTTGACTCTTCATCGACCCAGCTCTCCCGCCGCCGCCGCACGTAAGTTGCTTCCAGGTTCTCGCGAGTGAACGCACGCTTTTGCTCCGTCAGCTCGATGACCGCTTCCGCCAGTTGCACCCCTGTGGTCCACGCTTCATCCACTCCAGATCCCGCCAGCACATTCGTGCTTCCCGACCCCTCGCCGATGCGGGCATAGCCGTTACCCGCGAGATAGGGTTCGCCGTGGCGGCCCGATTCCTGCAGCGACTTCGCTCCCCACGACTTCAGCGTTCCACCCTCGAGATAACGCCATAAATAAGGATGAAGCATGAAGTGCTGCAGGTAACGATATGCCGTGCGCACAGGGCTGCGGAACCACGACGGAACAAAGATGCCAACCGAAGCCAGCCTTTCGGGATGAACGTAGAGAAACCCGAAAATTTCCGGTTCAGGGAACCCGATGGTGTGCAAGACGGTGCCGGGCTCCAGTCCACTATCTTCGCGGAGTTCGATCACCATCTTCATGCCGAGCGCCCATTCGCGGGATTCGTGCCCTTGCGGCATTCCAATATGCGCGTCGATCTTCCGACCAACCGCTCCGACCGGTCCGTCGCCCACCACCGTCAGCGCCGCGCGCAGGTCCATGCCCGGAGTGAACCCTGCCTCGGGACGCCCCTGCAAATCAGTCCCCTGATCGGCGAGCCGCACACCCGCAACCGCGTCTCCTTCAATCGTTTTTTCAATCAATGGTTCGGCGACTGGCATGCCCGGCCAGATCTGCACCATGCCGGACGCTGCCACCTGATCGCTGACCCACTGGTTGAACTGGCCAAGTGACAGCACGAGGCCCTCGTGTTTCTGCATGAACGGTGGCGTAAAAGGCAGTTCGAACGCCTCATGCTTCAGCCCGAACCGCTTCCGTCCGAACACGAGGCCAAGTGAGCGAAGCACGCGGTCGGCCGCCTTGAACGCGAGAGGTCGGAGACTCGTTCGCTTACTTGCCCGCAGAGGATCGAGCAGGTATACGACTTTCTCCGTCTTCACGGCCGCCGCCATGGGAATCTCAGTGAGATCCACGCCGGGAAAACTGCCGCGTATCCCACGACCCCGTGTGACTGCGCCCGAGACTCCGAACCCCAGCCCGTCGGCGCGCTCGTAGCAGATCACCTGCAAAGGCAAGCCGGGAGATGTTGTGCTCTCCAGCCGCACCGAGCCATCGGGATTCAGCAAACTGCGGCTCAACGTCGTCAGGAATCCGCCCATCGCAGGTCCGAAGCCCACGCAGGCGATGTCGACGGTCATCTCCTGCCGCTCGATCTTTTGTTGTTCGAGCGCAGGAGTCGGTTCTGGGGAATCGGCGCTCATGCGGGGTAGTCCAGCGCCTCCGGAATCATGAGCTTCGAAATCGCCTCGGCGGCCCGGTCCTTCGATAGCCGGCAGCCCGTGAGGCAAGTGGAGAGCTTTGTTTGCAAGGAGAGAAACTGGTCGGCTCCATTGCATTTCGCGCACGGCCCAGCCTTTTTGGGATGCGAGCCATCGCTGGCGATGACATCCAGGCCGTAGGAGCCGATGCCCGGAATGATGCCCTCCAGAGAATCCAACTCGTCCTGCTGGTAGCAGCCCCTGTATCCCGCTTCGTCCCACGCGGGGTGGCGGTTGTATCCGAAGACCAACTCCGCGCAGATGCGCGCCACTTCTCCACTGGCCCGCGCCGACTGCACGTGGCACAGGTCCGTCATAAAATTCACCAGGCCAGCCAGCCCTTCAGCAACGGCAGGGTCGCTCGCTCCACGCCGCTCCAGTTCGAGCGCGTCGAGAATCTGGCAGCGCGCCGCCAGCAACCAGCAGATCGCGTCGGCCAGTGGGAACGTCACACCCTGGCGCGCGCTCTGGTACAGGCGGCCGCCGTCAGCATCGGTGCTGCCCTGCAAGCGCTCCAACGTCCACAGCCACATTCCCATGGCCGTTGCCAGCGCGCATGAGCCGGTGCCCGGACGCTCGCTCGCGATCCTGCGCATCTCCCTGATCCACACCTTAAACTGCGCCAGGAAGAGCGGGTTGGTCATGGTGATGGAAAGTTGCCGCCGTTGCACAGCTTCGGGTCCCTCGTAGGTCGCTTCCAGTTGCGCATCCATCCACTTGTATCCGAGGAATCCCGGACAGTCTTCCGTGATGCCGTACCCGCCCATCAGGCTAACCGCTTCGCGCATCATCTGCGCGCCCCAACCCGTGTTCCACAGCTTGGTTGCCGGGCAAAGCACATCGGCCAGCGAGTCCAAAAGAACGAAACGCAGAAGCGGATCCGATTCCAGTTGTGCGCGCTTGGCGTCGTTGGCAGGCAAGCCGGCTGGCAAGCGGACGAGATCCGCCGCCCGGTTCGACGCCTCGCGTTGCAACTTCGCCCGCGCTCTGGCCGTCGTGACTCCCTGCGCCGCCAGCAGCTTGTCAGCCTCGCGCTCCAACGGATCCAGTTCATCAAACGCCCGCGCCGCCGCAAATCCAAGCGCTGCGCCAGCCTCGCCGGTCGCCCACACGTCCACCAACCGATGAAGCGCGTCTTCGCGAGCCTGCAGCCCAAGTTCATAGCGCACCGATCCTGGCGTCGCCGTCTCCGCGCCACGGAATCGCCCGCGCTGATACCGTATGACCGGCTCGACCGCGGAGAGCAATTTCGCCGCCGTCATGATGCCCACGGTCACGCGCGTCCGGCGAAACACGGCTTCAATGACCTCGCTGTGGTTGTAGCGCGGCACGATGACGCCATCTTTCACGTCGTAGCCGCCGACAATTCTGCTCGCCGGAATGCGCAAGCTGAAAATCGGATCGCCGGTGGAAGAAAGCTGATGCACCAGTTTTCGCGTGGGCGTGCCGCGATCGAATGTTCCAGGATCGCCTTCTTCCAGGATCACCATGCAGCTTCCCTTGATCCGCTCGTCGCCCGAATCCACCGCCGCCGTCACAAAATTGGCAAAGCCTATATTGGTAATGAAGCGGCCGCGCTTTTCCACTTGCAGCGTCGGCTCTTCTCCTGGTTTCCATTCGGCGATGCGGATTTTCCCATTCAGCATGCCCGTGTCGACGCCGACGTAAGGGATGGGCTCGGTCAGGCAGAATGCTCCCCGCCAGGGCTTGCGATCCTCTCCCGCCTGAGGCGGCGCGGCCAACTGCATGTACTTCGTTTGCTGCTCGGGCGTGCCCCGCTCGTGAATCGGAGCCAAGGCCAGACAGCCCGCCAGGCTCGCGGTTGCGGCCCCACCGTCCACCCATGCCAGTTCAAACGCCACCAGCGCCAGTGCCAGGTTCTTCGGGCCCGCGATGAAGCCGCCATGCTCGGGCTCCATGAAGACCGCCGTGATCCCCGACGTATCGAACGCCTCCAGCAGTTCGTTCTTGGCCGGTGTCCACTCGTGCGAGTTTCGGCCGCCGTTGGCCACCAGCCGCGCCACCGGACCGCGCGCCACCGCTCGTGCCGATTGCACCAGCATCTGCAGGTCGTAACGGTCGGCAAATCGCCATTGAATCTGACGCGCGGCATCGGAAGGAAGCGTCCGCAGCAGTTCCGGCTTGACGGGGGTGGCAGTGGAGGCCATGTCCTTACTCCTTTTGGAAGTGGTCGCTTACGAAGCAGTCTTACGATTCTGCCGCCCCATGACCACCCGGTCTGTGATGTACGTCATAAGGGCCTGTGACCCTCGACCATGATCTTAGACCATCATTCCGCGATCTGCTGCCTGGGCCAGTCGGCTCATGAGACTATGAGCAGTGTGGTTTCTTGACGGCATCGGGAAGCAGGGCATAGGATTCGCCCGGAAGATTCGGCGCGATGCCGACACCTAAAATCATGCAAGGCCGCGCGTCGTTCCGAAAACCGTTCCTGGCAACACTGGCGACCCTGTTTGCCGTGGTTGCGATCTTCTACGGCTCCCTCTGGATGTACGCTGTGCGTCACCCGGTCCCAGGGGTAGAACTCGGCTTCAATCTCGCCAGCACTTCTCGCTATGACGAGAGAACGCACTCGCAATCGGTCGAAGATGTGATGAAAGGAAGCCCAGCGGAGCGCGCCGGCCTGCGCGTCGGCGACCGCGTTATTGCCATAAATGGGCGAGCGCTGGACACCGACATTGCTTCCGACGAAGCCTACGTCCGTGGTCGGCCCGGCGACCCGGTGGAATTTACCGTGGAGCGCGCCGGTGAGCCCAAGCCGCTGGCCCTGCATGGCGTCTTTCGGGCTGCCGCGCCGGCTAGATTACCCGAGGGCCTGGCCAAGTCCTCCGCGCTGCAAGTCCTCAGATTATTCCCCATTCCCTTTCTTCTGGTCGCATTCGCCGTCCTGTTCTTGAGGCTGGAGGAACCGAATGCATGGCTTCTGGCACTGCTGTTCTGCGCCATTGCCGCCTCCCCAAATTTTCTCAATCCCTTGGCCATCTCTCCTGCCCTCCGCGCATTTGCGTTTGCTTTCCGCGCCGTGTTTGCGGGAATGCTGGCTCCGCTTTTCTATCTTTTTTTCGCGCTCTTCCCGCTGCCATCGCTTCTGGATAGACGCCTCCCGTGGCTGAAGTGGGTGGGGCTTTTGTTCGGAGTCTGTATTGTCCTTCCTGGTTTGCGGACTGGGGATCCAAGCCTTCCACGAGTGGTAGCCCACCTGATAGGCAGCCGCAACGCCACTTTCATCAATGCTGCCCTGAACTACGACTTGCTTTTCCTGGGCATAATCTCGCTGGCGCAAAATTCATTCATGGCCGCCGTCCCTGCAGAAGCACGGCGCAAGTCACGAGTGATTCTGTGGGGAACCGTGGTCGGCATCCTGCCGATCTCGCTCGAAAAAATGGCGGTGGATTTCGCCGGGTATCGCCCCTCTTTCTGGCTCGATACCATACTGGTGCTCGTGGTGTTCCTGTATCCCCTCTCCTTCGCTTACGCGGTGGTGAAGCACCGCGTGATGGAAATTCCGGTGTTGCTGCGACGCAGTGCGCGCTACGTTCTGGTGCAGAGGGGCTTCATCGTTTTGATGTTCCTGGTTGCGGCTTCCGCCATCGCGCTCTTCACTCACGTTTTCTCGCGGTTCCTCCGCGCGGATACGAATATCGGAATGGCTCTGAGCGCAGTATTCGGAATTGTTTTGGTCTGGACATCGGCGCCTCTGGTCAAGCGGGGAACCATGCGCATCGACCGGGCTTTCTTTCGCAGCGCTTATGACTCTCGTATCATTTTGCACGACCTCACGGAGAAAACCCGGACGGTGGGCGACCGCCGCCAACTGGCTATGCTCCTCGAGAACCACGTGAACCAAGCGCTGCACCCGAAAACCCTGGCCTGTTACCTGGATTCCGGCAATGGCCGCCTGGCCGCGATCTCCGAAACCCAACCCGCAACCCTCGCAACACTCGCGGTCAGCGCCCCGGTGTTCGTCGACCTCGCGCGCCGCGGGAAAGCTTGGGAGGTGCCATCCGATTCCCCCCGCGCCGAAGAACTAACTGCACTCGCGCCCCTCGCGCCCGAATGCCTGGTACCCATCCTCGGCCGTGACAACAACCTCATAGGCATGCTCGTTCTCGGGCAGCGGCGTTCCGAGGAACCTTATTCCCGCGAGGACAAGCAGTTGCTCGATTCAGTAGCGGCCCATGCCGGCATCGCTTTGGAGAACATAAGTCTCGCCGAAAAAATGGCGGAACGAATGGAGGCGGATCGCCGCACCGCTCAGGAAATGGAAATTGCCCGTAAGGTGCAGGCCAGGCTCTTTCCGCAAAAGCTTCCAGCCATGAATACACTCGAATACACGGGCGCGTGCATCCAGGCGCGGAAGGTGGGTGGAGACTACTACGATTTTCTGGAGCTTCGCTCCGGCCGCTTGGCCCTGGTGCTGGCCGACATTGCCGGCAAAGGCGTGTCTGGCGCACTGCTGATGGCCAATCTGCAAGCCAACCTGCGCAGTCAATATGCGATCGCGGTCGACGATCTGCCGCGACTGCTCGCCTCCGTCAACCGCTTGTTCTACGAGAATAGCGACGATGCCAGTTACGCTACCTTATTCTTTGCGGATTACGACGACTCCAGCCGCAAGCTACGCTACGCCAATTGTGGACATCTTCCCCCAATACTGCTGCGCGCCGCCAGTTCGCAGGAGGCGCCGAATCAGAATCAGGCGCCGCAGCCCAATAATAATAATAATGTGGATCGGCTACGTTCCACCTGCACCGTGATGGGATTGTTTGAAGACTGGCATTGCGAGATTGCGGAAGTGCAGCTTGCTCCAGGTGACATGCTGGTGCTCTACACAGATGGAGTCACCGAAGCCACAAACGCCGATGGGGAAGAGTTTGGCGAGTCCCGTCTGCTGGCGACGCTAGAGAGCAACTCTCTCCTTCCGGTGGGACCTCTCCTCCAGGCAGTGGTTGAGGCGGTCCAGCAATTCAGCAGCGGTAGCGAACAGCAGGATGACATCACCCTGGTAATTGCGCGCTCCCTGGCATAATTCACGACAGGCCGTCTCCAGCCGGTCAACGGCCTGGATAGTGGAGTGGCGGGCATTCCATTCCCCAGCAGTCGGAGCACTGCGTGATCCCATGACCGCCGCCAATGACAGCCCAAACCAGCGAAAGTTAGGACGGGCGCCGAACCAGAGGCCAAAGCACCTGAAACACAAGGAACAGGCCACCCGCAACGACCAGCATCACAATCAGCATGATAATCAGGTGCAGAGGTTGAAACAGGCCCTCAAACATAACCCCTCCCAATGGGCAGGCTACCCGAACACCACAGGCTTTGTCTGCGGCAGAGATCACGTTGCCATGTGAGGCCATAGGCCCTTCGTCTCCACGCGAAAGCGCCACTACCCGCCAGCCCGATTCGTCCAACAGTTCACTCTAAGATGCTAAATTAGATGTTTCATGTCTGCCCCCAACTCTCTCTTTGTTCGCGCCGCCAAGGCTCAGCCCACCGAACGCACCCCAGTCTGGTTCATGCGCCAGGCCGGACGCTACATGCCTGAGTACCGCGCCATCCGCAAACAATATTCCCTGATCGAGATCTGCAAGAAGCCGGAGGTCGCGGCCCAGGTCACCATCGAAGCGGCCGAGATCCTCAAAGTCGATGCCGCCATCATCTTCGCCGATCTTCTCCTTCCCCTCGAAGTCATGGGACTGCCCTTTCATTTCGCCGCCGGTGAAGGGCCAAAGATCGAAAAGCCGGTGCGCACCGCCGAAGACATTGCCCGCCTGCGCACCGACCGCGCCGCCGACCTCGGCTATGTTTCTGAAGCGGTGAAGCTCGTCTGCAAACATTTCGGCGACAAACTCCCAGTCATCGGCTTCTGCGGCGCGCCCTTCACGCTCGCCAGCTACATGATCGAAGGCGGAGGCTCGCGCAACTATCTGTTCACCAAAAGGATGATGTACTCCGCGCCCGCCGCATGGCATCAGCTGATGAAGAAGCTGGTCGCGGTGACCGCCGAGTATTCCACCGAGCAGGTCCGAGCCGGCGCCGACACCATCCAGATTTTTGATAGTTGGGTGGGCTGCCTGAGCGTCGAAGATTATCGCCGCTACGTTCTGCCGCACGCGACCGACCTGGTAAAACGCCTGCAAAAAACTGGTGCGCCCGTCATCTATTTCGGCACCGACAGCGCGACGCTGCTGCCCTCAATGCAAGAAACCGGCGCCGAAGTAGTCGGCCTAGACTGGCGCATTCCGCTCGACACCGCATGGCAGAGCCTCAGTCTGAAAGGCGCCGTGCAAGGCAATCTCGACCCCGTGCTGCTCTTCGCCGATTGGAAAGAACTAAGAAACCGGGCCCAAGATATTCTGCGCCAAGCCGCCGGACGCCCCGGCCATATCTTCAATCTCGGCCACGGCATTCTTCCCGAAACTCCGGTCGACAACGTAAAAGCGCTCTGCGATTTCATCCGCGAGCACTCGGCAGAGTTCAAGACGAAGCGCAGGTGAGTTTGTGTCGGGCCTGGCAGGAGCGATTGGGTTCGTATCAGGGCATCGCTTTAGCGATGCCGCAACCGCTGCGTTATGAAAGCGCCTTCAGGCGCTGAGGGGAGTGAAATGACGCCCTGCCCGCTGGGCCCCGCGAGCCGGTGCTATTGCGCGAATCGGGCGAGTTCGTTCGCCGCCGCGGAGCCCGCGAAAGCCGCCGTGCTCCTGCTCGCCCACGGCAGCCCCGAGAACCCCGACCAGATTCCCGAGTTTCTAAGCTATGTCACCAGCGGACGCCCCCTGCCGCCACCGGTGGTAGAAGAGATCCGTCATCGCTATTCGCTGATCGGTTTCTCGCCGCTCCCCTGCTGGACCCTCTTGCAAGCCGACCAACTCTCGCAGAGTGTGCAGATGCCGGTCTTCGTAGGCATGCGCAACTGGAGGCCCTTCATCGCCGATGCGGTGAAAGCCATTGCGAGCAAGGGATACAAGCGCGTCATCGCCATCTGCCTAGCCCCGCAGAACTCGCGCACCAGCGTAGGCCTCTACCGCAGCGCCGTGATCGCAGACGGAAATCTTCCTTTCGAGATGGACTTCGTAGAGGAGTGGCACAATCAGCCGCTGCTCGCCAAAGCCTTCGCCGAAAAACTGCGCGCGGGCTGGGAAAAAGCCAGCGCCGAAAACGGAGCAGAGCTCCCCGTGATCTTCACCGCGCACAGTGTTCCGCAGCGCACGATTACGGAAGGCGATCCCTACGAAAGACAATCCAAGGAAACCGCCGAATTAGTAGCCAAAGAGGCGCGCCTCGCAGGCGAAGACTGGACCTTCGCCTTCCAGAGCCAGGGCATGTCCGGCGGCGCGTGGATCGGCCCCACGGTAGAGGAAACGATCAGGAATCTAAAAGCAAAAGGCCATAGCGGTGTCTTCCTGCATCCCATAGGATTTCTGTGCGATCACGTAGAAGTGCTCTACGATATCGATATAGCCTTCAAACAGTTCGCAGAAAAAGAAAGCATGCGCCTATGGCGGGCCGAGTCGTTGAACGGATCAAAGACATTAACAGCAGCCCTGGCGGAAGTAGTAATCAGCCGCATGAAGGCGCAGGCCTTGTAGCTGAGAGCCGAGAGCCGAGAGCCGAGAGCTGAGAGCTAAATAATGAAACGCATAGCCATCATCGGCGGCGGAATCTCCGGCCTCTCGGCCGCGCACACGATCGAAGAAAAGCGCCAGTCCGGCACGCCCGTCGAGTATGTTTTATTCGAGTCCAGCCCGCGACTAGGTGGAGTGCTCGTAACCGATCGCGTCGACGGATGCCTGGTTGAAGCCGGTCCCGATTCGTTTCTCACCGAAAAGCCCTGGGCTGCGGACCTCTGCCGCAAGATCGGGTTGGGCGATCAACTCATCGGCTCGAACGACGCTGAGCGCAAGACCTACATAGTAGCCAAGGGCAGGCTGGTGGTGATGCCCGATGGGCTCATGTTCATGGTGCCCACCAAGATCATGCCCACCGTCTTCTCACCGCTTTTTTCTTTGCGCACAAAAATGCGTATGGCTGCCGAATGGTTTCATCCGCCGCGCAAGGCCTCTAACGACGAGGACGAAACTGTTGCCCAAATGGTCGAACGCCACTACGGCTCCGAGATGGTTGACCTGCTCGCCGATCCGCTGCTCTCCGGAGTTTACGGCGGCGAAGCTTCGCAGTTGAGCGTCCGCGCCGTCTTGCCCCGCTTCGCCGACATGGAATCGAAACACGGCAGCCTCGGCCGCGCCATGCTGGCAGCCCGCAGGAAGATGGGCGCAGCCCCAAACGTCCCAGCGCGGCCGCTGTTCACTTCGCTAAAAGACGGCATGCAGCAGATGACCGATGCCCTGGTCGCGCGTCTGGATGCGAACGCATTAAGAAAGTCGTCGCTCGTGCAGTCGGTGATCCGGCAGGATGACGCCTGGACTGTGTCTGCCGGATACCAGAGCGATCAATTCGACGCAGTGATCATCGCCACCCCAACCCATGCCGCTGCGGCCGTGCTGCAAGCTGCGGATGAGAACCTCTCCCGCGAAATGGGCGAGATTCAGTACAGCTCTTCGGTGACCATTACGCTTGGTTACGACGAAAAAGTGCGCCGCTCGCTTCCACCGGGCTTCGGATTTCTGGTGCCGCGCAGCGAGGGCCGGCGTATGCTCGCGGCCACCTTCGTCCACAACAAATTTCCTCACCGCGCACCGGAGAATCGCGCCATCGTCCGCTGTTTTCTCGGCGGCGCGCGCGACGAGCAGATCCTGCAATCGAGCGACGAAGAAATTCTCGAAATCGTTCGCCGCGAACTGTGGCAGATCATCAGCCTCAATGCCGAACCGCTGTTTGCGCGCGTCTACAAATGGAAGTCTGCCATGGCGCAGTATTCGGTCGGCCACCTCGAACGCTTGCAGCGCATCGAAGCACTCCGCCAGAAACTTCCCGGCTTGGCGCTCGCGGGCAACGGCTATAGCGGCATCGGCGTCCCCGACTGCGTTCGCTCCGGCGCCGAAGCAGCCGGCAAGATCCTGGCTGAGATGGGGATCTGGTCGGCCGCCTAGCCGTCTGGCATCTAGTGTGATATCTCTGCTCTGATATTCTTAGTTTCCCACTCCTAATCCCATGAGCATGGCTGCGCCCGCGAGCCGATGGAAGATCATTGTTGCCTTCGGGCTGGTCTATGTTTTCTGGGGGTCGACTTATCTCGGCATCGGCATTGCGGTTGAGCACATTCCTCCGGCCGTCATGTGTGCCGCGCGTTTTCTGGTCGCGGGCACGGTTATGCTGGCGTACTGTGCGCTGACCGGACGCCGCATTCGTTTTTCGGCGCGCCAGTTGGGCCGTCTGGCCGCTGTCGGTATTCTGCTATTAATGGGCGGCAATCTAACGCTTTCTTACGCCGAGCAAATCGTTCCCACCGGCCTGGCGGCGCTGCTGATTGCGGTTACGCCGCTCTGGTTTCTGGTGCTCGACAGCCTCTTGCTGGGCGACCATCGCATCTCGCGCCGCGGCAAGATCGGCCTGGCCATAGGAATCGCCGGGGTAGTCGTGCTCATCTGGCCCGATCTTTGGCACAACACCGCCCTCGGCCATCGCGAACTCTGGTGGTCGCTCGGGTTGCAGCTCGGATCGTTCAGTTGGGCGCTCGGTTCGGTGCTCTCGAAAAAGTGGCAGACCGCCGCGGCCGATCCCTTCAGCGCCACGGCGTGGCAGGTGGTCTTCGCGGGCATCGGCAATCTGATTTTCGCGCTGCTCGTCGAGAGCCCATCCAACGTGACCTGGACCTTCCGCGGAGTAGCCGCGATTCTGTACCTGGTGGTGTGCGGTTCCTGGATCGGCTACACGGCCTACATCTGGTTGCTGCAGCACGTTCCGACCTCCAAAGTTTCAACCTACGCCTACGTCAATCCCGTGGTCGCTGTGTTTCTGGGATGGCTGGTTCTGCACGAGCGCATCGACCGCTATATCGCAATGGGGAGCGCGATCATCGTCGCATCAGTCGTGCTGGTAACGAGCGCGAAGATCTCGACTCGAACTGCGGCGGAAGAGCTTCCTGCGGTCGAAGCTGCGGGAGATTGAAGTTCCCACCTGTCAGCCGATCATATTGCCTCGAAGCTGATTTAGTCGAAACAGCGAGGGTGAAGAAAAAACGCTCATGAGTGAATTCACGAACAGCGAGAACTCCAGAGTGGCAGCGCAGGAGGCTGCTCCCGCGGAACCGCTAAGCCGCACCGCGAATTGGCGGCAGAGCAAATGGCTGGCGGTCGGCGAGTTGGTTGTGGTCGCGCTAATTTTCGTGGCGGATTTCAAGCATCTCATCCTCTTCAGTAAGACACCGTACCTGCTGCTGTTTGGCTGGATCTCGCTCTGGGTCCGAAAGATTAGCTGGCGCGACGTCGGCCTCAAACTCTATCGGAGCTGGAAGACATCGATCGCGCTGGGTATTGCTGCCGGAGTGCTGCTCGAAGGGTTGGAACTCTTCATTACTCAACCACTGCTAGTGAAGTGGCTGGGCAAGCAGCCCGACCTTGAGGTTTTTCGTGCCCTGCATGGAAATCTCAAGTGGACTCTGATCGCCCTTGCGGGAGCGTGGACACTCGCGGCGTTCGGAGAGGAAATGGTTTATCGTGGCTATCTCATGAACCGGGTTGCCGACCTGCTCAATCGCACGCGCAGCGCATGGATCATCAGCCTGATTGCAGTTCACCTCGCATTTGGACTCGCCCACGCTTACCAGGGATTGACCGGCATAATTGACGAGGGCCTCTCGGGACTATTGCTGGGAGTGATTTATCTGCGCACCGGGCGCAACCTCTCCGTGCCGATCATTGCGCATGGAATTGCGGACTCGATTGACTTCGTGCTCATCTTCTTCGGTAAGTACCCCGGCACGTAGGGCCCCGGTTGTTCGATGTCGGCTGCGGCTATTCTTCGGGCTCTTCAGCGTCGTTGACCACATCGACCACGCGGCTGCGGATGGAGAAGACCAGCTTCGCATCGTCGCCATGCTGAAAGGTGACGCGCATCGGGGTGCGTTCCCAGACGGGCGCCGGGCACTCCGAGTCGGGAGCGTCGGCTCCCGCGGGTTCGCCCGCATCTTTTTTCAGGATCGGCTTGCGGCGTCCGACCTGGGCGACGACCGCGTACAGTTTCTTGCCGTCTTCGGAAACTCCGCAATAGGCAATGTAGTCGCGATACCAACTGGCCGTCGAATAGAAGGGATCGAACTCAGCCAGGTTGAGCTGGGAGACGCGTCCAGTCAGGCGGTCGACGAGCAGCCAGCCACCGCGTTGCCACTGCCAGCGCGTGGCGCCGGCGACAGCATTATCAGTGGGCAGCGCATCGTTCACGCGAAAAGCGCGGCGCACCACAAACAGCCGGTCGGTCAGTTCATGCGGAGTTCCGGTGGTGTATTCCTTGAGCCGCGTATCCACAAACAACGCACGCACTTTCAGGTCAAGCAGTTTCTCTCCGGTGGCGTTGGGCCACTTGGCGGAGATCCATTTTCCAAAAGTAATCACATGCGGTTTCGGAACGGCCGCGCATTCGCTCCACGGCAAGCACATCAGGACGCAAATCAGTAAGACTCTCCGCAGCATAATGATGGAAGACTGGCACGGACGCGGAAATCGCGGCAAGGACGCCTGAACAGCGGGAATGTTCGGTTTTGCAGTGGGGTTGACTGCCCTGACTACCGACTGCCGCACCCAGTGGCGCAGTTTCCGGGGCTGTGGGAGACTAGGATGATGGCCAGGTGCAATCGGCCGCAAAACAAAAGCGAAGTGAAGTGATGAGTCTTCCGCCACGAAAGCTCCGGACAACCCTTTCTCCGCGCTCGAACTCTTATGCGGGTATGGGTGATTTGCTGCCAGGACGCCGGAAGCAGTCGATTCTGGTGGTCGACGACAACGCGGTGATCGCGGGGCTGCTGAAGGAGATGCTGTCGCGGCGCGGCTATTCAACGGTCGTGGTGCCGAGCGCGGCGGCGGCGGAGGCGGAGATCCGGCGCGAGCCTCCGGATCTGATTTTGCTCGACGTGGTCATGCCCGGCAAGACGGGCTACGAACTATGCCGCGAACTCAAAGGAGACGCCAAGACGAGGCTGATTCCGATCGTCATGATTACCGGCCTGAGCGATCGAGAAGACCGCCTGGAGGGAATTGAAGCGGGCGCCGACGATTTTCTGACCAAGCCAATCAGTCCCGAGGAATTGTTTGCGCGTGTGGGTTCGTTGCTGAAGTTGAAAGAATTCACCGACGAACTGGAGACGGCGGATTCGGTGCTGTGCACACTGGGGCTGGCCGTGGAGGCGCGCGACCCTTACACCGAAGGCCACTGTGAGCGCTTGTCGAGGGATGCCGCGGACCTGGGCCGCTTTCTCGGAGTGGATGAAGAATCCATTGTGGCCCTGGGGCGGGGCGGCTACTTGCACGACCTGGGAAAGATCGCGGTGCCGGAT
>Ga0187883_10000811_pt1 | contig 19360 bp, 18 predicted proteins | sample June2016WEW_20_1_2_FD_132966 | JGI IMG/M metagenome (GOLD analysis project Ga0187883, IMG submission 132966) | Peatland microbial communities from SPRUCE experiment site at the Marcell Experimental Forest, Minnesota, USA - June2016WEW_20_10 | ecosystem: Environmental > Terrestrial > Soil >...
CGGCGTCGTGACGACGGGCGTCGTGACTGGCTCGGCCTACGTCACGTCCACGATGCGACAGGGGATGTCTGCGTTCTCGTCGAGGTGGTAGCTGGCACACACGCGGTGGTAGCCGTCGGCGATGGTGAGGGGGTGGCCGTGCAACATCCGTCCGCGAACGAGCAATACCGGTGAGAGGGCGTTGCCGGCCTTGACCTTGGCGAGATCGGCGGCCACGTGGGCGTTGTCCGGAGGCAGGAGGGCGAGACCGCTCGCCCGCAGCAGATCCTTGGCTTTCTTCGTCGTTCCGGTGGCATGTCGCAGGCCGCTGACCGCCGAACGAGCCGCGTCGGGGTCGAGGAGAAGGCTCAGGTATTCGACGGCGGCGGGGAAGTCATGCTCCTCCGGCTCGTTCTTCCAGTGCTCCTTCGGGCTCTTGTCCATCGACGTCCCCTTGTCTGTCTTCCTGGCGTGCCGCGTCCACCGATTCCGCCAGCATGTCACTGCGAGAGTGGCGAGGGTGGCTGGGAGAGCCTCTGTCGGGCGGCTGCGGGCTCTCGACAGAGTATAATCGAACGGATGTTCGCTACGAGGGGTTGGGACGAGGGGCTCGACGAGGCTCAGCTCTTGGCCGTCACCCACGGAGACGGCCCACTGGTGGTCGTCGCCGGCGCAGGCACGGGCAAGACACGCACCCTCACCGCACGGGTCGCCCGCCTGCTGGAACGGGGCCTGCCCCCCGAGCGCATCCTGTTGCTGACCTTCACTCGCCGCGCCGCCGACGACATGCTCGCCCGAGCGGCCCTTCTCAGCGGCCATAGCGAGTTCGGCCGGCGCTTGCGCGGGGGGACGTTCCACGCCGTCGCCCACCAGATGGTGAGTGCCTGGTGTGAGCCGTTGGGGTTGCCGTCGGGTTTCTCGGTGATCGACCCGTCCGATGCGGGCGATGCAATGGACCTCCTGCGCGATGAGCACGGGTTGTCCGGCCACGAGGTGCGCACGCCTCGATCAGGCACCCTCGTCGACATCTACTCGCGGTGCGTGAACACCCGTCGCGCCCTGGCGGAGGTGCTGGCCGTCGACTTCCCCTGGTGTGAGCCGCATGCCGCCCAGCTCTCGGCGCTGTTTCGCTCCTATGTCGATGGCAAGCGCCAGGCCGCCCAGCTCGACTTCGACGACCTGCTCCTGTACTGGCGGGCCGCCCTGTTCGACGAACGCCTTGGCCCTCACCTGGCGGCGATGTTCGACCACGTGCTCGTCGACGAGTACCAGGACGTGAACACCCTGCAGGTCGACATCGTCAAGGCGCTCCGACCGGACGGCACCGGCCTCACCGTCGTTGGCGACGACGCCCAGGCGGTCTACGGCTTTCGCGGCGCCGACGCCCGCCACCTGCACGATGTCGCCTCGGTGTTCGCCGGCACGACCGTGATCGCCCTCGATCGCAACTTCCGGTCGCTGCAGCCCATCCTCGATCTCGCCAACGTCGTGCGGCCCGTCGAGGCAGGCGTGCGTCTCGTCCTGCAGGGCGACCGGTGTGGCGGCCGTAGACCCGTGCTCCTTCGCTGCCACGACGCCCCGGGAGAGGCGAGAGCGGTCGTCGACCGCGTTCTCGACAACCACGAGCAGGGCATGCGCCTGCGGGATCAAGCCGTGCTCGTGCGGGCGGCGCACCACAGCGACCTGATCGAGCTCGAGCTCACGGCCCGACGGGTGCCCTACCGGAAGTACGGCGGCCTGCGCTTCGTGGAGGCGGCGCACGTGAAGGACTTCGTCGCCGCCCTCCGCATCCTCGCCAACCCGGCCGACGACCTCGCCTGGTTCCGGCTGCTGCGCCTGCACGACGACATCGGTCCCGCCCGGGCGCGACAGCTGCTGGCTCTCCTCGGACCGCGGAGGGCAACGGCGGCTTCGCAGTGGCGCGATGTCGTGGCCGCCGCCCCTGCCCGCACTCGCCTGGCGCTCGCCCGGACCTTCGAGGGCCTCGCCGAAGCGCGCCGCCTTGACGGAACCGCCGCCAAGGTGGAGGCAGTCCGCGCCCTCGTGCAACCGCTCGTCCTCAGTGCCTACACGGCCTCCGCTGCCCGGGCGGAGGACCTCGAGCGGCTGGCCTCAGCCGCCGCAGCCGCCGGCGACCTCTCGGTCTGGCTGGCGGAGCTCACCCTCGACCCGCCGGTGTCGACTGGAGACCGGGCCGGGCCGCCCCAGCTCGACGAGGACTACCTCGTCATCTCCACGGTGCACTCGGCCAAGGGCCTCGAGTGGAGCGCCGTCCACCTGCCGCACCTCGTCGACGGCGCCTTCCCCTCTGACATGGCTCTCACGTCCCCTGCCGGCCTGGCAGAGGAGCGCCGGCTCTTCTACGTCGCCGCGACACGGGCACGGGATCAGCTCACGCTGTATGCGCCACTTCGCATGCCTCATCAGCGCCGCGGGCGAGACGACCGCCACTCCCTCGCGCCTGCCAGCCGCTTCCTCGATGTCGCCGCCCTGGCAACCCTCGACACCCAGCAGCAGGTGCCGGCCCGCTCACCGGTCCCGAGCGGGCTCGCCACCCAGGCGATCGCCGTCGACCTCGACGCTCTCTGGGGCTGAGGCGGGACGCGTGCTGAGAGGGGCCGGCTCAGGCGTGCGACCCGGGCGCCTCCTCGTCACCAGCGCGAAGGGTGAGGGCGCAGGAGTTGATGCAGTAGCGCTGTCCGCCCGGGCCGGGACCGTCGGGAAAGACGTGACCGAGGTGACCTCCGCAGGCGCGGCAGCGCACCTCCGTCCGCTCCATGAACAGGCTGCCGTCGCGGTGCAACGTGACGGCTTCGGCCACTTCCGGTTCGGTGAAGCTCGGCCAGCCGGTGCCCGAGTCGAACTTCGTGGCGGAGGAGAACAGCGCCGCCCCGCAACCGGCACAGTGGAACATGCCGTCCTCATGGTTGTCCCAGTAGGCCCCTGTGAAGGCTCGCTCCGTGGCACCCTGGCGTAGCACCTCGTACTGGGCAGGCGTCAGCTCGTGGCGCCACTCCTCGTCGCTCTTGTTGACATTTGGTGCGACCGTGTCGGCCGACCGTGCCTCTCGCTTGAACATGTTCTGTAGTCCTTCCGGGACGGGCCGCGTTTCATATCCTCGATGCCGATCACCACGGACGGTACCGGCCGCGAGGGCGGCCGGAGCCTCAGCTGTGCCGGCCTCGCAGCGTCCGGTAGCGGCGGACGAGCTCGCTCGTCGAGCCGTCGAGACCGGCCAGATCGGGCGCCGCCGCCGCCGTCAGCGCTGGCGCCAACTGCTTGGCCATGACCTTTCCGAGCTCGACGCCCCATTGATCGAAGGAGTCGATACCCCAGATCGCCCCTTCGGTGAACACGATGTGCTCGTACAGGGCGACGAGCTGGCCGAGCACCGAAGGGGTGAGCTTGGGCGCGAGGATGGTCGAGCTCGGGCGGTTGCCGGGCATGACCTTGTGAGGGACGATCGCCGGCGCCGTCCCGTCGGCGGCTACCTCCTCGGCCGTCCGCCCGAACGCCAGCACGGAGCTTTGGGCGAAGCAGTTCGCCAAGAGCAGGTCGTGCTGCTCGCCGATTTCCTCGTTGGGCTCGGCGAAGGCGATGAAGTCGGCCGGCACGAGCTTGGTGCCCTGGTGCAGCAGCTGGTAGAAGGCATGCTGACCGTTCGTACCCGGCTCGCCCCAGTAGACCTCGCCCGTCTCGTAGTCCACGCCAGAGCCGTCGAGACGGACCGACTTGCCGTTCGACTCCATCGTCAGCTGCTGCAGATAGGCTGGGAAACGGGCGAGCCGCTGACTGTAGGGCAGCACGACATGCGACTGGGCGCCGAGGAAGTTGTTGTACCAGACGTTGAGAAGGCCCTGAAGGACGGGCACGTTTGCCTCGAGGGGCGCAGTTTGGAAGTGCACGTCGAGCGCATGAAACCCCGCCAGCATCTCCGCGAAGCGCTCCTTGCCGATCGCCACCATCACTGAGAAGCCGATGGCGGAGTCGAAGGAGTAGCGCCCGCCCACCCAATCCCAGAAGCCGAACATGTTGGCGGCGTCGATCCCGAAGGCGGTCACGGCTGCCTCGTTGGTGGACACGGCCACGAAGTGCTTGGCGACGGCACCGTCGGCGGCGGCGCCGAGGCCCTCCAGCAACCAGGCCCTGGCGGCTGCAGCGTTCGTGAGCGTCTCGAGTGTCGTGAACGTCTTCGAGCTGACGACGAAGAGCGTGGCAGCAGGGTCGAGGTCGTGGGTCTTCTCGTAGAGATCGGCCGGGTCGACATTGGAGACGAAACGGCATGCGATATCCGCATCGGCATAGTCCTTCAAGGCCTCGTAGGCCATGGCGGGACCGAGGTCGGACCCGCCGATCCCGATGTTCACGACGTGGCTGATGCGCTTTCCTGTCGCGCCCGTCCAGGCGCCGCCGCGGATGCGGTCCGACACCTCCCCCATGTGCTCGAGCACCGCATGCACGTCGGCGACGACGTCCCGGCCACCGACGACGAGGCTGGCATGTCGAGGCATTCGCAGCGCCACGTGCAGCACGGCCCTGTCCTCCGTGACGTTGATGTGCTCCCCGGCGAACATGGCATCCCGCCGGGCTGCCACACCGGCGCGTTCCGCCAGCGCCAGCAAGAGGCGGAGCGTTTCAGGAGAGACTCTGTGCTTGGAGTAGTCGAAGATCAGCTCGGCGGCGCCGAGCGTCATGCGCCCGGCCCGGCCGGGGTCGTCGGCGAACAGCTGACGCAGATGGACGCCGCCGGCCCCCTTCGCGTGAGCCTCGAGCGCCTTCCACTCCGCGGTGCCCTTGATGTCGATCGTCAGAGGAGGGGTCATGCGGGTTTCTCGGCGTGGCCGCCGAACTCCTTCCGCTGGGCGGACTGGACCTTGTCGGCGAACAGCTGGGCGCCTCGGGAGCCGAAGCGCCCGTACAGCGCCGTCGTCAGCAGCGGCGCCGGGATGCCCTCGTCGATGGCGGCGATGCTCGTCCAGCGGCCCTCGCCGGAGTCGGACACCCGACCGGAGAACTGCTCGAGGTTCGGGTCCTCGTGCAGGGCAGCCGCCGTCAGATCGAGGAGCCACGACGCCACGACGCTGCCGCGGCGCCACACCTCGGCGATCTCGGGCAGGTTCAGGTCGAACTGGTAGTACTTCGGGTCACGCAAGGGCGTCGTCTCGGCGTCAGCCTCGACCTTGGAGCTGCCGACGTTGGCGCCCTGCAGGATGTTGAGGCCCTCGGCGTAGGAGGTCATGAGGGCGTACTCGATGCCGTTGTGCACCATCTTCACGAAGTGGCCGGCGCCGTTCGGCCCGCAGTGCAGCCAGCCCTGCTCGGATGGACTCGGGTCGCCCGTGCGCCCGGGCGTACGGTCGGCCGTCCCGACACCGGGGGCGAGCGTGGCGAAGATGGGCTCCAGGTGGGCGATCGCCTCGTCGTCGCCGCCCATCATGAGGCAGTAGCCGCGCTCGAGTCCGAAGACACCGCCGCTCGTGCCGACGTCGACATAGTGGATGCCTTTCGGGCGCAGCACCTCCGCTCGGTCGATGTCGTCTCGGTAGTAGGAGTTGCCTCCGTCGATGATGATGTCGCCTGGCTGCAGCCGACTGGCGATCTCGTCGACCATCTGGCCAGTGATGGCAGCAGGCACCATGATCCAGACAGATCTGGGCGGATTCAGCTTTGCAACGAGGTCGTCGAGCGAGGAGGCGCCGATCGCACCCTCCGCCTCGAGCGCTTTCACGGCTTCGGGCGAGACGTCATAGGCGATGCACTCGTGCCCGCCGGCCATCAGCCGGCGAACCATGTTCGCCCCCATCCGCCCCAGTCCAACCATGGCGAGTTGCATCGTGCATCTGCCTCCTTTGTCTGCCCTTGTTTGTAGCGCCTGGCGAGGCGCCCGTCACCCTCGCCCTCAGCCGGGCGCCTCGTTCCGCCGCCTGCGCCCGGGCGGCGGTCAGTCGATCAAGCCGTGGCGGTGTGCGTAGCGGACGGCTTGGGCACGGTCCCGACTGGAGGTCTTGGCGAAGATGTGATTGACGTGTGTCTTCACTGTCGTCTCGCTCACGAAGAGGTGGGCAGCGATCTCGGCGTTCGATTGACCGGCCCCGATGAGACGCAGCACCTCGACCTCACGGACGGTCAGCCCGTCGGGAGGCGGGCCCTGCGGCGGGTCCTCGGGCTCCGGCTGGCTCGAGACTCGCACCCCGAGGCCGCCTCGCCAGACGCGCTCGTGCACGCTCGAGTCCAACACCGCCTGGCCGGCGGCGGCCGCCTCGAGCGCTCGTTGAATGGCGTGCCGGTCGGCATCCTTCGTGAGATAGCCGAGCGCACCCGCCGAGAGGGCGCCGACGATGGACTCGTCGTCGGCGTAGGTGGTGAGCACGACGACTTGGGTGCGGGGATGATCCCTTCGGATGGCAGCCGTGGCGGCGACCCCGTCCATGCGGGGCATGCGCAAGTCCATGAGAACGACATCTGCGTCGGCCGAGGTTGCCATCTCGACAGCTTGGCACCCGTCGGCGGCGGCACCCACCACCTCCACGCCCGGCATGAGCCCGAGCAAGGTGACAAGGCCGTCCCGCACAGTGGCCTGGTCGTCGGCGACGACGACTCTCACCGGTGGGGCGATCCGTTCGTCTGCACGGGCATCTCGACGTCGACCCTCCAGCCGTCCCTGCCACCGGCAACCGGTCCCGCCGTCACCGAACCGCCGAGCAGCTCGAGCCGCTCGCGCATGCCGGTGAGCCCGAACCCGGGCGCCCCGGAGAGGGCGCCGGCGGGACGGCTGCCACCGTCGGGGTACTCATCCACGACAGAAAGGGCTGTGCGATCATCGTTGAACGAGAGCACGACCGACACCTGCGCACCCGGGGCGTGCCTGCGTGCATTCGTGAGCGCCTCTTGGGCCGCGCGGTAGAGCGCAAGGCCGCTGTTGGCGGGAAGGGGGCGTTCCTCGCCATCGATCCGAAAGGACGCCGCGTCGTTGGCGGCGAGCGCGGCCACCTGCTCGGCCAGCGCCAGCGGGGCGTCGCGGAGGGCATGCACGGCCCGACGAGTTTCGCCGAGTCCTTCCACCGCGAGGCGGCGTGACACCGCCACGACGCCCTTTGCGCGCTCCAGGTCACCGGCGCCCAGTAGGGCGTCGAGCGCCTCCAGCTGCACCGCCAAGGCCGAGAGGGAGTGAGCGAGGACGTCGTGCACCTCGCGGGCGATGCGGTTGCGCTCAGCCAGAGCGGCGGCGTGTTCTGCCTCGGCCGCCGTGCGCTCCCGCTCGCGCAGCAGCTGCTCGGACTGCTCGGCGCGGAGGCGGAACTGACGACGGTTGAGTCCGGCCATCAGGCCACCGGCCCCCGCCAGGGCCGCCCAGCCGACCAACACGAACGGTTCTTCGAGCACCGCCACAGTGGCGGCGAGAGCGGCCCACGACACGGCCACGACGCCGAGGGACAGGCGGTTTGGCAGATGATCCCCGGCGACGATACCGAGAAGGGCAACGAAGCCGATGCCGATGGCCGAGAACGCCCCGAGGCCGCCTGCCCCGACGGCGAGAAGGACGAGGGCGAGCAGGACGGCTCCGCTGGAATGCAGCCGCTGCACGACGGTCCAACCGAGGTACCCGACGACCACCAGAGCAAGGAAGATCGCCAGGGCGACTCTGCGCTCGTCGGTGACGGCCTGGCTCGACGCAACGACACCCCACGACAGGCCGGCGACGCCGAGGAGCCGTATGGCCGTGAGCGAACCGCCAGACAGCCGCCACGCCGACCCGGCGGGCGGATCGGCGAGGCGGCTCAGTCTCGAAGGGAGAGGTTGTTCGGCCATGAACTTGTCCTCAGGACCTGATCATCGTATCGATGACGCGTCGCTCGGCACGGTGACGCCGTTCGCCGCCGGCACGTTGGAGGAGGCGGACAGATGACCGGCCCGCCACGCCCGAAGGTAGATCCCGCCGCTCCGAAAGGCCACCTCGGCGAAAGCCATGAGAATCAGCGCCGGTCCCCAGGCCGCGAGAGAGATCGCGTGCGCCAGCGAGAAACGCCCAATCGCCTCACCACCGCCGTGGGTGGCGGCGATCTCGAACGCCAGGCGGCTACCGACGCCGAGTATCCAGAGAGCGGCGGCGGCCACGCCGGCTTTGACGACGACCGAGCCGGTGTCGTTCCGCTGCAGCCGGCTAGTCAGGGCGCATCCGATACCGAGGACGGCGCCGAAAGCGGCCGAGCCGATCTCGAGCACGAGATCGTTGCCCGAGGTGGGAAAGCTGTGAAGGTACGTGATCGCCGCCCAGGTGACAACAACGAGCGGCAGCAGGAGGTTGACTGGGCTCAAGCGCCTGCCACGAATCTGCATGATGACGAGGCCGATGAGACCGATGTTGAGGAGGTAGTCAGTCGTAGTCATGGGTTCAACTGTGCGCTCATGGGGCTCTGGGCACATCGTCGTGCGGGTGGAGAGTCGGGTGGGTTTCTCGCCGTGCCCGGCTCCACCCGGGGGTGGAGCCGCCTCGGCGCTGGCGGAGGCGTGCAGGATCTGACAGCGTGAGCCGGTGAAGTCCGCCCGCCGCCCGCGCCGGCTCGACGCCGGGTCCTCGGTCTTGCTCCGGCTGCTCGACCGCGGGAGGGCGTACGCCACCCTCCCGCTTGCCTGGGCCTACCGTGCGAGCGACCAGCAGGAGGTCATCGACGCCGACGTTCGGCGCTGGCTCGAGGTCTTCCAGACGACCGAGGGCGAGCACTCCCTGCACAGCCTGCTGTACGCCTTCGAGGAGTTCCGGGGCGTCTTCTACTACCGGCTCTCCCGCGGCAATGCCACCGGAGCGCTCATCGGCCGGCTGCTCCGCCCCATTTGGAGACCCGTAGCCAGCCTCAACCTCGCCACACCGGAGATCGGGCCCGGGTTGTTCGTCGCCCATGGCCACTCGACGACGTTGGCCGCCGAGCGCATCGGAGCCAACTGCTACGTCCACCAGGGCGTCACGATCGGCTGGGACTACCGAAGTGAACGAGCGCCCATCATCGAGGACGACGTCTTCATCGGCGCCGGGGCTGTCATCGTCGGTGCCGTCACGATCGGCCGGGGCGCTCGCATCGGTTCGAACGCCGTCGTGCTCTGCGACGTGCCTGCGGGCGCCACCGCCGTCGGCGTCCCGGCACGGGTCTTCCAGGACCCGGGCGAGGTCGTGACGCTGCGTCGGGAGGAATCGGCCGGCTCGTAGCCGGCGGCACCTCACCCACCTGAGCATCCGCGGGGGCCACGCGGCCACCTAACCTTCTCCCAGACCGCTGTGGACGTGGTCGGAGGGCCTAGGAATCAGGGAGACGCCAGATGAGCGACGCCGCAGTACCGCCACCCGAGCCGACAACTCCCGCTCCCTCGGACATCGAAGTCGCCATCGCTCGGATCTTCGAGCACGTCCCGCACCCTCGCTACGAGCACCACCACTTGGTTGGGCCCACCACGACCGCAGAGGCAGCCAAGCAGGTGCACGGCACCGGCTTCTGGGGCAGGGTCAACGCCAAGCTCGGGCTCAAGATCACCATCATCGTCGGCACCATGTGGGCGGCATACATCTTCGCCATCGTCGCCCTCCTGTCGCTGCCACAGGCGATCACGTCCCACAACCTCGTGATCATCGTCGCCTGGATCTCGTCGAACTTCCTCCAGTTGGTCCTCTTGCCGATCATCATCGTCGGCCAGAACATCCAGGCGAAGGCCTCGGATTCACGAGCCGAGGACACCTACAAGGACGCTGAGGCGATCATGCACGAGTGCCTGCAGCTGCAGGCCCACCTGCAGTCGCAGGACAAGCTGCTCCTGGAGACGGTCGAGCACGTGCACCGGCTGGCGGCCTCGCTGGCGGCCTCGAGCGTCGCCGCCTCCTGAAGGGGCTCCGTCCTCACCTCGAAGCGACACCCTCCAGCACCGCCAGGAGGTCGTCCCCGTACTTCTCGAGCTTGGCTGGCCCGATGCCTCTACACCGGGCGAGCTCTCGCAGCGAGGACGGCAGGGCGAGAGCGATCCCTTCGAGATAGGCATCGGAGAACACGACGTAGGCAGGCACCTTGTCGCGGCGTGCCGTCTCACTACGCCAGGTGCGCAAGGCCGACATCACCTTCTCGGCCTCCGGCGAGAGCTGGCCGCGCCGGCCCGCGGAGGAAGGCACGGAGGCTGCGGCCCTTCGACCGGCGGCACCAGCCGTACGAGCCTCCGTAGGACGCAGTCGCCCAAGCGGTCGGCTCCGCTCCGCCGCCAGCGGATTCATCGCCGGTGCCTCCGTGAACAGCTCGTCGCAGAACGCCGAGGGCGCGCCCGAGTCCGCCATGACGACGGCGCTCCTCGAGGCCCGTGTGACGGCCACATGGAAGACGCGCCGCTCCTCCTCGATGTCACCGGCGAGCCGGTGAGGAAAGACGCCGTCGTCGGCGCCGTAGACGATCACGTGCGGCCACTCCCTCCCCTTCACGCGGTGGACCGTCGACAGCACCACCCCGTCCGGTACGCCGGGGCGCTCGAGCACGCTCGTCAGCCAGCCCTCGAAGCTCAACGGGTCGGGGTGGAGGCGCGCCACCGCCTCGAGGGCCGCCAGGTCGTCGAGGTGAGACGAGCGATCGACGTCACCTTTGGAACTGTCGAGCACATCCATGGCGCTGCCGAGCCCGATCTCCACCCGGATCGCCTGCAGGGTCGTTGCCGTGTTCCCGCCTGCCACTGAGAGGGCGACCATATCGAGGTCGTCGGCGTACCAGCGCAGCTTCTCGACGTCCCCGCCCGAGAGCGCCCGCGCGAGGCGCCGGATGTCCGCCACCGAGGTCGTGGGACGCTTCTGCAGCATGTCGGTGACATTGCGGGCGATCCGCCGGCTCGGCCGGCGGATCGTCTCGGCGATGTCGCTCCGGCTGATGTGCTCCGGGTCTGCCCCGATGCGCAGGTAGGCGAGTGCTGAACGGATTCCGGTGCGCGACAGGATGCTCGGTCCGAGCGGTGCGGAACAGGCAACGCCCTCCTCCATGAGCGTCACCTGCACCGGCAGGAGAACGGAGTTCACGCGAGCAAGAACAGCGACGTCGCTGGCGGCGGCGCCACCGGCGAGCAAGGCGGCGACGTGTTCCGCGGTGGCGACGGCCTGGCGACCGGGAGGCTGCCGATCGACTCTCAGGTCACCGGTCGCTCCGAGCCGGCCCTCGGCCGCCTCGATCGACTTGGCGAGACGCCGCCGGTTGTGGCCGAGCAGCCTCCGGGCGCCGTCGACGATCGCCGGGGGGCATCGGTAGTTCGTCTGGAGGGCGTACTCGGCCGCTCCGGGAAAGTGGGTCCCGTAGCCGATGAGGTACTCCGGCGTCGCCCCCGCGTAGCTGTAGATCACCTGGTCGTCGTCGCCCACGCCGAAGACGTCGTAGGTGGGGGCGGACAGCAGCCGGAGCAACAGCAGGTGGGCCGGCGTGAGGTCTTGGAACTCGTCGACGAGGAGGTGGCGGGTGACCTGCTGGTCGCGACGGCGGAGCTCGGGCTGCCGCAGGAGCAACTCGATCGCCAGGTAGATCTGCTCGTCGAAATCGACGAGGGATCGCTCGGCGAGGACCGCCCGGTAACGCGGGAAGAGCTCAGCCACACCGGCGGCATCAGGAAATGCCTCCTCCACCGCCTCCGGATCCGAGAGCCCCAGCCGGATGGCGGAGAGAGCGTCGAGGTACACCGCCCACGGGTCGGTGTTCTGCTGTCGACGCACCTTCACGAGCGACTCGAGGATCCGCCTGACCTCGATCTCCTCGATGACGCCGCGCGCCTGGCCGGCGTGGGCGAACGGCTTCGAGCCGTTCACGATCGCCAGCCCGAGCGAGTTGAGCGTCCGCAGGTGCACCGGCAGGCCCTCGGTCCGCTCGGCCAGCTCGTCCGCCGCCCGCTTGTTGTAGGCGACGGCGGTCACCGTCGACGGCGTCACGCCGCGGTCTGCGAGCAGATGGCGCAACCGCTCCGTCAGCACTCTCGTCTTGCCCGAACCGGCCGGAGCGATCACCCGCGCCGGGCCGCTTCCGTGCTCGACAGCCGCCAACTGGTCCGGAGCGAGGTCGGCGGCTGCCGCGGCGGTGCGGTCGGGTGCCAGCGAGCCGGCTTCGAGCGTCTCGCGATGCACGATGACCGTGCCCGGGAGGTCGAGCGGCTGCCGCGGTCCTCCGTCACACCAGGCGGGGCGGCCGTCGGGCAGCACGACGTCGGCAGCGAGCGATCCGGCCGCCACAGCTCCCAGTCGCTCGGCGCGGCGGCCATGCCACCAGACGGGCTCCCCTCCTCGCAGGTCGTAGTTGTTTGACCAGGCGAGGTACTGCAGCCGCTCGCGGGCGAACTCGAAACCCTCCTCCAGCTCCCAGACCTCCCGCTCGCACCGCTCGGGTGCCCGCAGGGAGGCCGCGTCGACGGCGAGGATGACCACGCAGGGGCGGCGGCGAAGCCAGTGCTCGTGCAAGAGGTCTGCCACCGGCCGCGGTTCGCCAAGGGCGGCATCGTCGATCACGACCCGCGGCCATGCCCCGCATTCGGGCGGCAACTGGCATCCCGCCGGCGCGAGCAGGCCGCGGCCGAGCGCCGCTGGACCGGGGAACACAGGCATCTCGCGTGAGGATACGCACGGGGTGCGCGCTGGCGGCGACTTTCGTCGGGGAACTCGATCGAACCGGGGACCAGGCCCAACCGGCCCGGATCCGGCGGGACGACAGCCGGGCGCCTCGGCGCTCAGGCGCTCAGGCGCTGCACCGCAGCCAGCAGCTCTACCCCGGCGACGGGGTCCTCAGGGCTCTGCAGGGCGACGACCGTGGCAGCGACATCCACGGGAGCCTCGGAGTCGACCCGGAAGGGCACCCCGAGGCGCTCCTTCAAGCGACTCGAGATGTCGTCGAGGCGACCGTCGTCGAGGGCGCCGGAACAGACGATGGCAATACCGTCGGCGCCCGTGCGGTACACCTCGTCGGTCATGCGGATGACCGAGTTCACGCGCCGGGCCGAGACGCGGACGAGCTGGTCCGAGGTGAAGTCCCCCAGGGTGTGGCGCAGCCCGGGCAGAGCGGTGAGACGGACGAGGATCAACCCTGGGCGCTCGCCCGAAGCGATCATCTGATCGAGTGAGCGCACGAGGGTCTCACCGAACGGGAGACCCGTGACAACGTCGACGTCCGCCGGCCACGGATCGATCGGGGCGGACGCAGGGCCAGGTCCGCGAGCGCGCCCGATGGCGAGCGAAGTGATCTCGGCGGCGTAACGAAACGTCGCTTGCACTGCTTCCGGCATCGGCTCGCTCTTGCGGTCCCAGGCAACGAGACAGGCAACGAGGCGATCACTGTGGCTGGCTCGCACCGGGAGGCACCGGACGGCCGTGTAGCGCCGGCGCTGGGCGAACTGCTGCAGCTCGAGGGAGAGCGCCGCCACCTCGAGGTCCACCCAGACAGACTTGCCGGCGAGGACGTCGTCCCAGGGACCCGCACGGGGAACGTCGGCGAACTCGACCGTCTCTGGGCTCCGGACGGGGCCCTCGGATTCGCCGCGCTTGAGGAAGTAGCAGTCGTGCGCCACCGGCTCACAACCGAGCACACCCACGATGCTCTCGAGGGCCGTGTCGGCCAGCTCCATCGCCGAGGTGTGCTCGTCGGAGTCCTGCCACCCGACATGGGGGATGAGGGCGGCGTTCAGCCCGTGGCGGACGGTCTGGGGGCGTAGCAGCACGACGGTGGCGCCCCGGGTGGAACCGTCGGCGCGGTGAGCGGCCGACACCTCGACGAGGCGCCGTGATCCGTCGGGCTGCTGGAAGCGGGCCACGACGCTCGAAGGGACGGAGCCGGCCGCCATGGACCGCGCCTCGTGGATGACCGAGCCGACGAGACTGGCGTCGCCCGGGGCGACGAAACGCAACAGATCCGACCCGAGGAGATCCACCACGGGGCGGCCGAAGACGGAGGCGAAGCGTCCCGATACCTCGGCGATGCTGCGCCGATCCCGCAGCAGGACTACGGCGGCGGGCATGGCCCCGATGATGGCGGCGAGATCCTCGGTGAGCGGGTTCGCCGAGCGGGAGTGTGCTGGTCGCTTCACGACGACATCTTTACCTGCATCGAGACCCCGGCCCTCCGTCCGCTGACACGACGCCATGAGCACCGAGCGTCCGATCGAGAACCCGGTCGTCCCCCCGACACCACCGCGATCGGGTGAAGCTACTCCCGCCGGGGCGCGACGGCAAGAAGCACGAAACCCGACAGGTCGCCGCCAGCCGACCGCTGGGAATCGCACAGCTCCGGGCGGGTTGTGTAGGGTGCGGTCTCCTGCCAAGGCCAGTTGACCCGGCCAGCGGGTAGCTCCGCCGCACGCACCCGACGCGCCCATGGCTGACGTCATAACCTTGGGCCAGCCGAGGGTCGGCAACCGAGCAGCTAGGGACCTTCGACTCTAGGCTTGCGCTGCACCGATTCATACGCTGCCCTCTGGTCGGCGTGGCAACCGCGTAGAGACCACCGCTACACCAGTGCATACGTGTTCCTTGCGAAGGAGGAGAAGGGTGATCAACGCCGGCGATACCGCGTTCGTGCTCCTGAGTGCAGCCCTCGTCATGATCATGACGCCCGGGCTGGCGTTCTTCTACGGCGGGCTCGTGCGCCGGAAGAACTTCCTCGCCATCATGCTCCAAAGCTTCATCTCCATGGGTGTCGTGACCGTCATCTGGGTGGCCGTCGGCTATTCACTGGCCTTCTCCGGCGGCGCCGGCGGCGTCATCGGCAACTTCTCCTGGGTCTTCCTGAGAGGCGTCGGAGCGAGCCCTGGTCCGTGGGCGCCCCACATCCCGGCGCTGGCGCACTTCGTCTTCCAGGAGATGTTCGCCATCATCACGCCAGCACTCATCACGGGCGCCTTTGCCGACCGCGTCCACTTCAAGAGCTACCTCAAGTTCCTCGTCGCCTGGAGCCTCCTTGTCTACGTGCCGCTCGTGCACTGGATCTGGGGCGGCGGCTTCCTGGCCAAATGGGGTGTGCTCGACTTCGCCGGCGGCATGGTCGTGCACACGAGCGCCGGCTTCGCGGCCCTCGCCTCCGTCTGGGTCGTCGGGTCGCGCAAATTCGCCCCCGGTGAGAAGCTGCTGCCGCACAACGTCGCTTTCGTTGCCCTCGGCACCGGCCTTCTCTGGTTCGGCTGGTTCGGTTTCAACGCCGGCTCGGCCCTCGCTGCCAACGGTGTCGCGGCCCACGCCTTCGTCAACACCGACATCGCCGCATCGGCCGCCATGTGCACCTGGACGGCCATCGGATGGTGGAGGTCGGGCAAGCCGAGTGCCGTCGGCTCGTTCACCGGAGCCGTCGCCGGGCTCGCCTGTATCACGCCATGTGCAGGCTACGTACCGACCTGGGCGTCCTTCGTGATCGGCTTCTGCGCCGGTTGCTTGTGCTACAGCGCCGTCGAGTTCCGCGCCCACATGAAGTGGGACGACGCCCTCGACGTCTGGGCGGCGCACGGTGTCGGCGGGCTGCTCGGCACGATCCTGCTGGGCGCCTTCGCCGAGCTGACCATCAACGCTGCCGGTCACAACGGGTTGTTCGCCGGCAACGCTGCCTTCTTCGGCAAGCAGGTGGCGGCGGCCTTCCTCGTGGCGGCGTACGCGTTCGTCGTCACGTTCCTCATCCTCAAGGTGCTCGACCGCTTCGAGCCGGTACGGGTGCCCGACTCCTTGGAAGAGGCGGGCCTCGACACCGAGCTAGAGGAGGATCAGGCCTACATCCTCGGTTGAGAGCTCGCTGGCACGAGCGTGGCCAACAAGGGACAAATTCCTCTGGCCGGAGAGTGACGCTGGGCGCACGCTGGATGCATGCTCAGCAACGTGCTCGACGTGTTCCGGCTCCGTCAGTACTTCAACGTCATCACCCGCACTCGTGAGGTGATCGACGGTGTGCGAGAGGACGCCGGCTTCCTCAACGACGCCCGGCGGGCGGTGGTCACGCTGCCCTTCGAGCAGCGCCAACCGATCAGCACGCAACCGTTCCCTCCCGCCAAACCGCTGCGCCTGTCCGGGCTGAAGCACAAGCGCTTGGCGCTCGTGGCCACCGGAGGCAGCGGCGCGCTGGCGTCCGTTGTCGGAGCGGCCCGCGCCCTCGAAGAGGCAGGCGTGCGCCCGGCGGTCATCTCGGTGTGTTCCGGCTCATCGCTCTTCGGGTTTCCCATCGCCGCCGGCCTGCCCGCCGAGAAGGTGGCAGCCTTCACCCTCGCCTTGCAGCCACAGGAGTACGTCGACATCGACTGGCCCCTGTTGGCAAGCCTTGTCCCGAAGAGGGCGCAGGGGTTCGCCGGCCTTGTCAAGGGAGAGCGCCTGGAGGCGACCTACCGCAAGCTGCTCGGTGACATGTGCCTCGGCGACATGCCCGTCCCGGCGTACGCTCCGATCTGGAACATCGAGGAGAACCGGCTCGAGTACATCGGGCCAGCCAGCCATCCCGATCTCCCGGTGGCTCGCGCTGTCCACATGGCCATCGCCCTTCCGTTGTTCATCGAACCCGTCGAGCTGGACGGCGCCTACTGGTGCGACGGTGGCATCGTCGACATCTTCCCAGTGAGCCCGGTGCTCGACATGGAAGAGCCTTGCGACGTCGCCCTGGCGATCAACGGCTTCTACCCGCCAGGGTTTGCTGGGGAGGACGCCACCGGATGGCAGGACCGGCGTGGCAGCATCCTCTACGTCGCAAGCCAGGTCCGCACGTGCCAGCAGATCGAGCTCGCCCGAGCCAACCTCGCCCGCCTCGAGGAGCAGATGGAAGTGCTCATGATCGAGCCCGTGCCATACGCGAAGGTGCGGGGCGTCGGCTTCTATCGGCAGTTCCTCAACACCGCGGACTGGGGCAGCTTCATGAAAGACGGGCGCCTCGAGGCTCGGCGGGCGCTGGCGTCAGCCCATGGCCGGGCTGTGACCGTCGGATCGAGGGCGCTGGCCTCCTGACAAGATCGGGACCTGAGCCTCCTGACAACAGGCGGCGCACCTCCAAGCTGAGGGGCTTACATGGATGTCGGATCGACGTTTCGGGCGTTTGCCACGGCCTGGAACACCGACAAGGCCGCTGATCGTCTCGGACTGCTCGCCGACAGCTGCCGCGACGACGCCGAGTTCGTGTCTGCGCAAGGAGTGACGGCGGGGATCGCGGCGTTGAGCGACGCCATCGGTGAGTTTCGTACGATTTGTCCGGCCGCGGTGGTGATCTTCGGTCGACCGGAAAGCACCTTTGGCTGCGCCCGAGTCGCCTGGGCCACCCACTGGAACGACGGGCGGCCCCCGCTCACCGGAGAGGACTTCGCCGAGCTTGCGCCGGACGGCCGCATTCGCCGCCTGGTCTCCTTTGACGGCTCACCCGAGGAAGGACCCGCGGCCGCAGCTGGGGGGCGGGGGCCGACCGGGACCCTTAGTATCCGGTCCATGAAGCTGAGCGCCCGGAACCAACTGGACGGTGTCATCACCCGAGTCGATCATGGTGCGGTGATGTCGACCGTGGTCGTGCGGTTGACCGGAGGTCAGGAGGTCGTGTCCGCCATCACGAGGGACTCCGCCGAGGCCCTCGCGCTGGCAGAGGGCGACACGGTCAAGGCTGTCATCAAGGCCACCGAGGTCATGATCGCCAAGGACTGACGCGACACTGTCCCTTCGGGCTCTGGGCGGCGAACAGCGAGGGCGACCTCGGAAAAGCTAGGCCAACTCGGGACCTTCAGCCCTGGCGCCGCGCCGGTCGGCCGCGGAGAATGGGCGCAGTGTTGACGGATGATCAGGGACTGCAGATACTCGACGACGACGAGTGCCGACGCTTGCTGGGCGGTGCATGGCTGGGCAGGGTCGGTTTGACGATCGGAGACGTGCCAGCGGTGTTCCCCGTCAACTACTGCTTCGCCGAGGAAGCGATTTGGTTCCTCAGCGGCTCGGGCGTCAAGCTCGATGCGGCCGAACGCGGAGAGACGGTCGCCTTCGAGGTAGACGAAGTCGACGACGTCAACCGGGAAGCGTGGAGCGTGCTCGCCATCGGGCGGTCGTCGATCGTCACCGATGAGGCGGCGCTGGAGAGATCTCGGCGCATACCCGCGCTCGCTTGGGCGCCGCCCGGTCGGGACCACCTCGTCAGGATCGAGCTGGCGTTCGTCTCTGGACGACGGATCAGCCAGAGCCTCAGCCAGGGCTCGACCAACCGGGGCGGGGCACACCAGGGCTCGGCGCGCCAGGGCTCGACAGGAGAGTGAGGCCGAGATGGATCTGATCGACTTGTCGACGAGCACGGAGCCGATCGGGTTCAAAGACTGTCGCCAGCTCCTTGCCGGTGAGCGGATCGGCCGCCTCGGCGTGGTCGTCGACGGTCGTCCGGAGATCTTCCCGGTCAACTACGGGCTTGACGGTGACGGCATCGTCTTTCGCACCAATCAGGGCCGCAAGATGTTGGGCTTGACCGGCGAGGTGGTCTTCGAAGTCGACCGGATCGACGTAGCGGACCGCTCCGGGTGGAGCGTCGTCGTGCACGGCCGAGCCGAGGACATCAGCCAATTCGACAGCCCGCGACTTCGCGAGCGGGCGCAGACCCCCTGGACGGGGCCGAAGGACATCCTCGTACGGATCTCGCCGACCGTCGTGACGGGGCGGCGCGTTCGCGCCGTGCCGGCGGGACCGGCGGCGGAAGGGCCTTAGCGGTCGGTCGAGCGTGAGCTGGCGCCGCGACGGCTCACTGGGGCAGGTCGGGCGGATCCTTCTGGGGGGCCCAGCGGCGCACGGCCACGAGGGCGACGATGAACACAGCCGCGGTGGCGAGATAGAGCACGAACTGGGAAGTCGACAACGCCTTTTGTCCGCTGAGCACGAACAGCAGCTTCCTGATGGCGGCGATCAGCCCGACGACGATGAACGGCTCGGGATGGAGCTCGTGGGATCGCATCGAGAGCATGACCGTGTGGACGATCTCGACGAGGATGAGCACGAGCAGGATCTCGTCGAGGAAGCTGGTCGCTCGCGTCAGCATGGGCTGGCTCGACTTGAAGAAGTCGATGACGGCGGTCACGAGCAGAGCTGCTGCGAGCACGATGAGGGCCACGCCCACGAGCACCGTGACGAGGTCCTGCGCGAGCTCGAGCACCGGTGTGGCGGCCCGGAACTTGCCCACACCACGCCCCTTCACCGGATCCGAACTGCCCGTGACCGGCAACGTCGCATCGCCCCCCAAGTCGTCTACGAGCAGATCGTAACCGTATGGCCCTGGCGGCGACGGGGAGCAGGGGAAACCTTGACGCGTGCGCGTCGTTGAACGAAGGATGGGACGGTCAGCTAGGCCCTTGCTCGATGGGAGTCGGGACAAGCTGACTCACGAAGCCGACCAAGCGGAGAAAGCGCCCGTCGGCCGTCAACTCGGCC